>Ga0105240_10011384_pt1 | contig 12391 bp, 9 predicted proteins | sample KBSC54metaG_FD_80426 | JGI IMG/M metagenome (GOLD analysis project Ga0105240, IMG submission 80426) | Corn rhizosphere microbial communities from Kellogg Biological Station, Michigan, USA - KBS C5-4 metaG | ecosystem: Host-associated > Plants > Roots > Rhizosphere > Soil | place: Michigan, USA... | reverse complement strand
TAGAGGAACTTCGGGCTGGCCAGGATGGCCATCAGCGCCTGCTGAATGCCGCCCTCGAAGCCGTGCTTCGCCTTGCCCGCCTCGTAAAAGCGCATGGGCGCGGCCAGATCCACGTCCCCGACCGGGCGCCGATAGGCGTGCCGCGCGAGGTTGGAAACGATCTGCTGCGCGCACGGCAGCTCCTCGCTCTCGGTCTGCGGATAGCAGATGAAAATCCTGGCCCGGCTCGGCGTGTCGCTGATGCCGGTGGGCTTTGCCGGACCGACAATCTCGACACCCAACACGCCCGGCACGCGTGGCACATTACCGAGGGTGCTGATGGGCTCGAGCTTATCGTCCGATTCCACGTGCGAGCGGGCGATGAAAGCCACCCCGATCTTGTGCGGACCGGCCCGCACCGGCAGGTGAATGTTCTCGAAGCGCGCACGGATTTCCTTGACCGCCGGAGCTTGCTTCTGATCCGCCGCCTTCAGATCATCCGGCCCCCCGATCGAGGCCTCGAAGACCTGCTGGCCGTCGAGTGTCATGATCAGGGTCTGCTTGCTGTCGAGCGCGGTGATATAACCACCACCGAAGCTGCCGCCCTGGTTGATGTTGAAGGTGTATTCGCCGTCGGCCGGAAACAGGTGCTCGACGACCATGCCACCACGAGTCCCCAGGGGCAGTCCTTCAACATACTCCATCTGGTCGTTGCCAGGAGGCGCACGGTAAACCGTCGGCAAGGCCGATGGTGTGTTGCTCCCGATCGCGGCCACACTCACATCGTGAGCCGCGACGATGTACTGGTCGAGGAAGGACGGCGAGACTTTCAACACGCTCGCGACGTTGTCGAATCCACCCTCACTCTTGGTGTCCTTGGGCAGAAGAGCCGCGGCATCAATGCTCAACGCCAGCAGATTTTTGACCTCGCGCGCGTACTCGGTGCGATTCAGGCGGTGGATCACCACGTTACCCGGATTCGGGTGCGCGCGGCCGGCCTCGTCCAGACGGTCGGTCAACCAGTTCACCATCAGGTCGACCGTCGGCTGATCCGGCTGCGGCTTGCCCGGAGGCGGCATGAGGCGGCCTTGCAACTTACGCACGGCCTCCTCGAGCTCTTTGGCATCCTGAGGGATGCTGTCCTGGCTCATGGCGTCGAAGGCCACGCCGCCGGCCCAGTCGGTGGAGTTGTGGCACTTCTCGCAGTACTGCTCGAAGAAGGTCCACTTGTTGTCGGGGTCGAAGTGGGGGGTGTCAGAAGCGGTCGAGGCGGCCTGAGAGCCGGCGCCAGCCGCGGTGCCTGAGCTGGCCGGCACGCTGAGGCCAGATTGCTGTGTCGACGGGCCCGCCGTCGTGGCACCTGCGACAGCGCTCGTCTGCGCGGCGACGGCCGGGGTAGCCCCTGCCTCCAGCGCCGCCATCACTCCCATCGCCAGCGCGAAACCAACAGCCACCAGCAGGCGCGAAAACGTCCCTCCACGCCCTGTGAGCTGCCCCCTCGAATCCCGGTCAGTCCGCATTCAATCCTCGTCTCGCGCTACACGATCTTGCCGAGCTCGCGCACGTGGCCCCACAGGCCGCGGTACGCGTTGGCCAGAAACAGTTGGGGATCGCCCCACTTCGCATCGAAGTCCTTCGTGGGCGGATCGGCAGCCAGGTCGTCCGTGCCGATCCCCTTGCGCATCAGGTCGATGAGCCGGTCCTTCAGGGTCGCCAGCATGTCCGACTGTGCCTGCAGGTCCGCGTAAGTCTGCACAGGACCCACGCCCGGCACGATTTTCGTGTCCTGGTTGGCTATGCTCGAGAGCGCCTTACTGGCATCGGCCATCCCGCCGATCCATCCTCCAGTGGTGTAATCCAGCACCGGATAGCTCCCCACCGTCACCAGGCCGCCAGCCACCAACACATTGGCCTTCGTGAAAAACACGTAGACATCGCCATCGGTGTGGGCCCGAGGCAAATACCCGTACACCACGTCCTCGCCGTTGGCTGTCAGCTTGCCGGAGGCATAAAACGTCTCGGTCGGCCAGGCCGCCTTGGGCCGCGGTGTGTAGTGTTTGTTGTTCTGCCAGTCGCAGTAGAAATCGGCGCCGAGCCACAACCTGGTGTTCTCGTGCGCGATGATCTTCACCTTGTCGTGCCCCAAGCGCTCATTGCCACCGGTATGCTCCCAGTGCCAATGAGTGTTGATCAGGGTATGGACGTGTCGGCCGCCGGGTAATTTGCGGACCACCCCGAGAAGATCCCCGGAGCGCTCCTGCAGACCACTGTCCACCAGGAGTATTCCGTCCGAGCCGGTGAGCGCGACCACGTTGCCACCGGCGCCGGTGAGCTGCACGATGTTGTTCGCGAGAGCGACTGTGGCAATGCGTTCCGGCTCGGCTCGCGCGAAGGCCCGGATTGAAAGCGACACCCCGGCTGCCCCCACCACGGCGGCTTTCAGAAAGCTTCTACGGTCCGGCTCAATCACGGCAAAATGGTCCTCACGTGGGCCATAGATCGTATTTTTCACCTTGTGCGTCAATGCTTCCGTGCGTGAACGTCCATTTTTGATCCGGTCTAAGCCGAGCACGGAAACAGCGCGCGCGTCCCTGGCGCCCATGACACTCTAGAAATAATCGGCTCTTTGCCTTTTCCGTGCCGTCACAAATGCTTTGGAACGGCACCTCTAACACTCGCGGGCAGCGCCCGCCAAACTGACCAGAACCTGCGGCAAGGGGGCCGAGGATGCAGCGCGCAACCACCACATCCACCACGCCGGGAATTCAGCGTTCGCAATGGCGGGTCATCATTCTTTCGAGCTTGGGCGGCGCTCTCGAGTTCTACGACTTCGTCATTTACAGCATGTTCGCTGCCTACCTCGGCGCGGCCTTCTTTCCCGCCACCGATCCGTTCGATTCCCAGATCCGCTCTTTCTCGGTGTTCGCGGTGGGTTACCTGGCGCGGCCCCTGGGCGGAGTCATTTTCAGTCACTTCGGCGACAAGTACGGGCGCCGCAAAGTGTTCATTGTCTCGATGTTGTCCATGTCGCTCGCCACGATCGGCATGGGCCTGCTGCCAGGCCAGGCGACGTTGGGTCCCACGGCTGCGGTTCTGATGGTGGCGCTACGACTCATCCAGGGCTTCAGCTTGGGGGGCGAGTTGCCTGGAGCCATCACGTTCGTGGTGGAGAACGCGCCGCGCAACGCCGGTTTCGCGGCGGGTTTCATTTTCTTCTGTGTGAACTCCGGGGTGGCGGTCGCCTCCGCCTTGAGCCTGGTCGTGCACGAACTGCTCGCGGAGCCGCAGATTGCTGCCTGGGGCTGGCGCATCGGCTTCCTGTTTGGCGGCGTGCTGGGATTGGTGAGTTTCTGGCTACGACTGTCACTTCACGAAACCCCGGAATTCCAGCTACTGCGCAATTCCGCTCCCAAAGTGCCTTTCGTGGAGCTCTTCCGCTCCCATCCCGCGCAAGTGCTCGCGGGCATCTCCGCCATGGTGGCCACGGCGGGCTTCAACGGCCTGTTGTTCGCGATGCCGTCCTATCTGCCGACCTCGATGGGCTATTCCCCCGTGGAGGCCATCCGGGCGCAGAACGTCTGCCTGGTGATCCTGTCATTCGGACTGTTGACCGCCGCGTGGCTGGGCGACCGGATTCCGCGTCGTTGGATTCTGGGCGCCGGCGGCCTGGTCCTGTCATTGTTGAGTATTCCGTTCTTCACGGCCGCGGCCGGCCACACGATTGGATTGTTGGTCCTGTTTGGCGCGGCCGGCGTGGCCGCCTCCCTGGTCAATGGCCCGATGTGCGGCGTTGCGGCGGACCTTTTTCCGACACGCATCCGCTTCAGTGGCGTGGCGATTTCCTTCAACCTCGCCTTCTCCCTATTCAGCGGCATTGCGCCCTTGGCGGCGGCTCTACTGCAGCACTGGACGGGATCGCCCGCGGGGCCGGCTTACTACATGTGCTTTTGTGGACTGTTGACCTTCATCGGCTCGTTGTTTTTGCACCGTTATGACGGGCGCATTCTGCACGATCGGCCCGACAGTGCCGCCGGCGCGCAAGCCACATCTTTTCCCGCCCAGTGAAAATCCTTTGGCCTGCAAATGGCTGCACAGCAGGCGGTTGGCGGGCATAGTTTCCATGGGACCTGTAATTTCCGGAGAGTTGAAGAGTGAAAACTGCTGCCGCGATCGCCGAAATTCTCAAGCGTGAGGGCATCGACGTCCTGTTCGGCTACCCCCGCAATCAATTGCTGGAAGCGGCCGCGACAGCGGATATCCGGACGGTCATCGTCCGCCAGGAGCGTATTGGCCTGCACATGGCGGATGCCGTCTCCCGATTGACGCGTGGCAAGAAAATGGGCGCATTTTGTATGCAACACGGCCCAGGAGCGGAAAATGCCTATGGCGGCGTTGCCCAGGCGTACGGCGACTCCGTGCCGGTGCTGGTGTTACCCGCGGGCTATCCGCGCCGGCTTGCGCACGTGCCTTTCAACTTCAACTCCACCCTGCAGATGGCCGGTGTTTCCAAATATGCCGAGCCCGTGACGGTCGGGGCGGAAGTGCCGAATGTCTTCCGACGCGCGTTCACCCAATTGCGCAACGGTCGTCCCCAACCCGTGGTCGTCGAAATTCCCTACGACGCTTTCGACGATGAGGTGCCCGAGCCGCTCAACTACTCCGCCGTGGTCCGTACCCGCTCCGGCCCGGACCCGGACGATGTGGTCAAGGTTGCCGCGGTTCTTCTGCAGGCCAGGCGGCCCGTGATCTATGCCGGACAAGGCATTCACTGGTCGGATGCCTATGCCGAGCTCCAGGAGTTGGCCGAGCTGTTGGCCATTCCGGTGTGCACCAGCCTGCCGGGCAAGAGCTCGTTCAATGAGACTCATGCCCTGGCGTTGGGATCCGGGGGTAACGCCCATCCCAGGACGGTGCCCCATTTTCTGCGCGCCTCGGACGTGATTTTCGGTGTCGGTTGCAGCTTCACCGAGTCGCCCTTCGCGAGCGCCATGCCGGCCGGAAAGACCGTCATTCATGCCACGCTCGACCCGGTTGATATCAACAAATCAGTGATTGCGCAGTACGCCCTGGTGGGTGATGCGAAGCTCACTCTGAAGGCGCTGCTCGCCGAATGCCGCAAGCACGTCACCGCGAACCGGGACTGGACTCCCGTGACGAGCGAGATCGAGAAGGTCAGCGCCGAGCACATGAAAGAGTGGCTGCCACGGCTCACGTCCGACCAGGAGCCCATGACACCCTATCGCGTGTTGTGGGATCTGCAACGCACGGTCGACGTGGCCAACACCATCATCACACACGACGCCGGCAGCCCCCGCGACCAGCTCATGCCCTTCTGGAAGTCGACCACACCGCTGTCGTACATCGGCTGGGGAAAGACGACCCAACTCGGTTACGGCCTGGGCCTCGCCATGGGTGCGAAGCTGGTTCATCCGGACAAGCTGTGTATCAACGTGTGGGGCGATGCGGCCATTGGCTTCACCGGCACCGATTTCGAGACCGCGGTACGTGAGCGGCTGCCCATCCTGTCGATTCTGCTCAACAACTCCTCCATGGCCATCGAGCTGGCGGTCATGCCGAAGGCGACCGAGAAATACCGTGCCACGGATATCTCCGGCGACTATGCCGCCATGGCCCGCGCCCTCGGGGGTTACGGCGAGCGCGTCACCTCCGTGGCGGAGATCATTCCCGCCATCAAGCGCGGCATCGCGCAGACCAAGGCGGGCAAGCCGGCGCTGTTGGAGTTCATCACTTGCCAGGAAACCCGGCTGTCGAAGTACTGATCATGGACGCGAAATGGCTGTTTGCGGTAGGGAGATTGAGCAGCAGCGTGTTGCGAGCCTCCCGGGGGATCATTGTGGCGTCCGTGCTGCTGTCGGCGGGGCAGGCACTTCCCGCAAACGCAGCCACGGTGCAGGCGCCAGGCACCTCGACGCCCGCTGCACCGGCCGCCAGCCCGCAGGCTCCCGCACCAGCCATCGCCTCGCCCCCCATCACGCCCTCCCCCGCCTTCTCCCCCCAACAGCTCGTCGCACTCCCGTCGGCCGGCTGGCTCACCAACGGCGGCAATCTCTACAACCAGCGTTATTCGCCGCTGGTCGCCATCAACCGCGACAACGTCAAGGATCTCAAAGGAGTCTGGCGCACTCACCTGAACGGCTCCGGCCTCGGCGCCCAATACTCCGGACAGGGCCAGCCGTTGGTGTATGACGGCGTGATCTACATGGTCACGGGCAACGACGATGTGTTTGCACTGGATGTGAAAACCGGCGCCATTCTCTGGAGCTACCAGGCGCATCTCGACCCCGACCGCGTCCGGGTGTGCTGCGGTTGGATCAGCCGCGGCCTGGGCATGGGCGCCGGCAAGATTTACCTCGGTCAACTCGACGCCAGGCTGGTCGCCCTCGACCAACGCACCGGGAAAGTGGTATGGGCCACCCAGGCGCAAGACCCTTTGCAGGGCTATAGCATCGTCAGCGCACCATTGTATTTCGACGGTATGGTCATCACGGGCCTGGGTGGTGCTGACATGGGCATTCGCGGGCAAGTCAAAGCCTTCGCTGCTGAAACGGGCAAGCCGCGTTGGACCTTCAACACCATCCCCGCCCCGGGTGAATTCGGCAGCGACACCTGGCCGGCTAACACCGACATGTGGAAATACGGCGGCGCTTCGGTATGGCAGACCCCGGCAGTCGACCCCGAGCTCGGCCTGGTTTACTTCTCGACGGGTAATGCCGGATCCACCTACAACGGCTCGGTCCGTCCGGGCGATAACCTGTTCACCGCCTCGATCGTCGCCATCGAGGCGAAGACCGGCCGATACCGCTGGCACTTCCAACAGGTGCATCACGACATCTGGGATTACGATTCCCCCAATCCCGTGATTCTGTTCGACGCGGTGTTTGATGGAAAACCCCGCAAGGCACTGGCGCAGATACCCAAGACGGGTTGGGTTTACATTCTCGATCGCGCCACCGGCAAACCCATCTTAGGGATTGACGAGAAGCCCGTTCCGCAGGAGCCGCGCCAGGCAACATCGCCGACACAACCGTATCCGGTGGGAGATGCGGTGGTCCCGCAATCGCTCGACATCGCTCCTGAAGGCCAGAAGCTCATCAACGGCGGCCGCATCTTCACGCCCTACTGGGACAAGCCGGTGTCCTATCGGCCCCAGATGGCGGTGAACTGGCCGCCGAGCTCGTACGACCCGACCACCCACACGATGTACATCTGCGCCATCGATCACGTGGGAACCTCGTTCAGCGATACCAAGGGGCTGGACAAGCCTACTTTCGATGGAATGTGGAACAAGGGCGGCGCAGGCTATTCAGGCGTCCAGGGACGCGGCATCTTCGCGGCCATGGACCTGACAACCAACCGTCTCGTGTGGCAGCAGCAGTGGCGCGATGATTGTTTCAGCGGCTCACTGACCACCGCCGGCGGCCTGGTGTTCGTCGGGCGCAGTGACGGCCGCATTACCGCCCTCGACAGCCGCGACGGAACTCGATTGTGGCAATTCCAGACCGACTCGGGTGTCAATTCGACAGCCAGCACATTCGAGTATGAAGGGCAGCAATACGTGGTCGTGTTCTCGGGCGGCACCCTGTTCGCCGCCGGCGCGAAGAAGGGCGACAGTGTCTGGCTGTTCTCCACTTCCGGCACACTCGAGTCCTTCCCGATCTCGGTCGGCAAGCCCCGTGCCCTTCTCTACGGCGGCCATGAAAAGCCGATCACCTTCGCCCCCGGCGAGCCGGACGTGGCCAACGGCAAGAAGATCTTCCACACGTATTGTACTGCCTGCCACGGTGATTCCGGATTGGGCAGTCACGGTGGCGCGAACCTGGAAAACGCCTCGAAAGATGCGAAGTTTGTGATCACCACCGCCACCACGGGACGCGGTGACATGCCGTCATTCAAGGATGTACTCACCCCGGAACAGCTTCGCGACGTTGCCGGGTACATCACAAACGGGTTGTTCTCGGCGCATTAACCGCTGACCGCGCTATTGGGTGACCGCGTGTTGCTCTCGGTCATCCGCCGACGCCTTTCTGACGTCCATCGACGCTTACGCTGCCGGCGTCGTCGCCCGCACGCACCCGCCCTGTCCAACAACGCACGCTGATTCGGCGTCCGATCACGCGTGCGCTCTCGGCGTGGTCCCTCCCACACGAAATCACCGTAGCTTCCTCCACGGCGATCTCACAGGCACACAATTTTCCCTTTGTATTCAAACAGTTGAATGCTGCACATGCTGTGACCTATAGTCATCAGCGCCACACCTCCACAAAGGATGCTTCAGATGACAACACAGGACCCACACGATCCCTCTGACGACGAGGACACTCGCCCGGCCTACGGAGAACGTACCGGTCCACGAGTCGTGACCGATCCCATCACGGGCTATCCGGTCGTTACAAGACGACCGGGTGCCCCTACGGTGACCGATGACGACATCAGGCGCTTGCTGGAGGACTTCCCCTGATGTACTTGCTAGATATCAACGTATTGCTCGCCTTTGCCTACGATGAACAAGGATCCCATCAACGAGTGACACGTTGGATAAGACACATCGACGGTACAGAGCCGGAACTTCCGCGATTTGCCACCTGCTCGATCGTTGACCTGGGTTTCATCCGCATTGCCAGCGGGGGAGCTGGCCTCGCCGAGAACCTCACAGTGGCGCGCTGATCTGCGCCGGATTAAGCACACTCTGGGTTTAAGGCTGTTAGGGGACGAGATTGACGGAAACCAGCTCCCGGATTGGGTAAGAAAATCCAAGCAAACCACGGACGGCCACCTGCTGGAGCTGGCGACTTCACATCGCGCGCAGTTCGCCACACTCGACACTGGAATTCCGGGCGCATTGCTGATCCCGGAACACATTGATCTGCCGAACGAGATCCGAGAAGCAGTTCCGCCGTACTACGGAGTAGCTGCGTGAGGTGAAGCATCAGTGGCTACGGGCGCACACGCCATCCTTAGTTCATCAGTTTACTTGATAAGCCAAACTTATCAGTTGTATGATGAACCATGAAGACCCGCAAATTCAGCGAAGCCCAGGCGGAAGAATTCGCCCTGGCGATTGGCTTGATCCTGCGCCGCGTCCGGGCGAAGGCGCCGGCGGAGCTCAGGGAGTTTTCCTGGACCCAGAAATCGGTTCTATCGCGGCTCGAAAAAGAAGGGCCCGCCACCTCCGCCGATCTCGCCAGGGCGGAAGGCGTCACCCCACAGTCCATGGGCACAGCCATCACCGCGCTGGAAGACATGGGGCTGGTGGAACGTAAAGCCCATCCGACCGACGGCAGGCAGATGGTCGTGAAGCTGACCGCCAAGGGGATGTCTTTGCGTCAGCACACCAAAACCTCCACGGAAACCTGGCTTGCCCAAGCCCTCGAAAAACTCGACAAGCAGGAGCTGGCCATTCTCTTCAAGGCCGGCGAAATCATGCAGCGCATGGCCGAAATGCCTTGATAAAAAGGGTCTCTCCCCGCGCAAAAAAGCGGAGCGCTGACGCCGGCCGATCCGTACACAGTCATCCGGAACCCACAACGTCGAGACGACACAATGCCCTGGCTTCATTACGTAGCGTATTTCTTCGGCGGCGCTTTTTGCGCCAATACCATCCCGCACCTCGTGAGCGGAATGACGGGACGGCCGTTTCAAAGTCCCTTCGCCAAACCGTCCGGCAGAGGACTTTCCTCTTCGACCCTGAACGTGCTGTGGGGCGCATTCAACCTGGTGGTCGGATATGGCCTGATTCTTCGTGTCGGAGCGTTTGACTTGCGTGATCCCGCGCAAGCGGCTGTCGCGGGAGCGGGAGCCTTGGTGCTTTCGCTGTATTCGGCCCGCCATTTCGGGCAATTTCACGGAGGCAATCTGAACTGAACGGCCGCGGCGCGTGAGTACTTGAACGTCGGGGCACGCGCGCATGAGCGGACGGCGAGGCGGCGCGCGTTATTTGACGCGGGAGTCGCGCGCGCGTGCGGATGGTTGGGGCGGCGTGTGTTGTTGGACGTGCTTCCTCCACGGCGATCTCCCACGCACACTTTTTTTCCTTTCTATTCAAACACTTGATTGCTGCACGTGCTGCGGCCTATAGTCATCAGCGCCTCCCAGACTCCCAAGGACGCCCGGATGACGGCCCAATACCTGCTCGACGTTAATGTGTTGGTTGCACTCGCATACGACGACCATTCGCTGCACAGTCGCGCCAAGCACTGGGCCATCCAGGTGCAATCGACAGATCTGGCGGCACGCCCCTTCCTAACCTGCTCCATTGTGGAGCTGGGGTTCGTCAGGACCGCATCCCGGATTTCGGGATTAGCCCCTGATATTGCCGCCGCTTGCGTGGACCTGAGCCGGCTTCGAGTGTCACTGGAACTCGTGGTGTTGGAAGATTCGTTGCACGGAAATCAGCTCCCCGATTGGGTGAAGCGCTCCGATCAGACCACTGATGGCCATCTGCTACGACTTGCGAATCATCACCGGGTGCGATTCGCCACACTGGACGCTCGAATTCCGGGCGCCGAATTTATTCCATATGAGAAGGAACTCCCATCGGAGGTTCGAGAACCCGCCTACGCGAGGTACAACGACATGACGACTGAATCACGCCCCGACAACTCTGAGCGCTACATCGCCTCACCGTGGGCGGACGTACCCAGTTGGATCTTCGACGACCCCAGGTGGATCCGTGACCCCGAAACGGGAATGCCATGCGTCCGCGGCACCCCTGGCGCCCGCAAGATCACCTCCGAGGACGTAAGGGAATGCCTGAAGGACTTCCCCTGAGCCCCTACGTTCGCTAACGAGCCAGGCCGCCGCTCGCAAACCCGGGCGGCGGCTCCAGACGCTCGAACCCTCAATTCGCCAACGCGCCCCCCGTCCCCCGGGTGGACTTATTCAACGTTCCCGCGAACTCTATAGGCGGCTTTCCCGTAGCCGCAACGATGTAGCCCTTGAGAAGCTCCATGGTGTCATCGTGCTTGACATGCTCCGGCTCGAGGAAAGCACGCTCGTGGCGGCCGGCGGCGTAATCGATTGGGGTGAGGCCCTTGGCGTCTTTAGGCTGCAGATCGGCGCCGTCGGCGACGAGAACCTTCACCGTCTCATTCCAACCGTGCCCGGCGGCGCTGTGAAGCGCGGTGAGGCCGTTCTTGTCGTGGCCATTGATGGTAGCAGCACCCGCCTCCTGCAACAGCTTCACGGCCTCTGCAGCCTCTGCATCAGTCTTGAAGCGGCCCCGAGTGGGATTGAAGCTGTGCCCCATACCGGCCGCGGCCATGAGCGGCGTCACACCCGTCGCAGTCGGTAAGTCAATCAGCGGCTTGTACTTCAGCAACAGCTTGATCGCATCCAGGTCGCCCACCTTCGCGGCCAGCAACAACGGCGTGGCCCCCGTGGACAGAACCTGGTCCCCGCCGCGATCAAACACGCCATTTCGATACTGCGGCCGCAGCTTCAACTGCGCATTCACGTCCGCCCCCTTTTCCAGGAGCATGGCCGCGATCTGCAGTCCGGTGGTGTTATCCAACGACGGCAGGTCAGGTCGGCCACCGCGCGGCAAGGTGTTCATGTCGATGGCGACATACAACGGCGTGTTACCGTAGAAATCCCACCTGTTGACATCGGCACCCGCCTGAACCAGGTAGGCCGCCGCGTCAAAGCGCATGTTCATGAGCGCCAGAATGAGCGGCGTAGTCCCATCCGGGTCGGGCAGATTGATGTCCGCCTTCGCCTTGATCAGGATCTTCGCGCACTCCACACAGCCTTCCCGGGCCGCATACAACAGCGGGGTAAATCCGCCGTGATTCATGTTCTTCGGACGTCCCTCGGCGGTGACACGCCGCTGCCAATCGCGGACCACACCACGGTCATTGACGTTCGCGCCGTGGGAGATCAGCAACTTCACCATCTCCGGCTGCTTCTGCGCAGCGGCCCACATCAGGGCCGTCTGACCGCCCCACTGCTCCTTCGCATTGATCTTCGCGCCATGACTCAACAGCAGCTTGGCCGACTCGATGTTGCCCGTACGGGCGACGATCATGAGCGGGGTCTCGCCCTCCGCGTTGGCCTCATTGGCATTGGCACCGGCCTTCAACAGCGCCTTGATAATCACCGGGTCAGCGACCGTCGCAGCCTGCCGCAAAGGAGAAGCGCCATAGTCATTCACAGCCGAAACGTCCGCGCCAGCCTTGATCAGACGCTGGACCAGGTCGGCGTCGTCGTTATAGACAGCCCAGTGGAGCGCGGTCGTGCCGTCGGCACCGCGCTCGTGAACATCGGCACCTTTGGCCATCATCGCGACCGCCGCGTCGTGATCCTTGGCCTGCGCGGCGTCAACCAGCGAGTCGGCCGCCTGCGCGACGCCAGCGCTGAATACCGCCGCCACCGCGCCGACCAAGCCCATGCGCAC
>Ga0105240_10011383_pt1 | contig 12392 bp, 12 predicted proteins | sample KBSC54metaG_FD_80426 | JGI IMG/M metagenome (GOLD analysis project Ga0105240, IMG submission 80426) | Corn rhizosphere microbial communities from Kellogg Biological Station, Michigan, USA - KBS C5-4 metaG | ecosystem: Host-associated > Plants > Roots > Rhizosphere > Soil | place: Michigan, USA... | reverse complement strand
TTCGACGTGCTCTACCGCGAGGGCGCGCAGGCGCCCAAGATGATGTCGATCGGCATGCACATGCGCATCCTGGGCCACCCCGCCCGCACGGCGGGACTGTGGCGCCTGCTCGACTATCTGCAGACGCAGAAGGGCGTCTGGATCACCCGCCGGGTCGACATCGCCAACCACTGGAGAACCACGCACCCCTACCCCGGCAAGGGCTTGAACGAGTAGAGCGCTCCGCAGGAGCGCTCGGCGGCGTGGAGCGCTGCAGCGAAGCGCAGCGACCGAATAGGCGCTTTTCGCGCCTTGCGCGAAAACGCCCTGGCGGGCGCCGCACGGCCCAGAAAGAGACTCGGTGCCCTCCCCTCCCTTATGGGCCCGCGCGCCCCGCAACCATGCGCACCTTCCCCGGCGATGCGAACCAGACCGCAATCGCGCCCACGATCGACAGAACGAGCGCCACCGTGAAGGCCGCCGTGTAGGTGCCTTCGATGTCGTGCAGCAGGCCGGTGGCGTAGGGCCCCATCGCGCCGCCGGCCAGCAGCGCCACCATGATGATGCTGAAGATCGAGGCGAAGTGCGGGCCCTCGTAGATCTCGGCCACGATCGGCCCCATCAGGGCGGTGAAGGCGTAGCCCAGCACGCCCTGCGACAGCACCATCACGTAGAGCATCGGCCGCGACGGCCCGGCGGCGAGCGCCAGCAAGGCGGCGTAGCAGATCGCGAAGCCCGCCGACGCGATCGCCCAGACGATCTCGCGGCCGATCCGGTCGGACAGGGCGCCGAGCGCGATCTGGCCCGGAATCGCCACCATGGCGACGAAGCCCAGCGACCACGCCGCCTCCATCGGGTCGAAGCCGATCTCGACCAGATACTTGGTCTGATGCACCTGGACGGCGTACCAGACATAACCGGCGCAGAAGTAGCCGACGATCAGCCACCAGAAACGCGCAGTGCGCACCGCACGGGCGACGGTCCAGTCGATCGCCGTCCACGCCGGATCGACGATGGTCGCGGCCCGCCGTGCGGCGGCGGCGGCGGTCTCCTTGGCGCCATCGGGCAGCACCCCGACATCCTGGGGCCGCTTGGCGATGATCAGGTTGATCGGCAGCAGCACGACCAGGGTCATCACACCGAGCGTCCAGCAGGCGCTGCGCCAGCCTTCCTTCAGGATGATCGACTGCAGCCACGGCAGGATCAGGATCGCGCCGACGCCGACACCCGAGAAGGCGATGCTGATCGCCAGCGCGCGGCGGCGCACGAACCAGTTGGGCAGGTACTGCGACTGGACGGAGAAGCTCATGCAATTGGCGCCCGCTCCCACCAGCAGGCCCAGGGTGGCATAGAGCTGCCATGGCACCTCGATCAGGGTCGCGCCCATCAGGCCGGCCGCCGTCAGCACCACGCCGATCTCGATCACGAAACGCGGGCCCCTGCGGTCCATGATGCGGCCGACGATCGGGCTGATGACGGCGGAGACCAGGAAGCCGAAGGAAAAGGCCCCGGCCGCCAGGCCGCGGTCCCAGCCGAACTCGTCGACGATCGGCGGGAACATCAGGGAAAAGGCCGTCCGCGCGGTGACGCTCAGCGCCACGGTGACGAAGGCCACGGCGATGATGATCCAGCCGAAGTAGAACGGTACGCGGGCCGCGTAAGGCACACGGGCCCCTGTTTGCAGTGACATCTCTGTGGTCGCTTCCTGTTTCGCCAGCCGCTTTGGCGTGCCCTTCTAAAGTGTCGGCGGCACTCCGTCCGGTCAATGACCTGCGGGGTAGTCGGCTTTCCGCCCGGGGGCAGGACTTGAACGCATACGCCGTGGCCGCTATCACCGGCGTCGATATTCCAGGGAGCCCACGACGTGAAGATCACCCGCACCGTCAAGAAGATCCTCGACAACTACGAGAGCGATTGCCCCGGCACCAAGGCCAAGCTGGCCAGCATCCTGATGCACGGCCGTTTGGGCGGCTCGGGCAAGATGGTGATCCTGCCGGTCGACCAGGGCTTCGAACACGGCCCGGACCGCTCCTTCGCGCCGAACCCGGATGCCTACGATCCGCACTATCACTACCAGCTGGCGATCGACGCCGGGCTGAACGCCTACGCAGCACCGCTCGGCATGCTCGAGGCCGGCGCCGACACCTTCGCCGGCGCCATCCCGACGATCCTCAAGCTCAACAGCGCCAACAGCCTGTCGACCAACAAGGACCAGGCGGTGACCGGCAGCGTCAACGACGCGCTGCGCCTGGGCTGCGCGGCGATCGGCTTCACGATCTATCCAGGCTCGGAAGACCAGTACAAGATGATGGAGCAGATCAAGGAACTGGCCGAAGAAGCCAAGTCGGTCGGCCTCGCCGTCGTCATGTGGTCCTATCCGCGCGGCGGCAAGCTCGACAAGCCGGCTGAGACGGCGATGGACGTCTGCACCTATGCCGCCCACATGGCGGCCCTGCTCGGCGCCCACATCATCAAGGTGAAGCCGCCGACCAGCGTCCTGTGGCAGCCCGAGGCGAAGGCCGCCTACGAGAAGGCCAGGATCGACATCTCGACGCTGAGCGCGCGCATCAAGCACGTCATGCAGGCGACCTTCGGCGGCCGCCGCATCGTCATCTTCTCCGGCGGCGAGGCGAAGGACCTCGAGGGTCTGTTCACCGAGATCCGCGGCCTGCGCGACGGCGGCGCCAACGGCTCGATCATCGGCCGCAACACCTTCCAGCGCCCGCGCGCCGAGGCGCTCGACATGCTCGACAAGATCATCGGCATCTACCAGAACAAGATGTAACGAAGACCGTGGCCGCCAGCGTCGTCATTCGTCCCGTGGTGGCCGCGGATTTCCCGCAATGGGCGCCGCTGTGGGCGGGCTACAACACCTTCTACAAGCGGGTGCTGCCCGACGCGGTCACGCAGGCGACGTGGAAGCGCTTCCTCGATCCGGCCGAGCCGATGCATGCGCTGGTCGCGGAAGACAACGGCCAGCTGCTCGGCCTCGTCCACTATCTCTTCCATCGCTTCACCTCGATGATCGAGGACAACTGCTACCTGGCCGATCTCTTCACCAACCAGGCCGCACGCGGCAAAGGCATCGGCAGGAAGCTGATCGAAGCCGTCTACGACAAGGCGCGCGAGGCCGGCTGCCCGCGGGTCTACTGGCAGACGCACGAGACCAACGCCGTGGCGCAGGGCCTCTACAACGGCGTGGCCGAGCGCTCCGGTTTCATCGTCTATCGCAAGCAGGTCTGACGCATGGCCGACGAGAGCTGCCGGCTCTATCTGATCTCGCCGGAGAAGATGGAGCATCCGGCGATCTTCGCCGACGAATTGCGCGCCGCCCTTGGGGGCGGCGACGTCGCGGCGTTCCAGCTGCGCCTCAAGGGCGTCGACGATGCCGCGATCGCGCGCGCCGCCGACACGCTGCGCCCGATCTGCCAGCATGCCGGCGTCGCCTTCATCATGAACGACCGGCCCGACCTCGCCGTGTCGCTCGACTGCGACGGCGTCCACATCGGTCAGGACGACATGCCCTATGCCGAGGCGCGCCGTACCGTCGGCCCCGACCGCCAGGTCGGCGTCACCGCCAAGGCGTCGCGCCACCTCGCGATGGAGGCGGCCGAAGCCGGCGCCGACTACGTCGCGTTCGGCGCGTTCTTTCCGTCCACCACCAAGGCCGTCACCACACCCGCCGATCTCGAGATCCTCGAATGGTGGAGTGGCGTGATGCAGGTGCCCTGCGTGGCGATCGGCGGGATCACCGTCGACAACGCCGCGGCCGTCATCGCGGCCGGCGCAGACTTCCTTGCCGTCGCAGGCGGTGTGTGGAATTACAAGGATGGCCCCGAAGCCGCCGTGCGCGCTTTCAACGAGCTGTTCGCGAAGCCGCGCTGAGTCCCGCGTCTCGCGCAGGCCCCTGCAGAGGCTGCGTACTTCCCTCACACGGGCGTGATGCCCTCTCTCATTAGAGCATGGCTGACCTGTCGTTGTTGTCCGCCATCTTTTGCGCGCAGCGCACTACGTTGCCAACATGTTGAGTACCGCGCCCGAGATCGCTCCGATGTTCGCCACCCCGCTCGTCAAGTTCGACGTACCAGGTGCAGAGTCTCTGAACATCGAGTTACGGCGCATCATCGAACAACGCGAAAAGAGCCATCCCGGCATGCAGGCTTCCAACCAGGGCGGCTGGCAGTCGACGTGGGACATGGATGCCTGGGGCGGCGCGGCGGCGATCAAGCTGCTCGCGATCGGACGCAACGTCGCCAATCGCGTGACCACCGACCGCCAGGGCAAGGCGGGCAACGGCCCTCACCCCGGCTTCTTCGCCGTGACGTGGCGCGCCAACATGTGGGCGAACATCAACCGCTCGGGCGACGCCAACGAATACCACTGCCACCGCGGCGCCTTCTGGTCGGGCGTCTACTACGTCGACGATGGCGGCATCGGCGCCGATCCGTCGCTGGGCGGCGAGCTCGAGTTCATGGATCCGCGCGGGCCGGTGCCCACAATGCTCGCGCCGCATCTCGGCATCGCCATGGACGGCGGCCAGTGGACAACCGAGCGCGTGGCGCCCAGGCCCGGCCGGCTGGTGATGTTCCCGGCGTGGCTGATGCACCAGGTGCGGCCCTATCGCGGCAACGTCGAGCGCATCTCGATCGCGTTCAATCTCACGCTGTAGCGGCCGCCGGACCGGAACGCCGCCGGCGCACGCCCGTTATTCCACGATGCGCAATCCGCTCGCCCCGGTGCTCGCCCTGGTGCTCACCCTGGTGCTCACCCTGGTGCTCGCCGCCTGCTCCCCCGGATCGGGCTCGATCGGTGGTGCCGACTACGATCCGGCCTACGACTTCCACGAATTCTACCAGGTCGCCAACGGGCGGACGTTCCACGTCGTCGTCGACGGCAATCCCTTCCCCACGATCGCGCCCGAGGAGATGCGCGCCCGCCTGCTGCCGGTGATGCAGGCCAACCGCCCCCCGCGCCCGCGCCTCACTTTTACCTATGCAGCCCCCGCCGAGCCGCAGCATCCCGACTATCGCCTGATGCTGGTGTTCGACGCCGCCCTCGACCTCACGGCCGCGCGCGTCTGCGCCAACCAGATCCGCCATCGCCCGACGCCGAGCGGCCATGTCGAGGTCTTCGCCGTCTACTGCCGCAACGATGCGGCCCTTTCGCAGGCGGTTGCATCGACCATCGCGTCCGGCCCCGAGGATCCGCGGGTCGGCCGGCTCTTCTCGTGGCTCTTCCTGGTGCTGTTCACGGACTCCCCGCCGATCGACCACCCGCACTTCCCGTTCCTGTTCGGCCGCTAGCAAGTCACCGCACCGGCAGCCACAGCACGTCCTCGATGTGCCGCGCGCCGCTCGCCAGCATCACGAGCCGGTCGAAGCCCAATGCGATGCCGCTGCAGTCCGGCAATCCATGGTCGAGGGCGGCGAGAAAATCCGGATCGACCGGCCAGCGCAGCCCGTAGAGCCGCTCCTTCTCGTCCATGTCGGCCGCGAGGCGCGTGCGCTGGATGGCGGGATCGGTGAGCTCGCCGAAGGCGTTGGCCAGTTCGACGCCGCAGGCATAGAGCTCGAAGCGTTCGGCGACCCGGGGATCGGAGGGCTTGGCGCGTGCCAAAGCGGCCATCCCGATCGGGTATTCGCAGAGGATGGTCGGGCGGCCCATGCCGAGGCGATGCTCGATCCGATCGAACATGATGCGGAAGAAGACGTCGTCCCAGGTGTCGCCGGCATGCATGGCCACGCCCGAGGCGCGCGACAGCCGCTCCGCGTCGCCGACGGTGGCCAGGAGATCGACGCCGGCATGACGCTCGAACGCCTCGGCGACCGTCAGCCGCTCGGGCGCGGCGGCGGGATCGCAGACCTTGCCCTCGAAGCGCAGCTCCTTCACGCCGCACAGCGCCAGCAGCGCTGCGCAATCCTCCATGATCGTCTCGTAGCCGGCGCCGGCGCGATACCATTCGAGCATGGTGAATTCGGGATGATGCAGCGCCGAGCCCTCGGCATTGCGGAACACGCGGGCGAACTGGAAGAGCCGGGGCACGCCGCCGGCCAGCAGCTTCTTCATCGCGAACTCGGGCGAGCTCTGCAGCCAGCGCTCGCGTTCCTCGCCGTCGGGCAGCTCCCAGTCGGTGGCGAAGCCCGAGAGATGAACTTCCGCGCCGGGCGCCACCTGGAGGATCGGCGTCTCGACCTCGACGAAGTCGTTGCGCGCGAACCACAGGCGCAGGTCGGCCTGCAGGCGCGAGCGGGCCTGCAGGTACGGCAGGCGGCGGGCGAGTCTGTCGGGACGCCACTCGGTCATGCCCGACCATCGCATGACGCGCCGCCGCCGTGTAGGCTTTCGCCCGAGAAGCCGACCAGGATGCCGACCATGACGCCCAAGCAGATCGACAAATTCTGCGCCAGCCTGCCCGCCGCCACGCGCACCGTGCAGTGGGAGGGCGTGATCGTGTTCAAGGTCGGGGCCAAGATGTTCTGCCTGATCGCGCCCGCCGATCATTCCGTCGGCCGCATCTCCTTCAAATCGCCGCCCGAGCACTACGATGCCCTCAGCCGCTCGCCGGGCTTCCGCCCCGCGCCCTATCTCGCGCGCGCCAAATGGGTCTCCGTCGACGATCCCAAGGCGCTGACCGACGCCGAGATGAAGGCCTACATAAAACGCGCCCACGCCGTGATCACCGCGGCCCTGCCGAAGAAGACGCAGAAAGAACTGAGGCTAGAATCATCGCCCTGATCTGGCCCGGCTGGTTGCGGTCAAGACCGACTCCGACCTAACCTAAGAAATTGTTGGGAACATAACGGCACGACCGTGGCGATTGATCTTGTCATCGCCGTCACTGACGGCGATTGGTTCGAGACGCTCCGGCGTCAATCGAACCTGAAGGAAGTGAATTTCTGGGCGCCATCGCCCGGCAAAGGGCAGTTCCGCGCGCTCGAACCTGGCGAGCTTTTCTTGTTCAAGCTGCATGCACCCCGGAACTTTATCGTCGGCGGCGGGGTCTTCGCCTATGCCAACACGTTGCCTTGTTCGTTGGCTTGGGAGGCCTTTGGCGAGGCCAATGGCGCTCAGTCGCTTTCCGAAATGCGCACACGCATAGCCCGTTACCGCCGGACCGACCCTGCAGACCGGGGAGACTTCCAGATCGGCTGTCGCATACTGACTCAACCATTTTTCCTAGAGGAGCGGGACTGGATTCCCGTACCACCGAGTTGGGCGCCGAATATCGTCGCCTTCAAGACCTACAGTACCGCTAACGCAGAAGGTCGAGCACTTTGGGAAAACGCCATGGCGCAACAATCCGTAACGGCACTTCCGGGCTTCGCCGAGCCAGCCGCTCGATTCGGCAGCCCGCAACTTATTAGCCCCCGGCTGGGACAGGGCGCCTTTCGCGTCGTCGTTACCGATCTTTATCATCGGCGCTGCGCGGTCACTAAGGAGCGGACCTTACCCGCCCTTGAGGCGGCCCACATTAGACCTTACAGCGACGGTGGCGAACACAAGCCCCATAATGGCCTGCTCCTGCGTCGCGACATCCACAGCCTGTTCGATGCGGGCTACGTCACAGTCACAACGGATCACCGCTTCGAGGTTAGTCGCCAAATCAAAGAGGAATACGAGAACGGCCGTCACTACTATGCGCTGCATGGGCAACTCATTGAGTTGCCGACCAATCCGCTCGAACGGCCCGATGCGGCGGCACTCACGTGGCACAACGAAAATCGTTTCAAGGGTTGAGGCGGTCAGAGTCGAGTGCTGCGCCCTCGACAATCTGGGGCGTCGAGGAGGAGTGGAGCGCGCTATCCTCGAGGCTAAGTCTCTCCACTGTCGCTTCGCTCCTCGGTCGAGACGAGGGGAGGTCTAAGTCCCGCCCGGTTGCGGCCCCCCCTGGCCTTTGATACAAGCCCGCGCCGGCCTCGTTCCGTTTCCACGGGCGAGGCCTAATCATTCATCCGACCAAGCGGTTAAGTCCCGGGAAAGCCACATGAAAGTCCCCGTCAATTCCATCCGTGCCGGCAACGTCATCGAATACAACGGCAAGCTCTGGGTGGCCTCCAAGGTCCAGCACATCAGCCCCGGCAAGGGCGGCGCGTTCGTGGCGATCGAGGCCAAGGCGCTGCGCGAGGGCAACAAGCTGCAGGAGCGCTTCCGCTCGGGCGAGACCATCGAGCACGTCCACATCGACGAGCGCGAGTGCACCTACCTGTTCAAGGACGAGAACGGCTTCACGTTCATGGACAAGGAGAACTTCGAGCAGCTCACCGTCGGCGCCGACGTCCTCGACGAGGATCAGTCGCGCTTCCTGCAGGACGGCATGGAAGTGCTGGTCTCGCTCTACGAAGGAGCGCCGGTCGGCGCCCAGCTGCCCAAGACCGTCGTGCTGGCCGTGGTCGAGGCCGATGCCGTGGTCAAGGGCCAGACCGCCTCGTCGTCCTACAAGCCCGCGATCGTCGAAGGCGGCATCCGCGTGATGGTGCCTCCGCATATCGGTGTCGGCACCAAGCTGGTGATCAACATCGAGGAAGGCACTTACATGGAACGGGCCAAGGATTGAGCCCGCTCTGATGGCTTTCCCCCCGCGCGATCGCCCCACCCGAGAACAACCCGTCGCCCGCGTCGGCCGCGCGCCGATGACCACCGGCCGCGAGCGCTCCGGTCCGCCCGAGCGGCGATCGCTGGCGCCGCGCTCGGCCACCATCACCATCATGATCCGCGCCGCCTTCGCCGCGGCCAAGGGCCTGAAGCGCGACTTCGGCGAGGTCGAGCACCTGCAGGTGTCGGCCAAGGGCCCGGCGGATTTCGTGAGCCGCGCCGACATCATGGCCGAGAAGATGCTGCGCACCGAACTCGCGCGCACCCGGCCGGAGTACGGCTTCTTCGGCGAGGAAGGCGGCGAGACCAAGGGCGACGGCCGCAACCGCTGGATCGCCGATCCGCTCGACGGCACGACGAACTTCCTGCACGGCGTCCCGCATTTCGCGATCTCGCTGGCGCTCGAGCGCGAAGGCGAGATCATCGCCGGCGTGATCTATCAGCCGATCTCCGACGAACTGTTCTGGGCGGAGAAAGGCAACGGCGCCTACGTCGACACGCCGAACGCCCGGTCGCGGCGGCTGCGCGTCTCGGCACGCAAGGAAATGAACCACGCGCTGGTCGGCACCGGCATCCCGCAGAAGGGTCGCGGCGACCATCCCGCCTACCTGAAGAAGCTCGAGGCCGTGATGGGCCAGACCGCCGGCGTGCGCCGCTGGGGCGCCGCCGCGCTCGACCTCGCCTTCGTGGCGGCCGGGCGCTACGACGCCTTCTTCGAATACGGTCTCGCGCCCTGGGACGTCGCCGCCGGCATCCTGATGGTGCAGGAGGCGGGCGGCATGGTCAGCGACGCCGCTGGCCAACCCTATGTGCTGGGAGGACCGTCGATCCTCGCCACCAACGCGGGCATGCGCGACCCGCTGGTCGCACTCCTGGCCTAGTTTCGGCGTTATTTCTTCGCCAGGACGTCCAGCAGGACGAGGCTCATCGCCTCCGTCCCGGTTCTCCGCCGCCTTGGCGAGATCCCTGGGATCGATTCCGCCCAGGCCAAAGTAGAACGAAGGCACGCCATCGGCCGGGCGGGCCGTCGCCAAACGCGTCCTTCAGCACCGCACCGCCGCGAATCCGAGCCTCCCCAAACGTCGCGGCCCTTGTCTGGCGTGGTTTGTTGAGACTTTGACCCTCAATAGGGTATCCTGTGACCGAGAAATGTTCGGTCGGTCGAGGTTGGCCCGTTGCGGCTAACCCCTTGGAAAGGCAATCGGTAATGCCCTCGCTCTCGCTCACTGTGCGCAGTCTCGCGCTCGCAGGTTTCGGCCTTGGCGCCGTACCGGCCTTCGCCCAGTCCGCGAACGTTACCGCGTTCAACCCATACAACGGTGTCGGCGCGCCCGGCGTGACCGCTGCTCCGGGCGCCTATGCTCAGCCGCAGGCCGGGCCTGCCGGCGGCCCGGCCTTCAATCCCTGGAACCCCGGCGCCAGCGCCGGCTGGGGAGCCGCCGCGGCTCCTCCGCCCACCCCCTATGCCGGTGGCGCCTATGCCGGTGGCGGCTATAGCGCCGGCGCCCACACGCCCGGCGCCAATCTGCCGTCTCCTCCACAGGGTCCGATCGAAAGCCGCCTGACCGCCGTCCCCGAGCGCCCGACCGGGGCTGCGTCGGCGCGCACGCGCGCACCCGCAACCGCCGCCATCCAAATGCCGGTGGCGGCACCGCCGGCGCCCGAGCCCGTGATCACGCGCGCCATGCCGCCCGCTCCTACACCGACACCGATCCGCACGCCCGTGGTCGCGTCGGCACCTGCGCCCGCCGCCGTGGTGACGCCGGCACCGCCGCCCGCTCCTGCCGCCGTCGCACCGGCACCAGCCCGCGCCGCCGCCGTCACCGTGGCTCCGCCGTCCCCGCCGGCCGCCGCTCGCAGCGCCCCCGGACCGGCGCTCGCCAGCATTTCCTTCGCCCCGCAGTCGGCGGAAATCAGCGGCGCGGCGCGCGCCGAGCTCGATCGCGCCGCTCAGAGCATGAAGAGCCTGCGCCAGGTCGAGCTGCGCGCCTATGCCGGCGGCAGCGAGCCGACCGAAGCCCGCAAGATCGCGCTGGCGCGTGCCCTGTCGGTGCGCAGCTACCTGATCGACCAGGGCGTGCGCAGCCGCATCGAAGTCGGCGCCTTCGCGTCGAGCGGCGGCGGGCCCGGCGGCGAAAGAGTAGATGTCCTTGGCCCATGATCCCGAACGCAAGATCGGCGCCTCGCGACGGACTGACCACATGACGAATCCGCTGCCCTACCTGGTCCGCATGCTGCTGTTCCTGGCGGCGGTCAGCGGGCTTGCCTGGTACCTGCACGAGGACCTGCTGCGCGTGTTCAACAACACGCCCGACCTCGACACCGTCATCCTGGCGGTGCTGGTCATCGGCATCTTCTTCATCTTCCGCCAGGTCGTGCTGCTGTGGCCCGAGGTGCGCTGGCTGCGCCGCTTCCAGCACCGCGAGGAGAACACGCCGCCGCCGCCCGCCGACTCGGTCAACCTGCTGGCGCCGCTCGCCGCCATGGTCGGCGAGCGCCAGGACCAGTTCCGGCTGTCGCCGACGGCGACGCGCGCGCTGCTCGACGGCATCGCCACCCGGCTCGACGAGCGCCGCGAACTGGCACGCTACCTGATCGGCTTGCTGATCTTCCTCGGCCTGCTCGGCACCTTCTGGGGCCTGCTGCAGACGATCGGCGCGGTGGCCGACGCCATCAACGGCCTGCAGGTCGCCGCCGGCGACGCGGTGACGATGTTCGCCAAGCTGAAGGCCAGCATCGAAGGTCCGCTCAAGGGCATGTCGACGGCATTCGGCGCGTCGCTGTTCGGTCTCTCCGGCTCGCTCGTCCTGGGCTTCCTCGAGCTCCAGGCGAGCCAGGCGCAGGGCCGCTTCCATAGCGAGCTCGAGGAGTGGCTCGCCGGCGCCACCAGCCTGTCGAGCGCCTCCCTGCCGGCCGAGACCAGCGCCAGCATGCCGGCCTATGTCGAGGCCCTGCTCGAGCGCAGCGCCGAGGGCATGGACGGACTGTCGCGCAGCCTCCAGCGCATCGAGGACAGCCGCGTGTCGGCGGCCAGCGCCAACGCCTCGCTGGTCGAGCGCCTCGCCTCGCTCGCCGAGACGATGCGCACGCAGCAGAACCTGCTCGCCCGCTTCACCGAGCTGTCGATCGAGATGCGCAGCGCCGTCAACCGGCTGGGCGACCGCTCGGGCGCCGAGGCCGACCGCGAGGCGATGGCCGCGCACCAGCGCAACCTCGAGGCCCAGGTCAATCGCCTGATCGAGGAAGAGATCCGCAGCCGCGTGGCGCTCGCCGACGAACTGCGCGGCGGCTTCACCCGGCTGTCCGACCGCACCGCCGACGAGGCCGATCGCGAGGCTGTCCTGGCCAGGCAGCGCGACATCGAGGCCCAGGTCGCCCGCCTCGCCGAGGAAACCGCGCGCGCCAGCGCGCAGGTCGCCGACGACGTCCGCGGCGCGATCGAGAAGCTGGCGAGCCAGTCGACGGCCGATTCCGGCCGGGAGGCCGACCGTGAAACCGTCGCCGCGCGCCAGCGCGAGACCGAAGCCCAGCTCGCGAAGATCGCCGATGAACAGGCGCGCAGCCACGCCGACCTGATCGCCGAGCTGCGCAACATGGCCGCCCGCGTCGCCGACCGCACCGCCGCCGAGGCCGACCGCGACACGCTGCTGGCCGAGCAGCGCGCGATCGGCCAGCAGGTCGACCGGCTCGGCCAGGTGTTGCAGGACGCCACGCAGCGGCTGGGCCAAGCGCCGGCCGACACCGGCGCCCACCAGGCGCTGGTCGACCAGCAACGCAACGTCGAAACCCAGATGGCCCGCCTCGGCGACGAGCTGCAGGGC
>Ga0105240_10011381_pt1 | contig 12392 bp, 16 predicted proteins | sample KBSC54metaG_FD_80426 | JGI IMG/M metagenome (GOLD analysis project Ga0105240, IMG submission 80426) | Corn rhizosphere microbial communities from Kellogg Biological Station, Michigan, USA - KBS C5-4 metaG | ecosystem: Host-associated > Plants > Roots > Rhizosphere > Soil | place: Michigan, USA... | reverse complement strand
CTGCTTTCATTGCTCGGACCGATGTCGGGATATCGCCGTAGCCCGTTACGAATATGATCGGCGTCGAGGACTTCTCATCACTGATTCGCTGTTGAATATCAAGACCGCTGAGATCTGGAAGATTGACGTCCAGGATCAAGCAGCTCGGGACCAGCGTAGGTAACCGCGCTAGAAATGCTTCTGCCGATTCGAACAGGGCAGGTTGCCACCCTTCGTTTTGAATCAGGAGCTCTAGGGATTCGCGAACCGAGATGTCATCGTCAACGACGACGACCGTAGGCGTAGTCGGCCGCATTGCAAGCTACCTCCCAAGGCGTTGTATTCATTGAACGCTTAAGCCTCGCGATAGTGGCCTATGGTGATATGAAGCAGGGAGTCAGCGCAATAGCGGGCGGCCAAACCGATACCTTGGTGTAATAGGGCCAAGGCGGCTGCGACCAGACCTGCCCGTGTCGCGGAAGCTCCACATCGTCCGTGTATGCCGATCGATACCTAAGTATCGGGATGATTCTTGCACATTGGCGCATGCTCTGACCGTGAGTGTCTTAGACACCAAACGAGCGACGGCCAGGCAACTTAGGGACACGGAATACGGATGGTTAATGGGCCAATGCTGGCGGTTCGGGAATAGCTAATGCCCAATGCGTTAGTCATTGTTGTCGTGGAGGACGACATATCGGTACGCGAGTCATTGCCGGGCCTGCTGAACGAGCTCGGATACGCAGCGCGGGCTTTTGCGACGGCGGAGGAGTTCCTTGCTTCTGACGCGGTCTTCGACGCCAGGTGCCTGATCCTCGATATCGGCCTGCCGGGTATGTCGGGACCGGCTCTGCAGCGCGAGCTCGTTCGTCGGGGCTTTGCGATTCCGACCATTTTTATCACAGGGGGTGCGGACCGCAGGATTCCACCAGGCCTGCTCAAGGAGGGCGGCATCGCATGCCTATTCAAGCCGTTCAGCGAGCAGGATCTGCAGGCCGCACTGGATCTCGCGCTGCACGCGAACTGACGGCGTCATAGTTGAACAGCACGTAACCCCCATCCGTCGGGCTTCGGAAATCTCTTGCTGTCCTTTTCGATCACGAAAGCCTGCGTGAAAACGTCAGGTACATCCACGACGAAGGCAAAAGGGGCAAGAAAGCGCTTACACGTTAGTATCGATGTCGCCTTTGTATCGGCGACACCAAAGTACCGACTGATACCATCGTGCAATCGAGCGAGACTCCGGTGTTTGCTCCAATCGGGCTCGCAGCCGTCGCGGCGCAGTGTTCCTGCACGGAGAATCACATGACTAGCATCCGCAAGACCGTCATTGTTACTGGCGCATCACAAGGGATTGGCGCCGGCGTTGCAAACCTGTTCCTCGAACGGGGTTATAACGTAGTCGCGAACTCAAGACATATCAGCGAGAAGAACGAGCTGCAGCGTTCCGACAATCTTGCCGTGGTCGACGGCGACATCGCTTTGCCGCTCACCGCTGTGTTTTCTTCAACGAACAGCCACGGGACATCGTCACGCAGATCGCCTGCCACGTGTGATGTCATGAGCAGAACGACACTAAAGTGCAATTGAGCGTGCGCGCACGATGAGGCATTACGGGGAAAGCACCTGCGTGCAATCTGAAGAGGACGGTTCTGATGGCAGCCTTGACGTATCAAACCCGCTCGAGGGCGCGCCGTCTCATGACAGATCTCGTCGCGTTGATCCTTTCCACAACCCTCGCAGTGACGGCTCGCGCCTCCGACCATCTCGATTCCCCCGCAACTGTCGCGAACCCTCAAGCAGACATCGCTGATGTCTATGCGTGGACCTCACCTGAAGGCGGACGCCTGAACCTGGTCATGACGATCCAGGCTCATACCTTTTCCGACAAAGTCGACTACGTGATTCACGTCGACAGCGGCGAGGTCTTCGGCCACACGAGCGCATCGACGTCCATCGCGTGCCGCTTTGCGGCTGCGACGGAGGTCAAATGTAAGCTAGGCGATGCAGACACAGTATCTGGCGATCCGACGAGCCCAACAGGCCTCGAAGGGCGTAATCACCGCCTGCGCGTTTATGCCGGTCCGCGGGATGACCCCTTCTACAACAACATCAAGGGGCTTCTAGCCGCCTATCAGGCCGCGAGCGCAGCAATCAAGAACGGCGCCAGGGTGGACGCGGCTGGTTGCGCACATTTCGATACGTCCACCACGAAAGTAGTCCTTGACGAGATGAGGCACACGGACGGTGGACCCGCAAAAAATTTTCTCTATAACTGGACCGTCTCGGCAATTGTGATTTCCGCAGACCTGAGTTCTATCTCCAAGGGCGGCAAGCTGCTGGCCGTATGGGGTACGACCTCCTTAGGCGTCAAGGCGCTCGATCGCATGGCCCGACCTTTCGTAGCCAATACATTGCTCGGCGCCGCGCCTTTCTCAATTGACGATGCTAGCGGCTTGCTGCGCGAGGCATACAACGAATCGTTTCCTACGACCTCAGTGGCATTCATCACAGACCTTCAGAGGTCGCTCGCATTCCAGGACTCACTGGATGGTCAATGCGGAAACCAAGTGCTCGCCGAATCGCAGGAATCGCCGTCGCGTTACCGGGAACTTGCGAATGTATTTGCGGATGATCGACTTTGGGTCAACAGCGCTTCACGCGTGTGTACACAGTTCTTTGCGGTTGAAATCGCGAACCTGAAGGGCGACGAGGCGCTGAGTCACGACTGCGGCGGCCGTGCTCCCACCTACGATACGTCGAACGCCTGGAGATCACTCTTGATTGCCGGCGTACTCACCGGTGTCACGGACGGCTTGGGTCAAGACGAGCACCCGGCTTCGGCGACTGTGTTCCCCTTCCTTGCGCCGCCGGACCCTCAGCGCGTCGATCACTAACACCATGGAATGGCAGCTTCTTAACATTCGACGTCCCGCAAGGTTCGCTTGGCGCGGATGGCGCACCACTCGAATTGCCTTGGCAGTCGGATTCGCCTCGCTCCTTTCCAATCCAGCAGCGGCACACATGAGCACCGGCCTACCTGGTGGCTGGGTGGCCGGGTTCATCCACCCCTTCAGTGGTATCGATCACCTGCTCGCAATGATTTCGGTGGGTCTTTGGGGCGCGTTTCTGGGTCGACCGTCGATATACGTTTTGCCAGTGATCTTCCCCGCGATGATGGTCGTTGGGGCGATATTGGGAATGTTCGCGGTGCCATTGCCTCCAGTGGAGGTTGGAATCGCATTTTCGGTGCTCGTGTTGGGCGGCTGCATCGCGCTGGCGATCAAGGCGCCGTTTTGGGCCGCATGCCTCGTTGTCGCCGTGTTCGCGATATTTCACGGCGATGCGCACGGAAAGGAGCTCCCGTCAGCAGCCGATCCCGTCGGCTACAGTGCAGGTTTTGTCTTGGCCACCGGCCTCTTGCACATATCAGGAATCGCTCTCGGTTTGCTCAACGCTCGACCTAATGGAGTCGTAGCGACGCGTAGCCTCGGCTGCCTCATCGCGATATGGGGCGCCTGGTTTCTATATCAGGCGATTGGCATATGAGAGGTGGGGCGGCGCCGCCAGCCCTGCTCTTTGCCGCCCTCGGCCTCGCACTCGCATTTGCACCGCGCAGCTCTTGGACACCGAGCCTGCTCGCGCTCTTGGCAGCCCTGGTGGCATTCACCTTCTTGCCCGTGCCTCGCGTCTGGCTCGAGGGCATCTTTTTGGGCTGCTGGATCAGTGTGATCGCCACCGCGGGGAGCGTGCATCTTTTCCGTAGACTCACCCCTTACGCGGCGCTCACGTTGTCAATCAACGCCGGCGTTTGGGCGAGTGGCGTGGCCCGGCTGTCAGGATCGCGCCTCGACCTGATCGAAACACTGCCCTGTGTGCTGATATTTTTTCCGGCATCGTGGGTCATGAGTCGGCATGGCTCAATTCCGGTCATGGTGGTGGCGAGTTGGGTCATAGCCGTCGCAGTTCTGGCAGGTTCCCTTCAATTGCTACCCGTGACTCCCGGTTATCTGCCCGATCACTTGGAGTGAGCACAGTTGACCCTTCGTAGCGCGGCAATACCCGCGGAATCGCTGTAGTCCTATACCCGGACATCACTCGTCAGGCAGGCACCATACCAACAGGCGTTCGAGCCAGCACGCGCTCAATCGCTCGTCGCGCGAGCACGATGGTCAGGTGCGCACGATATTCAGGTACAGGCCATTCTCCTTGACTACTCCCCCGTGTTCAGCGATTTTTTACGCACCTGCACATCGTGCGAGAGCGTAGTGATCGAATGTCCCTCGATCTTGTACCTGGTTTTGTAGCGGAACTCGCCGGTCTCGCTGTTGGTTATATAGGTCCCCGTGGCATCGACAAAGATTTCCCCACCGTCTTGGGTTACTCTGATGCGGTCCCAGGTCTGCTGGTTCGTCGCCGTATTCGGTGTCGACTGGCATAGGTTTTTGAGCGAGCCGGGACGTTGTATGTCGATATATTTGTTGCGATCTGTCGCAGCCCCGGACATCTGCGGCACCGAGTTGAACCAAGCACCGACCAGCTGCAGCTGTGCGTCCGAGCATTGCGGGCCCACTTTCAACGCAGTGGTCAGAACGCAGTCTAGTTTCCCATTGGCGTCAATTTCTCCGCAACCAGCGCCGTTCTGTAGAGCGTACATCGCCAGAATCGCTCGTAATCCTTCAGTAAGCGGTGGAGACAGCTTCTCCAGTCGCGCTACCGGGTTGAATTTCGCATCCAACAGGAAAACCGTCACGGGTTCGGCGGCAAGAGTGGGCGCAGAGCTGGCGAATGTCATAGTGGAAACCAGTGCACAGCCGATCACGCGCGAGCCTATCAAGCGGGTCCGTTTCTTACGTTCCATCTAAAGCCTTTATAGAAGAATTGCTGCGGTGCGCCATGTTAGCACCCATCCACCAAACTGACAAAGCGGGTAGCAGGATTGGATGCACGACGTCCCTTCGCTAACGTGAGGACAGCGTGTGTTAGACACATTCGCCGTTATGCGCACCTCGCCCGAGAGGCCAGACCCATCACATCAAGCAAATAACAGTCTGTAGTTGCGGATGTCCTCCTGAAATGCATTGCAGCGAGTGAGCGCATCGCGTAACGCGGGCCGCGGAAGGGTATAGTCGAGGGCTGCGGACCCGAAGGTTCAAGCCGCTGACAAACCCGATGACCGCCGGCGGCACAACTTCTCAACCTCTACACCAAATCGATTACAGCGCACGTTCATCGGCAGAGTCGAGTTGGATGTCCTTCGCGGCACGGCTCATCGCGATGCGCAGGTCAATCACCCGTTTCAGTTGGAAGGCAGGATTCTCTGTCGGCGCGGTGACGGAGAAGAAGTCGGCGCGGTTGACGTCCTCGAGATAGAACGACGGACGGGCGTCGGCAGTGGCCGGACGGACTTCGATGTGGCTCATCTCCAGGTTGCGGATATGCCGCAGAAAGAATCCCTGCGAGGGCATCGGCCCGAACATGCCGGGGTCGGGATACTTGGCCTCGTTCTCAGGCGGCCGGATCAGAGCGCGGCTAGCGGCGGCCCCGCCCTTGTGCTCGATGAAGATATTCGAGAGATGAATGTCTTCGAGAGCATGGGCGGGAATGCCGCTTAGGATGGAACAGATCTCCGAGCCGCCGTTCGAGCTGACGAGGTTGTTGACGCTGATGCGACGGAGGGCGCCAATCTGCGTGCTCTCTTTCGGGCCGCGCAAACGGCTGCCGAGCCGGAAGAAGAGCGGAGCGGAGACATTGTCCCGCATGGTGATGTTGGTGATGGTCACGTCCTCCAGTAGAGCGCCATCCTCGCTCTCCAACGCGAGACCCTCGCACCCTTCAAAGACGCAGTTCGAGATGGTGATGTTCTTGAAGCCGCCATTCGATTCGGTGCCGCACTTGATGCGTCCCGTCCGGTACCTCTGCACCCCGTCGGGAAACTTCTTCCATGTCCCATCGAGCACCGAGCCGATCTCATACGTTCCGGTCACATAGCAATTCGTGATCGTCACGTTCTCAGTCACCCGCGCATACCCGAGCGCAAAGCTGCTCTTGGGGCAGATGGCGTCGTCCCATGGCGAGTTGACGGTGCAGTTCGAGACACGGACGTTCCGGCAGCAATCGATGTCCATTCCGTCGCGGTCGGTGTCGATCTTCAGGTTGTCGATTGTTACGTTGTCGACCCCAGTCAGCAGCAGCCCGAAGTGACCGCCCTTCAAAATCGAAAAGTCGCGAAGTATCACATTGCGGCAGTTCTTCAGCGCGATGGTCTTGTTGCCGACTCCCGCTTGCTCCGCCTTGAAGGGCACGATTTCTTTCACCCAGTCGCGGCCGTTCGAGAGTCCCTTGCCATGGATCAGCCCCGGCCCGGTAATGGCGATATCGTGCAGTTTCTCGCCCCACAACAACGAGTTATGCCAGTGGTTGTGTCCATAATCCTGGTATTCGTCGTAGGAGGTCTTCGGCTCTGCCGCGTCGTAGGTCCCCCCGTTATAACCCGTCGCCTGGCCCGGCAGCGGCGAGTCCGCCGCCAGCAGCACCGCGCCCTGCGACAGGTAGAGCTCCACGTTGCTCTTCAGCCGGATGGAGAAAGTAAGCCAAGTGCCACCGGGAAAGTAGACGGTGCCTCCGCCAGCGGCCGCTGCTGCTTCTATGGCGTGATTGATCGCAATCGTATCCAGCGTCTTGCCATCCCCGACGGCGCCGTAGCTGCGTATATCGAAGATCATGACCGGCGGAGCGATTGCGGCCGGGTGCCGCAACGCTGCATGAGCGGCGGATGGAAGGGCGGCGGCAAGGCCAAGCGAACTGAGGCGAAGAAGATCGCGGCGGGCGGAGTCGAAGGTAGACATTGCGGATGATGGTAGCAGCGGATGGAGTGGTCTGACCATTCCGTCAAGCAAAACCCCGTATTGTCCGCAAAATCCCGCCGGGAGGAGCGCTTTGATTGAGTTGCGACAGCCCTATAGTAGAAACCAAGCATTCCTCCGAGTCGCTGGCCGCGCCGGATTGGCCCAGAGCTTGCGCTGCTCGCGAGAGGACTCCGCAGTAGGCGGTTGCCAACCCCCTGATGATTGCGCTCGTGATGGTAGTGCGCCATGAAGTGGGCAATCGCGTGCCGAAGCGAAGACTCGATCGACCAGCGTATGCAGTCCTTTGTGGCATGGCACGGCGAAATTCCGCAAGAAGCGAGGCGCCTCGAAGATCACGAAGCTCGGAGCACGGGGCGCCGTGGTTACGCCATCATATCGGCCGCGGAATCGTCCATAGTTATGTTGTCGGCTATCAACTACGCGAATTGAACGAACGTCCAGCACAGCCACGGACGGTGCCGAACAACGGTGGGTTGAAGTGTACGACTGTAACGGCAAAAGCCAGTCGGGAAACTACTACTACTTACTAGCAGAAAAACGGTGGCAACCGATTTAGGATGTTCTCCGACGAACCGTCGTATCCGACAAGGGCGTCAGAACGGCAATCGGATGCTCGCCTTGGGTAGAGCTCTCCGGCGCTCGCTGGGCCAACCGCTCTTGCAACTCCGCGAGCTGACTATGCAGGTTCAGACTTTGGTGCAAAGCCTGCACGAGCTGGCGCCTGGCGCTCATCAGGTGCCCTTGCAGTTCCGCATTCCCTAAGTGCTTCGCGAGGTCGTAGGCATCCCGCAAATGATCCAGCACACCAATTAGCGTAAGGCTCTCGTCGTATCGACTCACTGCTGCACCAAGGTTGAAACCACTCCCTATGTTGCCGTCCGACGACAGGGCAGCAAGTGCCGTACCGTGACGCTTAGCCGGGTCCCTGCCAAGGTTCTGGGACGCCAATGGGACACACGCACCTATTTGTGGTAAATTCTACGAGGTCACGCTAAAGCCAAAGATCCCCACCTAAGGAGACAGCTATGGCGTACTTTGAAATTCGGGGTGGTCTCAAGAAACTCGAGTTCGAGCACCTGGCAGGATCAGGCGGCGAAGCTACTGTTGCCGTGGTCGAGTTCGTCTACGAATTGCCGTTGGCTGCCGATCAATGGGCGCGCATTACCCTGGGCCGACATAACGGCGTCCTGCGTGAGCTCGTGGGCCTTCCACAGCTGGTGGCAGTCGATACCACAAAAGGCCAAGGCGAGTACTTGTATCGACTTCGTGGCGCCGTGACAGCAGCGCGCGACTGATTCACAGACAGAGGTGGGCATCGGCTCATTCCCGCGGCATATCGAATCAGCACTGCCTGAGTTTCAAAATGATAGATCAGCCGATGCCTGACTCCAGCCGCTGGCCGTGGAATACCAACATCTGGCGGACTCATCAGTCGCCCGCCAAGACATTTGCATCCGTGTACATTACAAATCGCGTTCGGGATTCCTGCACGCTGTGCGGCGCGATGATCTTTCCGGGTGAAATTTCTTGTGAGGTCGTGCTGCGGGACCCAAACGACTGGCGCGTGATCTACTTTCATCGGAACTGTTATGCCGACTGGGAGCGCCAAAGCTACTCTGCCTACTGAGTTAAAACTCCCAGGATGCGGAACCGGGACCGCCCGCGTGGATCATAGCAGCGCGCCGTCCCATCGGTTGAGTTTGAATACGGGTTGTACGCAACCTCCGGCTCTTCGGTATTCTCCGGCTCCAGAGACAGCCCGGCATCCAAGCGGACGATTTCAACGGTATGCCTGTAACCCCCTTGTTTGAGATCACTGTCACGGCTCCTTGGCTTGAATCTGATAGTGCGATGCAGAAAAAATGCTGTCGAAACGCGCGAAGCTTCGCGTGCTGATCCCCGCTGCCCTGGAATTGCATCACATCGTTGGGTGCAGCGCCCACGAGAACGCCGTCGCGAAGTTAGGTAACGACGGCGGCATTGCCTTCATTGGCTCATGTGCGGTGGCAGCACACGCGGTCGCGGCCAGTGGAATTTGATCCGCGTGCGACGCCCATCCTTTTTTCCGTCTCCGCTGCGCCGGAAAATTGCTTCTGCCGAGAGGATGGAGAAAATGCAGGCACGGCTGATCGTCCTCCATAAGCGGTGGGGGGCGGTACGGCAGACAATTTGAATCTGCGGACCAAGCAAGAAAGAATCGACGCCGGCCACGAAGAAGTCCGATGTTTGAGGTGGTACCTGATGATGCGTTTCGTCGAACTATTGGGCTTGTTCCTTTTGGTCTTTTTAGTGGGAGTTGCGTCGCTATCGCCCCTAGGAGACGCGGTGGCAGGTTGTCTGCACGCGTTGCTGGCTGTTCTGTCCAGGGCAGCTACAACGACGTAGCGTCGAGCCTGGGCACGCACACCGGGTGGCCCTCCCCTTCAGGTCCGGAAGGGATCAAGACGATAGGCCAGCTCATGACGTACCTCGAGGAGTGGCGGCCGACCTGCTCTCCCGGCACCTGCCGAACGTATTCCATCCGCGGAACCCTCTTGCACGACTCGCGTTATGTAGGCAACAGGAAGCAATGGACAGAGTGCTAAAGGAGGGGCCCCAACAATGCTCGGGGCTCTGGCGATCGATGCCACAGGTCTCATTCCAAGGAAGTTGCCCCCATGTATCGCTCTTGCCTCGGCGCGCTGCTGCTCGCGCCTGCTTTATATTCGACTGCTTTCGGCCAGACGGCCGCGCCTCAATTCGCTTTGGTCGATCTTGGAGCTACGACTGTCGCGGGTTCGGGTCTGGCCTGGCAAGTGTTGCAACCCACGCCAGCCCCTGATTACCCCTCCACTGGCGGTAACGCCTGCTATGGTATTTCCACCAATTCCATTTACGCCGAATATGGCAATGCCGCCGTCGGCACCACCTGCACAACGACCCCCGCCTTGCATGCTGCGAAATGGACCTGGACGAGCTCCAATATTACGCTGACGGATCTGGGCGTCCTGCCCAACGCCCTCGGCGGCCCCGAGGGCGGTCCCTCGAGCGAGGCATACGGCTTCAACAATGTAGGCGATATCGTCGGCGGCTCGGATTCGCGCTACCCCTCGATCCACGATGTCTCCTCCTTATCTTACGTGGCGCACCACGCTTTTCTCTACAACAGCGGCGTCATGACCGACCTGGGCTCAATTGCCGGCCCGAACTACGACAGTTCGGCCATAGCGGTTAACGATTCGCACGAGATCGTCGGCACTACTCAAACCATCTCGAGTGTCGACGGATCCATCCTCTTCCGCGCGTTCCTTTACACTCACGGAACCATGTACAACCTGACTTTCTACCTTGTGGGCGGTCCGACCGCGCACCTGACTCGAGCTTTTGGGATCGATTGTCAAGGGAACATCGCGGCGGCAGGTACGCCGGCTTCAGGGGAGAATACCCATTCCTACCTGCTCATTCGCCAGGGGCCGGCACGCAACTGTCCGAACTAGTCCAACTTTCTGGCGCTCGAGGACCGCATATCACCGCGCAAAGCCGCTAGTTGGCTTTGCGCGGTTGGCTGCACAGGCAAGAGCCTGGCGCGCATTGTTTGCGCCGCACGAGCTCCCCAGCAAGATCATGGTTGGCTCCGACGATAGCGCTTCATCTTGACCACCGTGCCGCAGGTTTCCATTGCGCACCAGCGGCGGCGCTGATTCTTGCTCGTATCGAGGAATAACCAGCCGCACGAGCTCGTATTGGCGCAGCGTCGAAGCTGTGACACAGACGGATTGCTGATCAAGTCCAATGCATCGAGCGCAATGCGTTTGAGTGGCAGCCACACATTGTAGGCGTCGTCCCGCCAATGCATCTGCCCATCAAGTTCAAGCGATCGACTGGCCCAGGCACGATGTAGCCACTGGTCGAGGCAGTTCACGGCATCTGCAGGGGGTGGCACACCATCGATCCGCGACGTCAACAGCGCATGCAAGTGGTGGCGCAGTGTCCGCACTTTTCGCATCAACTCGGCCCGCTGGCCTGCGCCCTCAGGCGCGGCGATGTGCTCGCCAGAGCGGCAAGCACCGGCGCGCACACACCATTGGACAAAACGCTCCGGCTCACAGATGTAGTCCTCCACCTCCACCGCGTAGCGATCGTGAATCGTATTGACGAAATCCAGACACAACCGCCCGCCATCCAACCGGATAGCGGCGACCGGGCGGGCGGGTCGGTAGCACTTCTCGGAGCACATGCGGCGCCTATTGTCGCTTGCAGAGATGCCTCTCGCGAAGAAACTTGACGATACTGTCTAAATGAATTTAGATGGTAACACGCGCAAGGATCATCCGGAGAGCGTAGATGGGAAGCGCAACAACACCCGCCGAGCCTGCGTCCTCTATCGGAAAAGCGCTCAATTCAGAACAGCGAATTCTCGAGGTCTGGATCGGCATCATGACCTTGATTGCGCTGGGCGGTGTGATCGCGATCTTGGCGATCGGCGGCCGACCCGACCCACCCACATTGCGCGCCGCCGCCCCGTTGCTCGATGGCGCATGGCGATTCCACATCGGCGACGACCCGCACTGGGCCAATGCGGACACGGACGACAGTGGCTGGGAAACGATGGACCTGAGCGCACCGGCAAGCAGCAATGATGGCGATGTTGGTCTACCGAACTACGTCGCGGGATGGATGGCGCACGGGCACCCCGGTTATGAAGGGTATGCTTGGTATCGCCGCAGTGTGACGGTGCCGGCTGGAAGCCGTGCATGGGATATTCTGGGACCCACCGCCGTCGACGACGGCTACGAGCTGTATTGGAACGGCGTGCGGCTGGGCGGATCGGGCCGGCTCGGCGCGTCCCCCAGAGTCGTCGGTACGCGGCCGATGATTTTCGCGCTTCCCCCCGATGCGGCCGGTACCCATGCGGTGCTCGCCATCCGCACGTTCAAACAACCGGGCTACGGTGTGAGCGCCAATGGCGGCGGCATTCACGTCGCGCCGACGCTGGCGCCGCGTCCCGAGAGCCACGCGCTATATCTCGTAGAATGGTGGCGTACGATCGCGGGCTATATCGTCGAGGTAGTCGAGCCGCTCGCCATGTTTGCACTGGTTGGTTTCGCGCTTGCGGTTCGGCCGCGCAGCAGCCACCAGAGCTTCATCGGGTTTGCCTGCATCGCGCTCGTGCTTTGGTCGCTGAAGCGCCTCGACAACGCGATTGTCGCGTGGACCGATCTGCTGAGCCTCCCCTCCTACCTTTGGTTGTCAAAAGCACTCTGGACGTCCCTTAGCCTTACTGCATGGACGCTCGCCTGGAACCGTTGGGCCCCACGCTCCTCGCGGGCAATCGATGCCGCAACCCTGGTGCTGGCCGCGGGAGGAGTCGCAGGTGGTGCAATGAATGTCATGGTGATGACCCGCATCTCTCGGCTCGGATTACTCGCCCTGCTCGTGCTGATTCTCGTTCGAATGGTTTGCGGTAGCCCAATGCGGATCATGGCGGTGGCCACGATGGCATTGATCTTGGCCGCACAATTTGCCGGCGAGCTAGGCTCGATCGGCGTGCCCGGCATCTGGTTT
>Ga0105240_10011380_pt1 | contig 12392 bp, 14 predicted proteins | sample KBSC54metaG_FD_80426 | JGI IMG/M metagenome (GOLD analysis project Ga0105240, IMG submission 80426) | Corn rhizosphere microbial communities from Kellogg Biological Station, Michigan, USA - KBS C5-4 metaG | ecosystem: Host-associated > Plants > Roots > Rhizosphere > Soil | place: Michigan, USA... | reverse complement strand
GGAATTCTGTTGGGTTTCCTGAACCCGGTGCAGATACCCTTTTGGATGATCACAGGTACCTACCTCATCACACATCAATGGATAGAGACAGGCAGATGGCCGCTTGCAATTTTTAGCGTGGGCTCTGCCGCGGGTGCATTTTTATGCCTGTTTATTTATGCGAAATCGGCAAGATACGTGAGGGACAAACTTGACTTGAGCAACAAGACCATCAACACTGGTATTGCTATTCTATTCTTCGCCTTTTCAGCCTACCATATTGTAAAGCAGTTGTACCTCCATGTTTTTAGACATTAACCCAACAAAGCCAACACTGCTTCTTTATCTTTTCCCAACTGCGTAGTTAAGTCTTCCAACGAGGTAAACTTGATATCGCCGCGTACAAAGTGCAGAAACTCCATGCGGATAGATAGGGTGTAGATATCCTGGTTAAAATCGAAGATGTTTACCTCGATGTTACGGGTAATGCCGTTAATAGTAGGCCGATGACCGATATAGCCCATGCCTTTATACTTCTGATGGCCTAACCATACGTTAACAGCAAAAATACCATCGCCGGGTATTAGTTTATAAGTTTCTTCGATCAGGATATTAGCAGTAGGGTAGCCAATGGTACGACCGATCTGGTCACCACGGTTTACCTTACCGCTGATGAAAAATGGATAACCTAAAAACTCGCTAGCAAGTTCTATCTGGTCGCCTAATAAAGCATTGCGGATACGGGTAGAACTCACCGCCACATCATGAATATCCTGCTCGGGTATCTCGATCACATTATAATTATAAGTTGGTGCTAATTGTTGCAGATCGGCCAGGCTGCCCTGGCGGTCTTTACCAAAGCGATGATCGTACCCAATCACTATGGTTTTAGTGCCTATTTTATTTACCAGTACCTCGCGGATATACTCCTCTGCGGTTTGGTTGGAGAAGTCTCTTGAAAAAGGAGTGATAATGAGGTGATCGATGCCGAGTTGTTCCAGCAAGTGCGCCTTTTCTTCCATGGTGTTGATCATCTTCAAGTCCTGATCTTCGGGATGGATAATCATACGGGGATGAGGGAAGAAGGTCAATATCACCGTCTCACCACCCGACTCTTTGGCAATCTGTTTTAATCGCTCAATGATCTTGCGATGCCCCAAATGCACACCGTCAAAGGTACCAATGGTAACCACTGCATTTTTAACAGGTACAAATTCGTCAATATGATGGTAGATCTTCATTGGACACGATTATATGATTATTTATGATTACCCTGATTGGAAATAAAGGTTGCCTTGTCAATTAATATTTACTCAATGGTTGCTTTTAGTTCTCGTATAGTATTAACCACTTCCATTACTTCCCAGGCATCTCCTATTACAAAACTGCCGCTCCGGGTACGTCTCAATCTTGATAAATATGCCCCGTTATTTAAAGCTTTTCCAAAATCGTTCACCAGCGAACGAATGTAAGTTCCCTTGCTGCAAACTACTCTGAAATCAATTTCAGGTAATTCAATGCGGGTTATTTCAAACTCCGTGATCGTTACATTGCGCAACCGGAGTTCTACTTCTTCACCACGACGCGCTTTTTCGTAGAGACGTTCACCGTCTATTTTTATAGCCGAATGGGCCGGAGGGTATTGTTGTATATCTCCGACGAATTGCAGGCAAGCGGCATGTATTTGTTCTGGCGTGATATGATCGGTGCTGTATAACTGTTCAGGCTCGCTTTCCAGATCGTAGGTTGGAGTAACGGAGCCGAGTGCCATTGTACCTGTATATTCCTTTTCCTCGGCCTGGAAATTGTCGATCTGTTTGGTCATTTTACCGGTACAAATGATGAGTAAACCAGTAGCCAGAGGATCCAATGTACCAGCATGACCAACTTTCAGCTTAAGTGGTTTAAAGGCATTACGTATTTTGCCCACTACGTCAAAGCTGGTCCATTTGTAGGGTTTATTTACCAGTAGCAGCTGACCCTCAGCAAATTCTCCTATGTTGGTGAAAGTTCGTTTCAAATGTAAATTTTGCGCAAAGGTAGCCTTTTAAATAAAATAGCGATGGGTTTCAAACCCATCGCTATAAATTATATCCTTTAAATCTTTTAAATCAATTTAATCGTGTTCTAGATCGTATGCAATGCATTGCCCGTAAAATACAGGATAATGATCACAATACCTGTCAGTATACGGTACCAACCAAATACTTTAAAGCCACGCTTCTCTAAAAAGGTGATGAATGTTTTGATAGCCAGCATCGCAACAATAAAGGCGATCAGGCTGCCGATCAGTAAGAACTTAATATCCTGATGAAAATCCGGAGTGTCAAAAAGGCCTTTCTTTTTAAAATCCCAAAGGTCTTTTACGGTTGCGCCAAACATGGTAGGTACAGCCAGGAAGAATGAAAATTCAGCGGCGGCAGTGCGGCTCAGCTTTTGCGACATACCGCCCACAATAGAAGCAGCAGAACGCGAAACCCCGGGTATCATGGCAAGGCATTGAAAGAAACCGATCTTCAATGCGGTAATATGGGTGATCTTCTTTTCTTCGTCGATTTGAGGCTTATTAAACCATTCGTCCACAAATAATAGAATAATACCGCCAACCACGAATGAAACAGCTACGATCAGCGGGTTCTCCAGCCATATATCGATATGTTTTTTCAATAACAGACCTAATATCACGGCAGGGATAACACCGATAACGAGTTTGACATAGAAATCGATAGAACGAACGAAACGTTTAAAATACAAGATCACCACAGCCAGGATAGCGCCTAACTGAATAACCACTTCAAAAAGCTTTACAAATTCGTCTTTATTGATGCCCATTAATGAGCTGGCAACTACCATGTGCCCGGTAGACGACACCGGCAAGAATTCAGTTAATCCTTCGATAATGGCGAGGATGATAACTTGGATGATGTTCATTGGTGGGGTAAATGTTTTGAGTTAGATTGAGTTAAGTGGTTGATTAAGTTAGGTCGTTGATTTCGTTAAACAAGTAACTTAATCAACTCAATCCAACTTAGTCAACCCATTCAACTAAGCGTTAGCAGACGGCTTCTTCAATATAGCGTAAAAGCCAATGGCGAAACCTGCCAGAACTACTACCGGGGCTACAACAATTTTGGTAGTGCTGTAAATATCTGTAGTGCCCGACATCAGGATAAACCCGAAAATAACTACTGCAATAGCGATGATGAACCAGCGGTAATTGCTTTTGTCAAAAACGAATTTTACCGAAACGTGCCCGCTATCTTTTGACGATGCTGTTTTGATGGGGCCTGGGCTTGACATCTTGGTTTCAACTTTTGCCATATTTTTAATTTGTGAATTTTTGAACGAGTGATTAAATCTGAAAGCACAAAGGTCAAGGATATTTCTGATTTTATTTGGGATTTTTCCTCTCAGCTTTAGCCTTTTACCTTTCGCCTCTATCTATATAAATTATAAATTTTTAAACGTAAATATTTGTTTACTGCGAGAAAAGTACTGAAGCCTGAAATAAAGATACCCAGGCCTATTACTATGGCGAACACTATACCAAACTCGGTATAATTTTGTAGGATCACCAGGTCAGGTATCTGCTTTTCGGCAAGATAAAGTGCACCCATCAAAATAATGACGGCTATTAGAGCGCCTAAAATACCATGCCAGATGCCATACAGAATAAACGGACGTCGAATGAAATTTTTAGTAGCGCCTACCAATTGCATCGACTTGATCAGGAAGCGCTGTGAGTAAATAGCTAGTCGGATGGTATTATTGATCAGCGCGACTGACAGCAACACAAATATCGCTGCAAAACCCAAAATGATCAGGCTGATGGATGTCAGGTTCTGGTTCATCGAGTCGACAAGCGATTGCTGGTATTTTACTTCTTTGATGACCGGGTTTTTCATCAATTCGGTTTTAAATTTCTCAATGTCTGTATTATTGGCGTACTGTGCTTTCAGGTAAACATCCAACGAACCCGAAAGCGGGTTATATCCAAGGAATTTTACAAAATCTTCGCCCAGGTCTTTTTGCAGGTTGCGGGCCGCAAGCTCCTTGTTTACATACTGGGTTTGCTTCACCATTGGGTTGGCATCCAGTTGTTTTTGCAATTGAAGCACATCAGTTTCGTGGGCGCTTTCGTCTACATAGATGTTCAGCACGATGTTTTCCTTCACATAGCGTGAAAGATTGTTGGCGTCAACCAGTAAAAGACCCAGCAATCCGATCATCAGCAACACCATTGCGATACCAAAAACAGTTGATATATAAATCGTTTTAGTCTTTTTAGCTGATCCGCTTGCTTCAAATTCTTCCATATGACTTAGTTAGATTTGAGATATGAGACTGATCTCAACGTCGCGAAAATAACAAACCTGCCTTTAAAGGTAAAACTTTATCTGTTATTATTATTTTTCAAAGAGTTACTGGTGCCTGGTTTTAACAAAAATTAACATTACTTATCTTCTGTGTACTCTAAAATATCACCAGGCTGACAATCCAATACTTTACAAATAGCTTCGAGTGTACTAAACCGTATTGCCTTTGCCTTGCCGGTTTTGAGTATCGATAGATTAGCCAGCGTCAACCCTACTTTTTCTGAAAGCTCATTTAGTGACATCTTGCGCTTTGCCATCATCACATCCACATTTACAATAATAGCCATAGCTTATACGGTTAGTTCGTTTTCGGATTGTATTTCTACACCTTTCTTAAATATTTGCGAAATGACATACACTACGCCGGCCAGAAATATAAACTCGCCCGAATTGTAATTTTCTTTCATTCCTACTTCTTGTTTAGCTAACCATGCGATATGCAAGTCGTAAAACAGGGTTATGATCCACACTCCAAATATGAAATAGCTGATCCTTTCCAACATCCTCGCTATTTCCATGGTAAATGGATTTACCATTTTGATCTCGGATAATACCTTAATTACTAAATAGGCTACATAAGACTTTAGAGCCGCCATAGCAACCATAAATGAAACTATTAATGTGTAATGCCAAAAACCGAATTGTTTAAGGCTGGACAAGTCTATTTCCTTGTACAGATGTTTTGAAGCTGCCGGGTTCACAATACTTACTCCGTATGAAACAAGGATTGCTCCTGCCTGAATTGCCAAGCCAATGAATACTACCCATGTCAGTATGTTCATGACCATTAAAATTCGTTCTGTTTGCGTTTTCATTATTTTAATTTTTATTGAATGATAATACAAATATAAATAAATATTTATTGATAAACAATAAAAATAAAATAATTTTCGATAAATTAAAAAGGCTCCAATTCTTGACCAAAGATCAAAGCAGGTATAGCAACAACTAACGCTATGGTAACAGTTTTTGCCACTTATTAATCGTTGTTAAACAAAATATGACCTTAACGGGTTAAGTTCTAAAAGCATCTTGCCATGACAAAGCCTGCAAACTCTACCGATAAACCATCGCCATCCGATACCCCAACCCATCGCCCCAATGATGAAGGTAATAAAGCTAAACGACATCAAAGCGATATGCAATATCATGCTGATAAGCCCCATGGCGGCGACATAGCCAAAAAGCATGAGAAGGAAGAGCAGCCTGTAAGCCCGATAAAAAATCCACCTAAAGAAAAGGGAATGGAAAATGGGAAAGTGCAGCCCTAGGTGCTGAGTCTTGAGTCGAAAGTCTTAAGTCAAAAATGCGAATGACCTGCTACTATTCATCATGAAGAACTATTTTATAAGATGCATCAGGGAACCCTATCATTGTGTCCTGGCAGACTTTGACATTTTTGTTCTTACAGATCAAAAAACATGTATCACCTTTTCGAACAACCTTGCCGAAAAGTACCCGGTATAATGCGGAAAAATCGTTGCTCCTGGCCTGGCAAATTGAATAGGTATTAGCTTTTTCATTAATGTCTAATTCATATCGATATAAACCGGCTGAAAATCTCTTGGTTTCATATCGCCCCTTTGACCATTGACGGGTATTCAGTGACAGCATAAAATAGAATAAGGCCGGTAAAAGGAGAGCATTAAGACTAACATACAAGGGAATGCTATTTTTAAAAAGAAATGCAATGATGCAAAGCAATACTCCCAAAAATGCAACAAGTAGTAACGCCAGAAAACCAGCCATAAACCTCAGGTCAAATAACTTGATGAGAAGTTCGGATAATACTAAGTCAACTATAATTAAGATGATAATATTGACCAGTCTTTTAAGCTTTAAAGATTTCATTGTGATAAGGCTAAATAATTTAAATAACTAAATATAATGCATTCATTGGTTAAAACTGCAGATTAGTTTTTAGGCATTATGACCTTTGACTTTAAAACTTCTTTTTAACGCAACGTTTTTGAAAATCAAAGGTCTTATCTTCAGATTATTAAAATTACTGATCATGAAGCTCTGCCTTACCTCGTTCCTTTTGCTGTGTTGCTTGCTGGCATCGGCCCAAACTGCATCCAATAACGTTGAAAAAAGCATCGATTCGGTTTTTAAAAATTACGATACCAAAACCGGTCCGGGAGTAGCGGTACTGATCGTAAAAGATCAGCAGGTGATATTCAAAAAAGGCTATGGCATGGCCAATTTGGAGTATGATGAACCTGTTACACCGGCATCCGTTTTTGATATTGCGTCGGTATCCAAACAATTTACGGGATATGCTATTTCGACATTGATTCAGCAGGGTAAGATAGCAGAAGATGACGATATTCATAAATATCTTCCTGACGTTCCGCAATATTCGCATAAAATAACAATACATAACCTGATACACCATACCAGCGGCATACGCGACTGGCCGATGACACTAAACCTGGCTGGTTGGCGCTGGGACGAGGACTTTCTGTTTGAGGATATTATGCGAATGGTAAAATACCAGAAAGACCTTGATTTTGAGCCTGGATCAAAATTCTCTTATTCAAATACGGGTTATAATTTATTGGCAGAAATAGTTCATAAGGTAAGTGGTAAACCATTCCCGCAGTGGGTGAAAGAGAATGTATTTACTCCCCTGAGTATGAACTCGTCCGTTGTTATGAGCGATCATCAGAAAGTGATCAAGCACCTGGCAACTTCTTATTATGGCAACGGCGATGGAGCAGGGAAGATCAATGATGCTCTGATTGCTTATGGTTCAAGCTCGATTTATACCAATACAGAAGACTTGGCCAAATGGGTGGCCTTTTTTCAAAAAGGAATGGAATCAAAAGACCCGGTAATTGAGCGTATGTTGCAGACCGATATGCTTACTACCCAGGCAAAGAACACTTATGCTTATGGTTTATTTATTGATGATATGGATCATGGTCTTCGCAGCATTTCGCATGATGGTGGTTGGGCAGGGTATCGCACGCTAATCAAAAACTATCCCGACGAAAAGCTTTCCATTATTTTATTAAGCAATGCTGCGGATTTTAATACAGATGCCAGTGGTTTAGAAGTTGCAAAGGTGTTTTTGAAAGACAAAATAAAAGCTGGTCCGCAAAGAGAGAACCTGCAAAATGTACCTACAGTAAAGGTGGATGAAAAACAGTTGCAGAAATATACAGGAAGTTATCAATTGGGTACAGGCTGGTATGTGACATTTACTGTCGAGAACGGAAATCTGATGGTTCAGGCCAATGGCGAGGATAAATTTTCTACTGCAGCCAAGTCTGACAGTGTGTTTTGGGTGCAGGGTTATGGCTCGTCATTTACTTTCAGAGATATTAAAGACAAAGCATACAAAGCCAAATACCGTAATATTATTGCGAAACGCATTGTACCGATAAGTGTTACTACAAATCAATTAAGCGACTATACAGGCAGATATCGCAGCGAAGAGTTGGAAACCGATTACAGGGTTACGCTGGTCGGCGATAAGCTTTCTATTTACCAGATCCGCTTAGGGGATGTTCCACTTGATCCTGACCTGGCTACGAGCGATCAGTTTAGCACACGTATCGGTTCTATCAGCTTTACCCGGGACGCACAAGGAAAAGTGAACGGGCTCAACGTGTCAGGTGGCCGGCCGAAAAATGTGAGATTCGTTAAACTGTAGTTTTTTTAAGTCTTAAGTCAAGAGTCGGAAGTCTTAAGTTTTCGATGCCTGACTTAAGACTTCTGAATTTAGACTATCGACTCAAATCACGACTTCACAATCCCCGCTGAGTTAAATTGCAGATCATAAAGCTTTCGGTAATAACCATGTTCAATCTTAAGCAGTTCCTGGTGGGTGCCCATTTCTTTTATCTCGCCATGATCCAGCACAATGATCTTGTCGGCGTTTTGAATGGTTGATAAACGGTGGGCGATCACAATAGCTGTGCGGCCCTGCATCAGTTTATTAATTGCGCTTTGTATAAGCAATTCTGTTTCAGTATCCACCGATGAAGTGGCCTCGTCTAAAACAAGTATAGCCGGGTTATACACCAATGCGCGGATGAAAGATATCAGTTGCGCCTGACCCGACGATAAGGTCGAACCACGTTCCATTACATTATAGTCGTAGCCGCCAGGCAGTCGTTCAATAAAATCATGTGCGCCTACATCTTTTGCTGCCGCGATGATCTGCTCGCGGGTAATGGTTGGGTTGTTCAGACTGATGTTATTGGCTATAGTGTCCGAGAACAGGAAAACATCCTGTATAACTGTAGCGATCTGCGAACGCAAATAAGCTACGTCATATTCACGTATATCGACACCATCTACTTTTGCTGCACCCTGGCCGATTTCATAAAAACGGTTCAGGATATTGATAGTAGACGACTTCCCCGCACCGGTAGCGCCTACTAAAGCCAGCGTCTCGCCAGGATTGACGTGGAAGTTGATATTTTTCAGTACCCAGTTTTCGTCATTATAAGCAAACCAAACATTTTCAAAATCGATCGCACCGCGCAGGCTTGTGGGTTTTAATGTGCCTGTGTTAACGGCTACTTCATCCGTATCCAATACTTTAAAGATACGGTCGGCACCCACCATACCCATTTGCAGGGTGTTGAATTTATCGGCCAGCTGCCTTATCGGTCGGAATAAGAGGTTCAGCAATACAATAAATTCCAGTATCATACCTGGAGTAACCGGGTGATTTCCGGTGCCCAATGCTGCAAATTGCTGATCGGTTAGGATTCTTTTACAGCCATACCAAACCAGTAAGGCCATACTGCACGCAAAAAGTATTTCGACAACAGGGAAGAATATAGAATAATACCAATTGGAGCGAATGTTAGCATCGCGGTATTTCATATTTACCGCCTTGAACTTGCGCATTTCCTGGTCTTCACGTGAGAAGTATTGGATGATGCTGATGCCCGAAATATGCTCGGCCAAAAAAGTGTTTAATTGCGCTACCTGCGTTCGCACTTCCTGAAAAGATGATTTGATGGCCTCTTTAAAAACGTACGTCGACAACATCAGGAAGGGCATAGGTATCAACGTAATGAGCGCCAGTTTCCAGTCGCGCAGCATCATCAGGATGATGATAGCCAATACCAGCAGCAAATCGCCTACTATTGAGATCAAACCTTCTGAGAAAATATCCGCAATGGTTTCCAGGTCAGATACGGTACGGGTAATGAGCATCCCTATTGGCGTACGGTCGAAATACTTTAACCGCAAACTCATGATGTGGTTGAACACATCTTTTCGCAAATCGCGTATTACCGATTGACCTAAAGCGTTGGTAGAATAGGTTTGATAATATTGTACCGCGGTTTGTATGGCCAATTGCGCTATCATCAGCACAACCATCAATACCAGTCCGTTGTAGTTATTGGCGAGGATATATTTATCCAGCGTCAACTGCATCAGGATAGGCTGCACTAAGGCACTTCCTGCTAAAAAGATAGTCAGAAAGGCAGCAATGACGAATGTACTCCTGTAAGGTTTTACATACTTCATCACCCGCCTCAGCAGGTTCCAATCAAGTGCTTTCCCGGTTACTTGTGACATTTATTGATTTACGAATTTAGATGTACGATTTACGATTGCTGTTACATTTTAGATAGATGAATCCTCAAAATCTAAAATCGTAATTCGTAAATCTAAAATTACAAATATGGATATTTTATCTCCGTTAAATATAATCCGCAGGCTGGTACTGATGTACCTGCATTGCTGCGGTTTTTGCTTTCGATGATCGCCCGCACATCTTCCGGCTGAATTTCTTTACGGCCTACCTGCATTAAAGTTCCTACTATGGCCCTTACCATATTACGTAAAAAGCGGTCGGCAGTGATATGGAATACCAGGCAATGTTCACTGTACACCCATTCGGCCCGTGTAATTTTACAATTATTGGTATACGTTTGTGTGTTCGATTTACTGAAACAGCTAAAATCGGTATATTCCATGATAATGCGTGCCGCAGCATTCATCAGGGCAATATCCGGTTTATCACGCAACTGCCACGAATGATTGATCTTGAACGGATCCTTATTAAAATGCACATGATACTCATACGATCGCGAAGTAGCATCAAACCGGGCATGTGCTTTAGCATCGACCGAAACAATACGTTTTATAGCAATAGTATAAGGCAATATGGCATTTACGCTATCCACGACTTTCACCAATGACTGCTGACCACTGGCCAATGACTGACTATCGAAATGCGCATAAAAATCTCTTGCGTGAACGCCGGTGTCAGTACGACCGCAACCAAGGGTTTCAATAGGTTCGCGCAAGACGATGGTTAGGGCATCATCCAGTAACTCCTGGACTGTGGTAGCATTAGGTTGCGTTTGCCAGCCGTGAAAATCGGTACCATCGTAAGCCAGTTGTATAAAATAGCGTTGTTTTTCGGACACGTGGCAAAGTTAGTATTGATTTACGATTTCAGATTTACGAATTACGATTTGAAAGTCATGTTTTTAACCCGGGATCAGGATTTTGGTTCAAACAATTTTATCTTTGCTATCCAATTTATTACGATAAAAAATGATACAACGTATACAAAGCGTTTACTTACTGCTTGCCAGCCTGGTTGTTTTCGCGCTTTTCCTGTTCCCATTGGTACATAATGTTTATGTAGCCGGAGTGCCTTCTACTATCAAAGTAACCGGTATTTACCAGGACGCTAACGGAGCACAAGCGAATACCGAAAGTTTTGTAGCCTTGATAGCCGCAACGGCAGTGGTAGCAATTTTACCGCTTGTCCTTATATTTTTATACAAAAACCGGAAGCAACAGGTAATGTGGTGTTATGGTTATATTGTAGCGATATGTGGATACAGCTTTTGGATGGCGGAAACCGTAAAATCATATACAGGCGGAGTTAGCCTGAATACCAATAATTTTGGAATCGGCGCGTTATTAAGCTCGATAAGTATTGTTTTGGTTTTACTCGCGGCAAAAGCAATACAGCGCGATGATAAGCTGGTAAAATCAGCAGACAGGTTAAGATAAGACACGATTAAAGGATTTAAAGGATGAAGAATTGGATTAAGGTAGTATTGTTTTGTCTTACGTCTGTGCTGTTTATAGGGTGCGACAGGATCACCAAAAACCTGGCGAAAGAGCACCTTATGTATCATGAACCAATTTCCTATCTTCATAATACTGTTCGCCTGGAGTATGTTGAAAATACCGGCGCTGCCTTGAGTCTGGGCGACCAGCTTTCAAAGCCGGTTAGTTTCTGGCTGCTAAGCGTGATCCCATTAGTGTGTTTACTGGCGCTTGGAGCATATGTGTTGACCAAGATCAATGAATATAACCGCCTTAAACTATTCTCGTTCGCACTTATTATTTCAGGCGGCTTAGGCAATATCATCGACCGCCTGATGTTCGACCGCCACGTAACTGACTTCATGAATGTAGGCATCAGCAATTTCCGCACAGGCATTTTTAACGTAGCCGATATGTGCGTTACTGCTGGAGTGATTGGTTTGCTGTTCTCGCTGAGGGAGAAGAAAAGTATCGAACCTGAGACAGAGCAAATTGGTTAATTCACCGTTTAGACTAACCCGGCCATTGCTTCGTTCGGCCACCCTCTCTACACTTTGTGTAAAGAGGGGAATTAGAAAATTGTTCTTTTACCCTCTTTGCGAAGCAGAGAGGGTCGACCAGCGTAGCGTCGTAGGGGTGAGTTAACTCTGCGACGCTCAGTTCATCTACATTGCCGCATGTTTTACTATCCAATTGTCATCTTTCCCATTTCTTTCTTGAGTATTTGAATTGCAAAAAATAATTCCTACCTTTGCGCCCGATTTGGCGATGTAGCCAGATACGTTATTTAAATTCATGAACCCATTTATTCAACTGGGAATCCGTCATGATATTGTTAATGCCATCTCTGAGTTAGGGTTTGAAAACCCAACTCCAATCCAGGAACAGTCGATTCCGGTATTGCTTACAGGCAGCAACGATTTTGTCGGATTGGCCCAAACCGGGACCGGCAAAACTGCTGCTTTTGGACTTCCATTACTGGAACTTATCGAT
>Ga0105240_10011378_pt1 | contig 12393 bp, 11 predicted proteins | sample KBSC54metaG_FD_80426 | JGI IMG/M metagenome (GOLD analysis project Ga0105240, IMG submission 80426) | Corn rhizosphere microbial communities from Kellogg Biological Station, Michigan, USA - KBS C5-4 metaG | ecosystem: Host-associated > Plants > Roots > Rhizosphere > Soil | place: Michigan, USA... | reverse complement strand
GTCGAACGATGAAGATTCCCGTGTTTCACGACGATCAGCACGGCACCGCAATCATCTCGGGGGCAGCCCTGCTGAATGCAGTGGAAGTTGTGGGCAAGGACATGGGCAAGATTCGGGTGGTATTCAACGGAGCCGGAGCGGCTGGCATTGCCTGCGCCGAGCATTACGTCCGGCTGGGAGTGAAGCGGGAAAACATCCTGCTCTGCGACACCAAGGGAGTGGTATACCAGGGCCGCAAAGAAGGGATGAATAAATACAAAGAGCGTTTTGCCCAGGATACGCAACTGCGCACGTTAGCAGAAGCGATGGTTGGGGCTGATGTGTTTGCCGGGCTCTCAGTAAAGGGTGCGATCACGCCGGAGATGGTTTGCTCCATGGCGCCGAACCCGATTGTTTTTGCGATGGCGAATCCCGATCCGGAGATTACCTATGAAGATGCCAAGGCCTGTCGTCCTGACGTGATTATCGCCACCGGGCGTTCCGATTATCCCAACCAAGTGAACAATGTGCTTGGGTTCCCGTTCATTTTTCGGGGGGCGCTCGATGTGCGCGCGACCGCGATCAATGAGGAAATGAAGCTGGCCGCAACTCATGCACTGGCGGACCTGGCGAAAGAAGATGTGCCCGATTCTGTTTGCCGCGCTTATGGTGTGCAGCGCCTGCAATTTGGCCGCGAGTATCTGATCCCCAAGCCATTCGATCCCCGCGTGCTGATGTGGGAAGCCTCGGCGGTCGCGGAGGCCGCGATGCGTTCCGGCGTAGCCCAGGAACCGGTGGATCTCACCACTTACCGCGCCCAACTGGAACGCAGGCTGGGCAAGGCATATGAAGTTTCCCGCACCATGATTCACAAGGCGCAGGCGAATCCCAAGCAGGTTGTTTTTCCGGAAGGCGACAACGAGAAGATCTTGCGTGCCTGCCACGCACTGGTGGAAGAAAAGATCGGGAATCCCATCCTGCTCGGGGATGCGCAGAAGATTAAGGAAAAGGCCCGGGAGGTTGGCGCGAGTCTGGAGGGCATGCAGATTATCGATCCCGCAAGCTCGGAGCACCGCGAGATATACATTCACGAACTATTTCGCTTGCGGCAGCGCCGGGGTGTGACCCTGCAAGAAGCAACTACGCTGATCGACAACCGCAACGTCTTTGGCTCGATGATGGTTCACATGGGAGATGCAGACGCGCTGGTTTCCGGGGTGACGCAGCACTTCCCGGATACGATTCGTCCGGCCCTGCAGATCGTGCGCATGCGGGAAGGACTGCATCGCGTTTCGGGGTGCTATGTGGTTATCACGCGCAAAGGGGAGGTCTTCTTCCTGGCCGATACCAGCGTCAACATAGAGCCGACAGCAGAAGATCTGGTCGAAATCGTGCTCTGTACGGCGCATATGGCACGTCGATTCGATCTTGTTCCCCGCGTGGCACTGCTTTCCTTCTCCAGTTTCGGTGCGGTGGATCATCCCATTTGCACCAAGGTGCGCAGAGCCGTGGAATTGATCAAATTTGCCGATCCCACGCTGATCGTGGACGGCGAAATCATGGCGGATGAAGCCCTCTCTCCGGAGATTATCGAGCAGCACTATCCTTTCAGTTCGCTGAAGGGCGGGGCCAATGTCCTGATTTTCCCCGATCTGGCTTCGGCCAACATTGCCTGCAAGCTGGCGGCAAAGATAGGTGGCGGAGAGCTGATCGGGCCAATCCTTATGGGCATGAGCCGTCCGGTGCACGTATTGCAGCGTACCGCGAGCGTCGAAGAGATCGTAAACGTCGCCGCCATCGCGGTCGTGGATGCGCAGGAAAATAATACCTACACGCATCCGCGAGGCCACGTGGCGCTTGAGCCGGAACTGGTGGGAGAGGACTGAAGGGCGGTTTCGGGTTTCGAGTTTCAGAGCCATAACTCGAACCCGAAATTGAGACTTGAGATTAACTCAGAAGCACGTGTCCGGAGTTTCGCATCTAACGTTCAGAAGTGGCGTGGTGTCGAGGAGAATCGAATGTCTACGCTTTGGAAGTCGCGTTACGCGCAGCGCACCCTGGGCATCAAGAGTTCCGCCATCCGGGAGCTTCTCAAAGTTACTCAGAAGCCGGAGATCATTTCTTTTGGCGGCGGCCTTCCCGCCCCCGATGTATTTCCGGTGCAGCGCTTCGAAGAAGCCTGCCATAAGGTTCTGTCAGAACATGGGGCGCAAGCACTTCAGTACGGCACGACCGAAGGCTACCAACCCTTACGCGAGATGATCGCTCGTAATCTTGCCCGTTACGGCATCGTGGCCAGCGCCGATAACGTGCTGATTACTTCCGGGTCGCAGCAGGCACTGGATCTGATCGGCAAACTGCTGATTAACCGGGGAGATCGCATCCTGGTCGAAGCGCCCACTTACCTCGGCGCACTGCAGGCATTCAATGTCTACGGAGCCCAGTACGTTTCCGTGCCGGTGGACGAAGATGGACTTCTGACGGAGCAGCTGGATTCCAGCCTGCGAGCCGGTCCGAAGTTCATGTACGTGCTACCCAATTTCCAGAATCCGGCGGGCGTGACGCTGTCGGAGGGCCGCCGGCACCAGCTGATCTTGTTGGCCGATAAGTACGGGATTCCCATCATCGAAGACGATCCTTATGGGCAGTTGCGCTATGAAGGCGAACACATCTCGCCCCTGGTGGTGCTGGATCGCGAGAACGTTCGTCGCGATAACGGGTTCACGCTGGGAAACGTTATCTACCTGAGCACGTTTTCCAAGACACTGGCGCCCGGCATTCGCCTGGCCTGGATCGTGGCTCCGGAAGATGTCATCAGCAAACTGGTTCAACTCAAGCAGGCCGCTGACCTGCATACTTCCACCTTCAATCAATATGTGGCATTCGAAGTTGCGCGGGATGGCTTCCTCGACCAGCATGTCAAGCTGATTCGCCAGGTTTACCGCGAGCGGCGCGATGCCATGCTGCATGCATTGCAGGAGTATTTCCCTTCGGAAGTCACCTGGACTCATCCTAAGGGGGGTCTTTTCTTGTGGGTGACCATGCCTGAGGGAACGGACTCGCAGGCGCTTCTGCGAGCGGCGCTGGCCGAGAACGTTGCCTTCGTTCCCGGGGACAGCTTCTACCCGGCGAATGGCAATGGCTCTGACGGGGGCCGGCACATGCGATTGAATTTCTCCCATTCGCAGCCGGAGCAGATTCGTGAGGGCATCCGCCGGCTCTCGGTCGCGGTGAAGATGCAGCTACGCAATCACGTGCTTCGCTAACGTTCAGGCATGCATTGGTCTCGGGGCGGACCAATGGGTCCGCCCCTACGTATTTCATCCATGTGATCGCAATCACTTGTTGCCGTGATGCAGGCTATCGCCCGGCAGGTCAGGCCTCGCCACACTTGGGTTAGAGGCCGCGTGGATCGCTCATGTAAGCCAACCGCGCGCCGGAGGTGGTCCCATGACAGTCACCGTTCTGAGTATCATCATCGCCGTTATTGTGTTGGCCTGTGGGCTGTTTGTATTACGGGCGGTGCCGGGGCTGCGTACGTATTTTCGTCTTCGCGGTGACCGCCTCATAACCTGCCCGGAAAGCCACACGGCGGAGGCGGTGCAGGTAGCCGCGGGAGAGGCAGCGTTGGGTACTTTTTTCAATGAGCCCACGCTGCAGCTGAAACAATGCTCGCGCTGGCCCGAGCGTGAAAACTGCGGGCAGGATTGCTTACAGCAAATCGAGGCAGACTCACAGAACTGCCTGGTGTGGAATATCGTTTCGAAGTGGTACGAGGGCAAGAGCTGCGTGTTCTGCCGCAAGCCGATGGGCGGCCTGCATCAATGGGATCACGCGCCTGCATTGCTCGGTCCGGATTTCAAGACGACGGAATGGAAAGAGCTAAGCCCGGAAAAGCTGCCGGAGATTTTTTCCACTCACCAGCCGGTCTGCTGGAACTGCCACGTAAGCGAAAGTTTCCGCCGTCTGCACCCGGAACTGGTGACCGACCGGCCAGCCGAGATAGGCCGCAGAGCGTGGTAGAAGTTTCAAGTTTCGGTTTCCAGTTTCAAGGCTGCGGAGCCCCTCGGCTGCCCCGCCCACTCGAAACTGAAACTCGAAACTGATTTCTACTGACTCGGGCTGCCCTTGGATTTACCAGAAAGTTTGCGGTGAATGTCGGGCCAGAATTCCTTGATCACGATCGTAACCGTGTCGAAGGCGACCTGCGATCCCCATACATTGGCGGTGTTGGCCAGGGTCCTATCTGACGGGATATAGCGTGGGCCGCTGGGAGAACGGAGTGTGGTGCTGCGGGGGTGATAGCTGTAGGTGGAAATCGCAGCCGATAACGCGCTGCCCACCACCTCGGAATAGTTGAACGCCGTACCGCCCGAGTCGGTGCGCGTCAGAAAAATACGGCTTACCGCGTAGCCGGCTTTATGCGTGAAGCCTCCCGCCTCCGAGTGATAGAACCTTGGATCCTGGTGAAGAATGGATGGCAGGATCGCACTGGTGATGAAGTTTTCGATGGTGCCATCGGCAAATGAAGTCGCGTAACGTTTTCCGTAAGCCCCCCACCCTTGACCGTAAGCGGGTTCGGCATCGTCCGCCTGATTGATCGCCGACAGAAGTCCGTACCAGGGGTACTCGATGTAGTCGAAAGCACCCCGCGTGACTACTTTGAATTTCTCTTTGCTGCTGAGCGGGGGGATCTTACCTGTGTTTTCCAGGCTGAGGAAGTTGGGCAGGGCATAAAAAAGCCTGTCGTTCGAAGTGCCTTTGGGGGCGGGTTTGCCTGTGCCGTTGGCTTCTTCTGGCTTGCCGGGAGCCTGCTGAGTCTGTTGTTGAACGGACGGCGAAGACGTTGCGGGCTGTGGTGTCGGCGAATCCTGCGCCCGACCGAGCGGCAGCATGTTCGCCAGTAACAGACCGGCGACTGAATAAGCAAACCGTACTTTGGACAAGCATTTCCCCCAGATTAACTTAAACGCGCCAACTGTGAAGGTGGTTCTAATTCTAACAATGTTGGGCCAGCTTTATGTCTTCGCAATTCGTTACGTCGGTTTAGGAACGTTAAGCAGCGAACTCTCATACTTTCCCGCTTCGAACCCGCCACACAACATGTATGCGGTTCTCCGCTGCGTGCTGGCCTGTGGCACGTTAGTATAGGAAGCTACAGTAACGCGAGAGCGCATTCGCATCATCCTATTCGAGGTACTCATGGCAGAACCAAGCTACGAAGAACTAAAAGCTAAGCTGGCTCAACTGGAAAAAGAAGTCGAAGTCAAAAAGCGGAGTGGCGACCTGATTTTCAAAGTCGGAGAAAAAGGTGGAGTGAGCGTCTACGGACTCGGCCGCTTCCCAGTGACGCTTTATTACGAACAATGGAATCGTCTGCTGGGGGCAGCTGACGAGATCAAGGCCTTCCTGGAAGAAAACAAGTCCAAGCTCAAACTAAAAGACCAAGCATAGTGCGAGAGACTCGGGCTTGAGCCTCGCCTGGCTTCCGCTGTTTCCTTTTCGCCCGCCGCGGAAAGAGGTACAATCTCGGGCATCTTGGGGCTGCCGCCATGAGAGGCTGGCAGATTGGGTGTCGGATGAGCACTGCGGTTGCGCCGCCACGTACGTTTGTAAAGCCGGTGTCCACTCTTCCCGGAAGGCGTTTTGACCACATCTTTTTCTCCTCGACAGCACTGTTGATGCTGGCCACGGTGTTCGTGGGATTCGGTCCCAGTTATTACCTGGCCGGCATCTTCAAGGCGCCCCTGCCCAGCACCATCATCCATATTCACGGCGCCGTCTTTTCGAGTTGGATCCTGCTGCTGGTGACGCAAACGTCGCTGGTAGCAACCCATCGGGTGGACATTCATAAGAAGCTTGGTATTGCCGCATTTCTGTTGGCGTGCAGTATGGTCGTGATCGGAGTCATGGCGGCGACGGACAGGTTGGCGCGCGGAACTGCCCCGGGCAACTTTGATCCGTATTTCTTCTATATCATTCCACTCACGGATATGTTGATCTTCGGTACCTTGATCGCATTCGCATTCCGTTTGCGTTTCGATTCCGCGGCCCACAAACGCCTCATCTATATTGCCAATACCGCACTGCTGATCGCGGCCTTTGCGCGCTGGCCGTGGCACATCATTCACAGGAACGCGCCACGAGCGGCCATTGCCACCTATGCGTTCTTGCTTCTCCTGCTCGCCTATGATCTCTGGTGCACTCGTAAGGTGCACCGCGCGACCGTCTGGGGCTGCGCGTTTCTGATTCTTGTGCAGCAAATCAGGATTCCGATTGGAAAGACAGCGGCGTGGCACTCGTTGGCTATGTGGATTCAGCAAATCGCGCGCTGAAAGTTGTCCAGATTCCCCTCTGAAATTTGCTGATCGGATGCTCCAGTGCGTAAATCGTGAGCGCGCGCGGCAGATTTCATTTGTTCATTTTCCCTCCTTGCATTTATTCTGTGGCGTCGTCGTAGCTGTAATCCGCTCCACCCCTATGTCTGCGAAATGTGCCCATGGTGAGGTTTCTGAGACGCTGGAAAACCCGGATCCTGCTGTTCTTCGCCGTCGTGGGCCCGGGCTTCATCACTGCGAACGTCGACAATGATGCCGGCGGCATCCTGACCTATTCTCAGGCCGGAGCGCAGTTCGGACATCTTCTTCTCTGGACCATGATTCCGATTACGATCGCTCTGATCGTAATTCAGGAGATGTGCGCCCGCATGGGTGCGGTGACGGGCAAGGGGCTTAGTGATCTCATCCGGGAAGAGTTCGGGTTGCGCATCACGTTTTTCATGATGCTGGGCATCCTGGTGATCAACTTCGGCAACGTTGTGACCGAATTTATCGGGATCGCCACCAGCCTGGAGCTTTTTGGCCTGCCGCGCGTGTACACCGTTCCCATCTGCGGTGTCATTGTCTGGTTCATTGTCGTAAAGGGGCAGTACAAGACGGTGGAGAAAGTTTTCCTGGCGGCCTCTTTCTTCTACGTTACTTACATTCTGGCAGGTATCCTGGCGCATCCCTTCTGGAAGGATGCGACGATTGCAACCTTCAAGCCTCCCGACCCGCATGCTTTTCGCGATCAGACCTACCTGTTCATGGTCATCGGCGTCGTGGGCACGACGATCGCTCCCTGGATGCAGTTTTACCTGCAGTCTTCCATCGTGGAGAAGGGAATCACGCGGCGGCAGTACCGGGCATCCATGCTGGATGTTGTGACTGGCTGCATGTTCACCGACGTGGTGGCCTGGTTCATTATTGTGGCTTGTGCCGCAACTCTCTACATGCATGGCTTTCGGGATATCAAGTATGCTGCCGATGCCGCACAAGCGCTCAAGCCTCTGGCCGGCGATTACGCCTACATCCTGTTTGCCGTGGGGTTGTTCAATGCCTCGTTGTTCGCGGCGTCCATTCTGCCGCTCTCCACGGCTTACACCGTTTGCGAAGGGCTGGGTTTTGAATCCGGAGTCGGCCGGAGGTTCGGGGAGGCGCCATTCTTTTATTGGCTCTATACCTTCCTCATTGCTGCGGGAGGAGTCTTAGTCCTCCTCATCCCCTCGGACCGCCTGGTGAATATCGTTCTCTGGTCGCAGGTACTGAATGGAGTTGTGCTGCCATTTGTGCTTGTGTTCATGCTCCTGCTGATCAACAAGAAGGAGTTGATGGGCGAATACACGAACACGCGTCTGTTTAATGTCATCGCGTGGGCGACCACGGCTATTGTGGTTGCCTTATCGCTGGCCTGGATGTATGCGTCGGCGACCGGCAAGGGCGGCTAGTCGGACTCAGAGAAGCTTTCCACGTGCGAGATCATTCACCAGGGTAAGGTCGGCTTCAAGAAAGTCGAACTTGGGAAGTTCGGGCGGATCGGCCCATTGCATATCGCGGAAGATGCGATTTTCCAGCTCTCCTTTGTATTCCCGAACGATGTAGAAGCGCAGTTCCACCATGCCACCGTTGGGATACTCGTGCCGAACGCGGGCAACCTCGTCGCCAATGGTCGCCAGGATCCCGAGTTCCTCTTCCAGTTCGCGGCGCAAGGCGTCACGGGGCTGCTCGCCTTCCTCGATCTTTCCGCCGGGGAATTCCCACTTGAGCGGCATCGTCTGATGGCGTGTACGCTGACACACCAAAAGCTTGCCTTCTTGCAGGATGAGGCCCGCCACCACCCGCTTCATGCCTGGAAGGCTTCCATCTTCCGTCCCACAACTTGAGCGCAATATTGCACCAAAGCTTGATGCTCTGGAGTGAAGGCGGCGGGGAAGTGGCTGTCGATATCGAGTTCGCCGACGATCTTACCGCGTACGAAAACCGGAACTACGATTTCAGATTTTGTTTCCAGCGAACAGGCGAGGTAACGCGGATCTTTATTTACATCGTCCACGACGACCGTCTGCCCGCTGGAAGCTGCTGCACCGCAGATTCCCTGGTTCAAAGGAATGCGCGTGTGCGGCGTCATGGCTCCCTCAAACGCGCCCAGCACAAGTACGGGCGGTTCCGCACCGGGTTCGAGCAGGTAGAAGCCCACCCAGTTGTACTTCAGCATGCGATCATGAAGTAGTTTCACAACGGACTGCATGAGCTCCGCAGCGCTTCGGCTGCGTTCAGCCAAGTCGGTGAGTTCGTTGCGGACTTCTTCGATTCGAGCGGCAACCGCCATGACCGAGATATTACCTCAGAAAATACAATTATCTGCCAAAGGATCAATCCTCGCGTGTAGAGACGTTGCTGGCAACGTCTCTACCTGAGACCGCGGTAATCTGCCGGATTCCTTTGGTGCGGGGAAACACTTCCGGATGAATGGTCCAAGCCAGGGCATCTAGTCCGTCGAGCAGTACCGGCGCGGGAGTATTCAGAAACTCGTCGCGAATGCAGTACACCCGCCTCCTTGCCGCAGCGGAAGTGCTTTGCCAGCCACGAGCCGCAATTATCTTTTCCAGCGGAACGCGATCTCCGGCTCCGCACCAGGCGGCCACGATGACCTCGGGATTCACATCCAGAACTTCGTTGGCTGAAATGGAGCGGCCGCATTCGCCCACGAATGAACCACCAGCGGCCTCCACCAATTCTGCCACCCACGCTTGCGAGGCGATGATGGGTTTGCCCCATTCTTCACAGAAGACCCTCGGCCTCGACTCGCCGCTCACGCGTTGCCGAACGCCATCGACCCGCGCTTGCATGCCAGCGATCACATGCTCTCCGCGACCGCCCGCACCAATGGCCCCGGCTATCGTCGCGATATCGGTATAGATGTCGGCCAGTGTCTTTGGCGCAAGACCGAGAAAGCGAATGCCTGCCTTCAGAATTTCGACCACCGCTTTTTCTTGATAGGGAACGGAGGCAATGACCAGATCGGGTTTTGCCTGCAGGATCTCCGCAGCATCCGCCGTCCATGAATCAGCGAGGATGACGGGCGCTCGCGCTGCTATTTCGGGCACGACATCCAGGCAGTACCGCGTACACGCGACTACCCGATCCAGTTCCCCAATGGCCTGAAGGGTGACAGTTGCGCTCGGCTGCAGACAGGCGATCCGCTTCGGGTGCTCCGCCAAGGCCATACCGGAATCTTATTCCAAGTCTTGTACTTACGAGTGCGGTTGGGCTGGATTCCGGCTGCTTTTGGGTGACAACAGCATCTCTGCTCCTTTCATCCAACTCCTATTCCTCAAAGCAATACTTTAGGAGGCTGCTTGTACTGGCGAATATCGGTCTGGACTCGGGCGCTGCTCGGAGTTTTTTTCATGCTGGTGTTGAGTGCTGCGGCGGCGAGCGCGACCAGTTACACGCTCACCGTCACCGTGAATGGCACCGGCACGGGAACCGTCACGAGCAACCCTGCCGGGATCAATTGCAAGCCCACCTGCTCGGCAGCCTTCGCGTCCGGGACTCAACTGACGCTCACGGCGAAGCCCGCCACTGGATCGTACTTGGTGGGATGGAGCGGGGCCTGCAAGGGAACGAGTCTCACTTGCACGGTTACGTCGGATACCAACCTGTCGGTGACCGCAACCTTCAACGTGAACCAGACGGTAAAAGTTCTGAATCACATCGTTTTCATGGCGCAGGAAAATCGCGGGCTGGATCACTACTGGGGCGCATTGCGGGAATACTGGCGGCAAAATAAATTCACCGATATTTCCTACGATGGATTGCCGCAGTTCAATCCCACCTCGGGTGCTGCCCCACTGTACGGGCCGCCCCCAACCAACCCGGGGTGCGATCCGAACTACCCACCACCGAACGATTGCAAGCTGGATAGCAACAGTCCGAAGATAGCCTCCTACAACCTGGTCACGCAGTGCATCGAAAACCCCAGCCCGTCGTGGAACGAGAGCCACGTACAGTGGAACTACTCGAATCCGATTTCCAGCACGCCTACGTTGGATGGATACGTGTATACATCCGCTCACGATGGGCGAAATAATGTCCCGCCCTACAACGACACCAAAGGCATTCGCAGCATGGGTTATTACGACGGGACCGCGCTGAATTACTACTACTATATGGCGTCACGGTTCTCGACCTCCGACCGCTGGTTCGCGCCTGTCATGTCCCGAACGCAGCCCAACCGCCACTACATGATGGCCGCGACTTCTCAGGGGTATGCGTATCCCATCGGGACCAACAGCAGGGACCAGTCGCTTCTGACCGCCAAAACCATTTTTCAGGAGTTACAGGCTGCGGGAATCAGCTGGAAGATTTACGTGAATCCGAAGAATACCCCGTGCGCTTCGAATCCCACTGCGCAGTGCCTACTGGCCCATAGCTACATACAGGATTTTCAATGGGGACACACCATTCCGACCAACTATCCCAGCCATCTGGTTCCCATCGCGCAGTACTTCACGGATGTGCAGAACGGGACTTTGCCGCAGGTCGCAATGATTGAACCGGCGTCGCCAGCCGGGCTCGACGAGCATGGATCGGATTCGGATCAGTATCCCATCGATATTCAGCTCGGAGCGCAGTACACAGCCTCGCTCATCAACGCGCTGATGAAAAGCAAATCGTGGAAGGATTCCGCATTCATCCTCACCTACGACGAGGCTGGCGGACTCTACGACCACGTCCCGGCGCACACGGCAGTCAGCCCAGATGGCATCAAGCCCGTGGATTTACAGCCCGGCGATATATGCACGACCACGACCGGCCCCAATTGCGATTTCACATACACCGGTTACCGCGTGCCTCTGCTGGTGGTTTCCCCCTATGCCAGGAAGCACTACGTCAACCACACCGCATCGGATTACACGGCCATCCTGAAGCTGATTGAAACCAGATTCGGACTGCCGGCGCTTACTAAGCGCGATGCGGCCCAGCAGAATATGACCGGTTTCTTCAACTTCAACTTCCCCCCGTGGACAACGCCGCCCACTCCTCCGGCGCAGTACACCGGCGGGTCTTGTTATTTGAATCAGTTGCCTTGAGGGGTCTTACGGGGAGGCGAACTTTCGATCTGGGACAGAGCAGTGGATAAGGCATCCAGTGCCAACTGGGCAGCATGCGTGGAGGCTGGCGGCAGGCCGCCCACGGCTGCAATGATATCGTCGCGTTTCAAGCGGTGCACTTCCGGGGCAGGCTTGCCCCGGGCCAATTCGGTTAAGGCCGATCCGCAGGCAATGGCTGGAACGCATCCTTTGGCTTTGAACCGGATTTCCTCGATTCGATCGGCACGCATTTTGAGCGTCAGGCGAATTACGTCACCGCACGCCGGATTCTGAATTTCCGCCACAGCATCTGCATCCGGCAATTCGCCCACATTGCGCGGGTTCTGAAAGTGATCGAGCAACTGGGCGGAGTACATGGATTAATTTTAACGGCATCGAGCCCGACGCGAACTTACCTGCCCCTGGTTCCGTCCGGGAAATAAATCGCCCATCCCCGGTCACGCGCAATCGCTTCGAGATCCGGATTTGGATTGACGGCGAAGGCGTGCTTCGCGATCATCAGCATCTCGGCATCCCAGCGCGAATTGCCGAAGGCCGCATCAATTTCCTTGTTCAATGCTTCACGCAGCGCCTTCGGTTTGCCGGGCCCGGAAGGGACCCGCACCAGGCGTTCGCCCACGAGTTCGCCGTTCATCTGGGCTTTGGCTGCCAGGATCCGATCCGCACCGATTCCAAACTGCTCCAAGCCAGCGCGAATGATCCACTCGTTCGAAGACGAGACCGCCCAGACTTCGCAGCCTTGTTTCTGCAGCCGTCGAACCAAGTCCATCATTTCAGGGAAAATCCGGCCCGGGAATGCGGAAGTCATGAACTCGCGCGCCGCTGTCATCATGGCCGCCTCGGTGAGGCCTTTGTGCATGGAGACCATCTCTCCACACATGTCCTCTTCGGTGACTTTGCCAGCCTTGTACTCAGCATAACGATCGCGCATCGCCCGTGCGACCTCCGGGGATACGACGCCTTTGTCGATTTCCCAGGCG
>Ga0105240_10011377_pt1 | contig 12393 bp, 12 predicted proteins | sample KBSC54metaG_FD_80426 | JGI IMG/M metagenome (GOLD analysis project Ga0105240, IMG submission 80426) | Corn rhizosphere microbial communities from Kellogg Biological Station, Michigan, USA - KBS C5-4 metaG | ecosystem: Host-associated > Plants > Roots > Rhizosphere > Soil | place: Michigan, USA... | reverse complement strand
GCCGCGGCCTGGTAGGCCTGCTTCGGCGCCATGCCTTCGGCCATGCGCCGTTCCGCGTATTCCGAGACGATGATGGCGTCGTCGACCAGCATGCCGACGGCAAGGATGAGCGAGAACAGCACGACGATGTTGATGGTCAGCCCGGCGAGTTGCAGGCCGAGCACGCCGGCGAGGAACGAGGCCGGGATGGCGATGCCGATGAACAGCGACGAGCGGAAGCCCAACGCGAACAGGATGATCACCGCCACGAGCAGGACGCCGGTCGCGACCGAGTTCTGCAGGTCGGACAGCATCTGCCGGATCAGCTTGGACTTGTCCTGCGTGAAGCCGACATGCACGCCTTCCGGCCAGCTCTTCTGCATCCGGGCGACGACCTGCTTCACGGCGTCGACGGTCTCGATCAGGTTGGCGCCGGTGCGCTTCGACACCTCGATGGTCATGGCCGGCCGGCCGTTGACGCGCGTGATCGAGGTCGCGTCCTTGAAGGTCGGCTTGACGGTCGCGACGTCGCCGAGCGTCACGGTCGCGCCCGCGCTCGAAGCGATCGGGATGTTGAGCATGTCCTGCGGGCGCTCGATCAAGCCCGGCACCTTGACCGCAAAGCGGCCGGTCGCGCCTTCCAGCGCGCCGGCGGCGATGATGCTGTTCGACGCCTGCGTCACGGCGATGAGCTGGTCGAGCGAGATGCCGTAGCTCTTCATCAACATCGGCTCGGCGGTGATCTCGACCGCCTCGTCGCGCGTGCCGCGCAACTCCGCCTTGAGCACACCGGGCGCCTGCTCGATGGCGTTCTTGGCGTCGCGGGCGAGGTGCAGCATCGTGCGCTCGGGCACGTCGCCGGCGAGCGTCACCACCAGCACCGGATAGAGCGAGAGGTTGACCTCCTGCACCGACGGCTCGTCGGCGTCCTTGGGCAGATCGTGCTTGGCCTGGTCGACCTTGGCGCGCACGTCGGCGAGCGCGGCGTCGGAGTTGAAGCCGGCTTCGAACTCGAGCAGCACATAGCCGCCGCCCTCAAAAGCGGTGGCGCGCATCTCCTTGACGTTGCCGACCGACTTCAACTGCGTCTCGACCGGCCGCAGCAGCAGGCGCTCGGAATCCTCCGGACTGATGCCGCGCTGCGTCAGTTGCACGTAGATGATCGGCACCTTGACGTCGGGCTCGGCTTCCTTGGGGATCGTCACATAGGCGACGAGGCCCGCCAGCAGCAGGAAGGCGAGCGTGGCGAGCGTCAGCCGCGCGTGTTCGATGGCGAAAGTGATGAAGCGGGACATAGTTTGAAACTGCCGGAGCTAGCGCGGGAATGAGGGGTGTGTGCGGTTGCGCGCGACGCCCATGATCACCGCGCGGCGCGTTCCTGTTCGGTGTCGACCGCGGCGACGACCTGGCCGTCGCGGACGAAATCCTGGCCGCGCACGATGACGCGCGCGTCGTCCGCCACGCCGGAGACCCACATCGTGTCTTGCAGGTCCTCGACGATGTGCACCGGTACGAAAGCGACCTTGTCGCCCGCGCCGACCACGCGCACGCCGACGTCGCCGGCGGCTGAGATGGTGAGCGCCGAGCGCGAAATCTGCGTCGCCGGCACTGGATTGAGCGACAGAACCACCTCGGCGGTGATGCCGTCGGGGATCTTGGCGTCGGCATTGGCCATCTCGACCTCGACGCGGTAGGTGCGCGTGGCGCTGGTTGCCGATTTGGCGACGTAGCGCACGCGGCCCTGCACGATACGGCCCGTGATCAGCCGCACCTCAGCGCTCTCGCCGACCTTGATGCCTGCGAGCTTGCGCTCGGAGACCTCGACGACGGCGAGCATCGGATCGAGCGCAACGAGCGTCGCGATCGGGGTGCCGGTGAAAGAAAACGCCGCGCCGCCGACCTCGGCCGGCACCTCGGTGATGACGCCGTCCCACGGCGCGCGCACGACGCCGCGGTCGCGCTCGGCCTTGGCCGAGGCGAGCGCCGCTTCCGCCGCCTTGTACTGCGACTCGAGGTTGACGAGGTCAAGCTTCGGCAGCGTGCCCTTGTCGATCAGCACGCGGCGCGCCTCGAGCTCGGCCTTGCGCTGATCATAGAGCGCTTGCGCCTGCGCGACCTGCGCTTCGCGCGCCTCGTCGGCGAGCACGGCGACGACTTCGCCCTTCGACACGTGCTGGCCACGCGTGACGTTCAGCTTCGTCAGCACGCCGCCGGTCCGCGCCGAAATGCTGACCTTGTGGTCGGCCTCGGTGCGGCCCGACAAGGTCAGCTTCGGCGCATGCGCGACGACCTTCGCCTCGACGGTGGAAACGCGGAACGCCGGCTGCGCTTTCGCTTCGGCGGGACGGATCGCGGCCTGGCTGTCGGCGGAGTCGCGCGGCATCAGATGACCGGATGCGATCCACAGCGCGGCGCCGGCCACCAGGCCGACTGCGGTGATACGGCTCGCCTTCATGATGCACTCTCCGTCTTGCCGCACGCGCCGGGCTTGGCCAGCAGGCAATGGACCATCGTCAGGATCAGCGGCAGCACGCGCTCGGCGTCGAAGCCCTTCTCCACCGAACGGCGCCACGACATGCCGTCGCCGAGCACCATCAGCACCGTCGCGGCCGCGTCGACGTCCAGATCGGCGCGGACCTCGCCGCGCTCGCACGCGAGTTGGAGCATCGCGGCGATGCGGGCTTTGATGTCGCTTTCGATGTCCTGGTAGAGGCGCGCCACATCGGCATTACGCCGGCTCTCGGACATGATTTCGGCGCAGAGCCCGACCTCGGCGTCGCTGCGGTCGACCAGATGATGGCGCGCAAGCTGGGCAAGGCCGTCGAAGAAGTTCGGCGCCTGGTCCACGAGGGCGAAGCTCGCCACCGCATCGGCGCGATTGCGCTCGGAGATGCCGGCAATCAGCGCCTCCTTCGACGGGAAGTAGCGATAGAGATTGCCCGGGCTCATGCCGGCTTCGGCGCAGATGTCCTGCATCGAGGCCTGGTGGAAACCGGAGCGGGCAAAACAGCGTTCGGCCGCGTCGAGGATTTCCGTGCGCCGGTCGGACTGGAGTTGCGCGTTGGCGCGCCGCATGGATCGCCCCTTTGGCTGCGGCGTCGCTGCCGCGTCGTTCGCCACGGCGCTCTTATTGCGTCGCAGCATAAAGAGAATGAACGTTCGCTCTATTATTTCGGTACTTGAGGATTGTCAAGCGATGCGGGCGGGCGGAGGACCTGTGGGCCGGTGGATCCCGGGCGATTGACCGGCAAAAGCGGCCCGAATAGCGTGCAAACCGATGGGGATGGGGTCCCCCGACAACCGCCGGACATCCCGATGTGGGCTGATGACTCCTGCCGGATCATCGCGGCAGGACTCCGTCTGCCGCCACAGCAGAGGATGAGACATGGCCTTCTTCATCGTATTTCTCGGCGGCGGCCTGGGCGCGGCGCTCCGGCATGGCATCAATCTCGGCGTCGCCCGGTTGCTCGGTGGCGGCTTTCCCTACGCGACGTTTTTTATCAACGTCACCGGTTCGTTCGTGATGGGGCTGATGGCCGCCTGGTTCGCCTTCAAGGGCGGCGCGCCGCAGCATTGGCGGCTGTTCCTGACGACCGGCGTGCTCGGCGGCTACACGACGTTCTCGACCTTTTCGCTCGATGCCGCGCTCCTCTATGAGCGCGACCAGTTCGGGCTCATGGCGCTGTACGTCATCGGCTCGGTCGCGCTCGGCCTCGTCGGCCTGTTCGCCGGCCTCGCCATCGTGCGGGGGATGACCTGAGGCTTTTCGACTTGCTGAGCAGGACCTCACCGCCGTCATGGCCGGGCTCGTCCCGGCCATCCACGTCGTTCTCGCGGTTATCGCCTTAAGACGTGGATGCCCGGCACAAGGCCGGGCATGACGAACCCCATCGAAGGAGCGGATGCCCGATCAAATCCGGTTTGACAGGCCGGCGCTCATTCCATCGCGCGCAGGCCGAGTTTGCCGAGCAAGCGCATGTCGCGGTCGCGGCCCGGGTTCGGTGTGGTGAGCAGCTTCGGCCCGCAGAAGATCGAGTTGGCGCCGGCGAGGAAGCACAAAGCCTGCGTCTCCTCGCTCATGTCCTCGCGGCCGGCCGAGAGCCGCACCATCGACGCCGGCATGGTGATGCGCGCCACGGCGATGGTGCGCACGAAGTCGAGCGCATCGAGCTTCGCCTGGCCGGCCAGCGGCGTACCCTCGACCTGCACCAGCATGTTGATCGGCACGCTCTCCGGATGCGCCGGCAGGCTGGCCAGCGTCGCGATCATGCCGACACGATCCTCCACCGCCTCGCCCATGCCGACGATGCCGCCGCAGCAGACATGAATGCCGGCCTCGCGCACGTGGTCGAGCGTGTCGAGCCGGTCCTGATAGCAGCGCGTGGTGATGATCTCGCCGTAGAATTCCGGCGAGGTGTCGAGATTGTGGTTGTAGTAATCGAGCCCCGATTGCCGCAGCCGCTGCGCCTGGTCGCCGGTCAGCATGCCGAGCGTGACGCAGGTCTCCATGCCCAGCGCCTTGACCCCCTCGACCATCGCGCAAACCTTGTCGAGGTCCCGGTCCTTGGGCGAGCGCCAGGCCGCGCCCATGCAGAAGCGCGTGGCGCCGCCGGCCTTGGCGGCGCGCGCCTCCGTCAGCACGGCGCCAAGATCCATGAGTTTGCCGGCATCGACCCCGGTGTCGAATTTCGCCGACTGCGGGCAATAGGCGCAGTCCTCGGGGCAGCCGCCGGTCTTGATCGACAGCAGCGTCGAAATCTGCACCTCCGCTGGATCGAAATGCGCGCGGTGCACCGCCGCGGCCTGGAACATCAGGTCGGTGAACGGCAGCGCGAACAACGCCCGCACCTCCTCGCGCGTCCAGTCGTGGCGCGGCAGCATGGCGGCGCGTGGCGGCATCTCATGGGCAAGCGTCATTCGCGGCAGTTCCCGTTGGCTTGAAAGCGCCGCGATCCTAGCTCACCCTGCCGCCGCCGCCAAAGCCCGGATTATGCAAGGATTTCATTGCATTGAGTGACCGTCGCCCAGATGGTACACTGTTGCCGCGGCACGGCCGCACAGAGAGATGGGGAGTCGTGGGAGACATGCGTAAGCTCGTGATCGGCCTGATCGGCCTGAGCATTCTGACGCTGCCGGCGCAGGCCCAGCAGCGCGGCAAGGACCCGACCCCGGCAGAAATCCAGAAGCAGCGCGACGCCGCCGAGCTCGATCGGAAATACAAGGCAGCGCTGGAGCAGACGAAATCGGATGCGGCGGCGACGCCGCGAAAGGATCCGTGGGCGGACGTACGCGGCACTTCGAACGGCAAGCCGTGAGCACGTTCCAGATCGTCCGGATTGTCGCGGTGATCGTTGCCGCCGCGGTGCTGTTCTGGCTCGGCCAGGGCTTGCACCTGCAACTCTACTTCGCGATCCCGGCGGCGTGCGTGGTCTATGCGGTCGTGCTGGTGGCACTCAGCCTGTGGCTGAAGGCCGAGCCGCCGAAAAGCCGCTGAGGCTTCGCGACATCCGTCATCGCTACGCGGCTGCATCGGGCGCGCCACCGGCTGCGCGCGCAGCGGTCGTGCGCACCGCTTCGCTGAAATGATACCGCCTGCGCTGCAGAACCGGCCGCCGACACCAATAGCGTGCAGGGCGCGGAAGTAGTATCATTTCTGCGCACACGCGGCCAACGCGTGGTTCCGGACCCATGGAATGAACAGGGAGGCGAAATTGAAAAGACCATTGTCTGTCGCAATCGCCGCATGCGTCGCACTGCTGGGGGGCATCTCAGTGGCGGGCGCCGATGACACCCTCACGACGCTCGGCGAGTTCCGCCAGAGCGGCTGGTCGGGCGATTGGCCGACGATCCCGCAAACCGGACCGAAGGCCGACCAGGTCAAGAAAAACCTGACCAAGATCAAATTGCCGCAGGGCTTTCATATCGAGCTGTACGCGCTGGTGCCGGACGCGCGGCACATGGCAGTCGGCCCGCAGGGCGTCGCGCTGTTCGTCGGTACGCGCAAGACCAAGGTCTATGTCGTCACCGACCGCGACCGCAATTTCGTCGCCGACGACGTGAAGGAATTCGCACCGTCGTTGCCGAAGAAGATTCCGAACGGCCCGTGCTTCTCGAAGGACGGGTTTTTGTACGTCGTCGAGCAGAACCGGGTGCTCGAATACGCCGCCGCCGAGTTCTTCTACGAAAGCGCCGACGTGGTCGCCAATCCGATCGTGCCCGAAGGCAAGCTCATCCCGAAGGGCGAGGAGAGCTACAACCATACAGCTCGCGAGTGCCGCATCGGCCCCGACAACAAGCTCTATATCCAGCTTGGCCAGCCCTTCAACGTGCCGTCGCACGAAAAGTGGGCGCTTTATAAGACCCTCGGCATGGGTGGCATCATCCGCATGGACCGCGACGGCAAGAACCGCGAGATCTATGCGACCGGCATGCGCAATCCGGAAGGGATGGACTTCAATCCGAAGGACAAGACCCTGTGGAGCAACGACAACCAGGTCGACGGCATGGGCGACGACAAGCCGCCGGGAGAGATGAACCGGATCACGAAGGCCGGTGAGGATTTCGGCTTTCCGTATTATGGCGGCGGCCACACTCGCACCGACGAATATGCCAAGGACACCCCGCCGAAGGACATCGTGTTTCCGGAGGTCGAACAGGTCGCACACGCGGCCGACCTCGGCCTGACGTTCTACACGGGCACGCAGTTCCCGGAGAAATACCGCGGCGCCATCTTCTCGACGCAGCACGGCTCCTGGAATCGCACCGTGCCGGTCGGCGCACGCGTCATGGTCACGTTCCTGAAGCCGGACGGACATGTCGCCGGCCCGTCGATCCCGTTCGCGGAAGGCTGGAACGACAACGGCATCTACAACGGCCGGCCGGTCGACGTGACGCAACTCTATGACGGCTCGCTGCTCGTTTCCGACGACCTCGTCGGTGCCGTCTATCGCATCTGGTACGACGGCAAATAATCGTTCACGCCGATAGCGGCGGCCCCGGTTCCACGCCGGGGCCGTTTCATCGCCAAGAGGAACGACCGATGACTCGTCCCGCGCCGCTACGGGCCGCATGCGCCGGCGCCGTTATCCTGCTCGCGCTCGCTGCCGGCAGCGGCCCTGGCCGGGCCGCCGATCTCGCCAAGGGCCGCAAGATCGCGGCCGTCAAATGCGCGATGTGCCACGGCCTCGACGGCCAGGCCAAAGTGCCCGGCGCGCCAAATCTGTCCGGCCAGGTTGAGCAGTACCTCGCCGTTCAGCTCAAGGCGTTCCACGACGGCGTGCGCAAGAATGAGATGATGTCGCTGGTGGCACCGACGCTGTCCGAGGACGACATGGCCGACCTTGCCGCCTACTATGCCGGGGTCGAAGTCACGATCGGCAAAGTGCCCGGCGAGTAGGCCCTCCCCGCGGATCGCCGCGCGGCTCATCCTCCGCTTGCCTCGCGCGGCCGCATCGTGAGACAAACGCGCTCATGACCGACGACACCATCGACACACCGCCCGACCGTCTCTCGATCGACCCGAGCAGCCCCTATTTCAACGCCGAGGTGCTGCAGCGCGAGGTCGGCATCCGCTTCAAGGGTGCGGAGAAGACCAATGTCGAGGAGTACTGTGTCAGTGAGGGTTGGGTCCGCGTGCAGGCAGGCACCGCCAAGGACCGCTACGGCCGGCCGCTGACCATCAAGCTCACCGGCGCGGTGGAACCCTATTTCAAGGACAAGCCCGCGGGCTAGGCCCGCCGCAGCGCGATGACAGGCGACGGCATTCGCGACGAGATCGCGCGGCTCGAGGACCGGATCGAAGCCTTGCGCGAGTCGATCGCGCGCTGCCGCAAGATCTCGCTCGGCTCGAAGGTCGCCATCGCCGCCGGCTTCGCCTGGCTCGGTTTCACACTATTGCTCGTCGTGCCGTTGTTGCCGTCATTGTTCTTTGGCGCCATCGCCGCCGTGATCGCGGGAATCGTCCTCCTCGGCTCGAACGCCACCACCTGGAACGAGACCGTGGCGGCGCTCACCGCGGCCGAGGCACAGCGCATTGCGCTGATCGACTCGATCGATCTCACCACCGTCGACGCCGGGGTGAAACGGCTGCACTGAGACGTCGAGACTTCTCAAACCGTGGCCCGACGCCGCCCTGAGACGGCTGCGGTGAGCGGTGACCGCGCTCAGGTCCCGACGCGCAGCGGCGCGTTGAGCTTGCGCAGCAGGGCGATCACCGACAGCGCGGTGATGCGGCCGGTCTTCGGGTTCTCACTCGGCACGTTGGCGATCGCCATCGAGAAGCGCGCCGAGTCGGCGTCGACCTCGATGGCATGGTTGTTGCGGTCCAGCGCCGGATCGGCCCAGATCTCGAGCATGGTCTTGTCCGGACCGAAGCCGGCGAGCGCCAAGGCTGCGGCGACGTTGACATTGGCCGGGAAGCCCTTGGCGCCTTCGCGCGCGGTGCCCTCGAAAATCTTGGTGGCTTCGCGCAAGGATTCGAGGTCGATCTTGTGCTCGACGACGTAGGGCGCGCCGAGCAGGCCCTTCACCGGCTTGCGCGTGATCATGCGCACCGAGCGGATCTCGCCTTCGGCGGCGGCGGTCATGGCGTCGAGGCCGATCAGCGCGCCGGTCGGCACGGCGATCTGGCCGCCGTTCTGCTTCGCGGTCTCGACCAGATCCCAGTTGGTGAGCAGCGCGCCGGCGCTGAGCACCACCGCCATCTTGCCCCGGGCCACGAACGGCTCGACGATTCCGCGCAGGATCGCCGCCGGCGCGCATTCGACGACGATATCGGCCGCGCCCTCGAGCTCGGCGACCGGCAAGATCGCCGGCTTGCGCGCGAGCCGCTCGAGTTCCGGCCGCGGCCGCGACGGATTGCCGACCGCGACGGCGGCTAGCGTCAGACCGGCGATGCCCTGATCGAGCGCCTGCATCACCTTCAGCCCGATCGGCCCCAATCCCGCGATCGCTACCCGCTGCATCTTCACCTCACGTCGCGCCATGTCCCGGCATCCTCCGTTTCTGCTTCGTCCGCCGTGCCTAGCGCAGGCGGTCCGGCCACGGCAACCTTTACGCCATTCCGTCTTGTGCAATCGGCGTCGTTGCGGGCATAGTCCGCCCTCCAAAAGGAGGAGGAAAAGCGCATGAAAAGAACAATTCTCGGCGCCGCAATAGCGGCACTTCTGGCGATGTCGGGCACGGCCGGCGCACAGGACTTTCCGAACCGGCCGATGACCATGGTGATCCCGTTCGCCGCCGGCGGACCGACCGACCTGCTCGGCCGCGTCATGGCCGCACGCATGGGCGAGATTCTGAAGCAGAACGTCATCGTCGAGAACGTCGGCGGCGCGGGCGGCCAGACCGGTTCGAAGCGCGTGGCCGAGGCCAAGCCGGACGGCTATACCTTCGTGCTCGGCACCGTCGGCACGCATGCGCAGGGCCAGACGCTCTACAAGCACCCCCTCTACAACGCCGAGACGGATTTCACCCCGGTCGGCTTGATCGCCGAGGTGCCGATCGTTCTCATCACCCGCAAGGACCTGCCGGCGAAGAACCTCAAGGAGTTCGTCGCCTACGCCAAGGCCAACGAAGCGAAGATGCAGTTCGGCTCGGCCGGCGCCGGATCGGCGACGCATCTCGGCTGCGTCGTGCTCAACACCGCGATGGGCACGCCGAAGATCACCCACGTGCCTTACAAGGGCACCGGTCCGGCCATGCAGGATCTGATTGCGGGCCGCATCGACTATCTCTGCGAGATCATCTCGACGGCGAAGCCGCAGATCGACGGCGGCAACGTCAAGGCGCTCGCCATCCTGACCAAGACGCGCTCGCCGGTCGAGAAGGATATCCCGACCAGCGCCGAGCAGGGTCTCGACGTCCAGGCCTATACCTGGAACGCCATCTTCCTGCCGAAGGGGACGCCGGAGCCGATCGTCAAGAAGCTCAACGCGGCGATGGTCGAAGCGATGCATTCCGCGATGGTGAAGGAGCGCCTGGAAGGCTTCGGTGCGCAGGTCGTGTCCGACGACCGCGCCACGCCCGCTTATCTCGCCCAGTTCGTCAAGGACGAGATCGCCAAGTGGGCGGTGCCGATCAAGGCGAGCGGCGTCAGCGTGAACTGAGCGCAGCGCGCTGCGACACGAAAACGAAAGGCCGGGCGAATGCCCGGCCTTTTTTCTTTCATTCCGCTCAGCCCCACGCAAGCGGGCCTCCGGCGCCGGGTCCCGCTTTCGCGGGGCCGAACGGGCGTACGTTCTACTCCGCCGCCTCCAAGTGCGACTCGGCCTTCTCGACTTTCGCCGCGCAGAACTTGAACTCCGGGATCTTGCCGAACGGATCGAGCTTCGGATTGGTGAGCAGGTTCGCCGCCGCCTCGACGTAAGCGAAGGGGATGAACACCACACCGTCCGGAATAGCGTCGTCCTGCCGCGAGTTCAAGACAACCGTGCCGCGTCGCGTCGTGACCCGGATCATGTCGCCGGGCGCGATGCCGAGTTTCTCGATCGTGCCGCGCGAGACTTGCGCAATCGCCGACGGCTCGATGGCATCGAGCACGGTGGCACGGCGGGTCATCGAGCCGGTGTGCCAATGCTCGAGCTGGCGGCCGGTCGAAAGGATGAACGGATAATCGTGGTCCGGCACTTCGTCCGGCGGCTGCAGCTTGGTCGCGACCAGCTTGGCGAAGCCGCCGGGACGCGGGAAGCCTTCGTCGAACACCACGTCGCGGCCGGGCACGTCGGGGCCGTCGACCGGATAGGTGACGGCGTCCTCGCGCGCGACCCGGTCCCAGCTGATATTGGCGAGCGATGGCATCATCGACGCCATCTCGGTGAACACCTCGCCGACACTCTTGTAATTCCAGCCGCAACCCATGCGGTTGGCAATCTCGGTGATGATCCAGATGTCGTGACGCGTGTCGCCCGGCAGCGGTAGCGCCTGACGGCCCATCTGCACCTGGCGATTGGTGTTGGTGACGGTGCCGTCCTTCTCCGGCCAGCCGGAGGCCGGCAACACGACGTCGGCGTAAACAGCGGTCTCGGTGAGGAACAGATCCTGCACCACGAGGTGTTCGAGATGGGCGAGCGCCTGGCGCGCGTGATTGAGGTCGGGGTCGGACATCGCCGGGTTTTCGCCCTCGACGTACATGCCCTTGATCTCGTCGGCGTGCACCGCGTCCATGATCTCGACGACGGTCTTGCCCTTCTTGGGATTGAGCTTGACGCCCCAGGCCTTCTCATACTGGGCGCGGATCTCGGAGTCCTCGACCGATTTGTAATCGGGGAAGAACATCGGGACCAGGCCGGCGTCTGAGGCGCCCTGCACGTTGTTCTGGCCGCGCAGCGGATGCAGGCCGGTACCGGGCCGGCCGATCTGGCCGGTGATGAGCGCCAGCGCGATCAGGCAGCGCGCATTGTCGGTGCCGTGGGTGTGTTGCGACACGCCCATGCCCCAGAAGATGATCGAGCTTTCGGCGCGCGCATAGGCACGCGCAACCTCACGCAGCGTCTCCGGCTCGATGCCGCAGATCGGCGCCATCTCCTCGGGCGTGAAGTCCTTGACGTTCTCCGCCCAAGCCTCGAACCCTTCGACGTAAGTCTGGATGTATTGCTGGTCGTAGAGCTTCTCGGTGACGATGACGTTCAACATGGCGTTGAGCATTGCCACGTCGGTGCCGTTCTTGAACTGCATCATCTTCCAGGCGTGCCGCTTCATCGCGGTGCCGCGCGGGTCCATGATGACGAGCTTGGCGCCGCGCTTGGCGGCCTGTTTGAAGAAGGTCGCCGCAACCGGATGGTTCTCGGTCGGGTTGGCGCCGATGACGATGATGACGTCCGAGTTCTTGCACTCGTTGAACGAGGCCGACACCGCGCCGGAGCCGACGCCCTCGAGCAGTGCCGCCACCGACGAGGCGTGACACAGGCGCGTGCAGTGGTCGACGTTATTGGTGCCGAAGCCGGTGCGCACCAGCTTCTGGAACAGGTAGGCCTCTTCGTTCGAGCCCTTGGCCGAGCCGAAGCCGGCCAGCGCCTGCGGCCCGTCGCGGTCGCGGATTTTCTTGAGACCACCGGCGGCGCGATCGAGCGCCTCCTCCCAGGTGGCTTCGCGGAAATGCGTCCACGGATTCGACGGGTCGATGAACTCGTGCGGCACCTTCGGCACGCCGTCCTTGCGGATCATCGGCTTCAGGAGGCGTTGCGGATTGTGCACGTAGTCGAAGCCGAAGCGGCCCTTGACGCAGAGCCGGCTCTGGTTGGCCGGGCCGTTCTTGCCGGTGACGGCGACGATCTTGTCGTCCTTGATCTGATAGGTGAGCTGGCAGCCGACGCCGCAATAGGGACAGACACTATCGACGGTGCGGTCGGGCTTGCCTTTGTAGACGTTGTTCTCGTCCACCATCGTCGCCGGCATCAGGGCGCCGGTCGGACAGGCCTG
>Ga0105240_10011375_pt1 | contig 12396 bp, 11 predicted proteins | sample KBSC54metaG_FD_80426 | JGI IMG/M metagenome (GOLD analysis project Ga0105240, IMG submission 80426) | Corn rhizosphere microbial communities from Kellogg Biological Station, Michigan, USA - KBS C5-4 metaG | ecosystem: Host-associated > Plants > Roots > Rhizosphere > Soil | place: Michigan, USA... | reverse complement strand
GCGCCACATGAAGGCCGGCAGCGTCATCATTGCGACGAGCTCCGAAACCGGCATCAAGGGCGCGAAACATCTGCCCGATTACTCGTCGACGAAGGGCGCGATCAACGCGTTCACGAAATCGCTCGCGATCGACCTGCTGGAGAAAGGCATACGCGTGAACGCGGTTGCGCCCGGACCCGTATGGACGCCGCTCAACCCTTCCGACGCCGGAACATCGGCGGACGACGTCGCGCGTTTCGGCGAGAAGAGCCCGATGGGCCGACCCGCGCAGCCCGAGGAACTCGCGCCCGCCTACGTCTTTCTTGCCTCGAACGCCGACTCGTCTTATATCACCGGAACCGTTCTGCAGGTGATGGGCGGCGAGACAACGGGCGGGTGAGGCTCCCTCAATGCAGCTTGACGTGCGGCTCGGTGCGCCGCGTGATGAGGCGCGCGACCGTATCGAGCGCCGTCTTCCAGAAACCGTGCAGCGCAAGCTCGTGCATCTTGTAGAGCGACAGGTACATCATTCGCGCAAACCAGCCCTCGAGCCAGATGTTGCCGCCGGTGAGGCTCCCCATCAGATTGCCGACGGTCGAAAATTCGCCGAGCGAGACGAGCGAGCCGAAGTCGCGATAGCGCCACGGCAAAAGCGGCTTGCCCCGCAATCGGCGCCGCATCTGCTTCACCATGTGCGACGCCTGCTGATGCGCCGCCTGCGCACGCGGCGGCACCATCGCACCGTCCTTCCCCAGCCACGGGCACGCGGCGCAATCGCCGATCGCGAAGACATCGTCGTCGCGCGTCGTCTGCAGCGTCGGCCGCACGACGAGCTGGTGCGTCCGGTTCGTCTCGAGGCCATCGAGATCGCCAAGGAAATCCGGCGCGATCACGCCGGCTGCCCATACGACGAGCTCGGCCGGGATCACCTCGCCGCTCGCGAGCCGCACGCCGTTCGGCAACACCTCGGCGACAAGCGCCGACGTGCGCACGGTGATGCGCATCTTGCCGAGCAGACGCAACGCGGCATCCGCGATGCGTTGCGGCAACGCGGGCAGCACGCGGTCGGCCGCTTCGATCAGGATGAGGCGCATGTCCTTGTCGGGGTCGATGCGGTCGAGGCCGTACGAAACCAGCGTGCGCGTCGTATTGTGCAATTCGGCGGCGAGCTCGACGCCGGTTGCGCCGGCGCCGATGATTGCCACCTGAAGCTGGTCGGGTCGCAGCGATTCCGCTTGCGTATGCGCGCGAATGTAGGCGTTGACGAGCCGCCGGTGGAAGCGCCCGGCCTCGGCCGGATCGTCGAGGGCAATCGCAAATTCGCGCGCACCCGGCGTGCCGAAGTCGTTCGTCCGGCTGCCCACGGCGATGACGAGCGTGTCGTATTCGATGATGCGGGAGGACGTGACACGGTCTCCGTCCTCGTCGACGAATGGCGCCACCTCGACGGCGCGCCGCTTGCGATCGAGCCCGCGCATCTCGCCGATGCGATACCGGAAGCAATGCCAGTGCGATTGCGCGAGGTAATCGGTCTCGTAGACGCGAACGTCCATGCTGCCCGCAGCGAGCTCGTGCAGGTGCGGTTTCCAGAAATGCGTGCGTGCGCGCTCGACCAGCGTGATCTCGGCCTGCCGGCGGCGGCCGAGCGTGTCGCCGAGCTTCGTCGCGAGCTCGAGCCCGCCGGCGCCCCCTCCGACGATGACGACGCGATGCATGATTGGACGACCTTCGTGCTTCGCAGGCGGATGTTCGCCCTTGGGGCGGCCCTGCGGGCTCACGCTGTCTTGTTCTTCTTCGCCGGCGGCAGGTCCGTGCACACGCCTTCGAAGAGCTCGGCGGCCATGCCGATCGATTCGGAAAGCGTGGGATGCGGATGGATCGTCCTGCCGACGTCGACCGCGTCGCAGCCCATCTCGATCGCGAGGCCGATTTCGCTGATCAGATCCCCCGCGTGCATGCCGACGACGCCGCCGCCGATGACCCGATGCGTCGCTGCGTCGAACAGCAGCTTCGTGAAGCCTTCATCGCGCCCGTTCGCGATCGCGCGGCCCGATGCGGCCCACGGGAACACCGCCTTCGCGTACCCGATGCCCTGCGCCTTGCACTCGTCCTCGGTGACGCCGGCCCATGCGACCTCGGGATCGGTATAGGCCACCGACGGGATCTGCCGCGCGTCGAAGTACGACTTCATTCCGGACGCCGCCTCGGCGGCGACGTGTCCTTCGTGCACCGCCTTGTGCGCGAGCATCGGCGGACCCGCGATGTCGCCGATCGCAAAGATATGTCCGACGTTCGTGCGCATCTGCTTGTCGACGCCGATGTAGCCGCGATCGGTCACCGCGACGCCCGCCTTCGCCGCGTCGATCGCGCCGCCGTTCGGCTTTCGTCCCACGGCGACGAGCACGAGGTCGTACATCTGCGGCTCGCCCGGCGCCGCGGCACCCTCGAAGAAGACCCTGATGCCCGCATTGGCCGCTTCCGCGGACACCGTCTTCGTCTTCAGCATGAGCCTGTCGAAACGCCCCGCGTTCTTTTTCTCCCACACCTTCACGAGATCGCGGTCCGCGCCCATCATGACGCCGTCCAGCATTTCGACGACGTCGATGCGGCTGCCGAGCGACGAGTAGACGTTCGCCATCTCGAGCCCGATGATGCCGCCGCCGACGACAAGCATGCGCTTCGGGATCGACGGCAGCTCGAGGGCACCGGCCGAATCGACGACGCGCGGATCGTCTGGCATGAACGGCAGCTTGACCGCTTCGCTCCCCGCCGCGATGATCGCCTTCTCGAAGCGGATCGTCTTCTTCACGGCCGTCGCCTCGCGGCCGCTGCCGCTCGTGACCTCTACCTCGACATGATGCGGGTCGAGGAAGCGTCCGATGCCGCGGACGACATCGACCTTGCGCGCCTTCGCCATGCCCGCAAGCCCCCCGGTCAGCCGCTTCACGACGCCGTCCTTGAAGCGTCGCACCTTGTAGAGATCGATGGTCGGCGCGGGGTAACTGATGCCGTGCTCGCCCATCGTCTTCACTTCATCCATCACGGACGCCGTATGCAGCAACGCCTTCGACGGAATGCAGCCGACGTTGAGGCACACGCCGCCAAGTGCAGCATAGCGCTCGACGAGGATCGTTTTGATGCCGAGATCCGCGGCGCGGAACGCGGCGGAATAGCCGCCGGGACCGGAGCCAAGCACGAGCATCTCGCATTCGATGTCGGCACGCCCGGTATAGCGACCGGTCGTCGCGGATTCCGCCGCAGGCGCCTTGCTCGCCGCTGTCGCAGATTGCTGCGGCGGTTGTTTCGCGACTGCAGGTGACGGTGTAGGCGAGACCGGCGTCGCCGAGACCGGTTTCGAGGGGGCCGCGGCTTGCGCCGGCACACCGCTTTCCAGCGTCAACAGTGCGGAGCCTTCCGACACCTTGTCGCCGATTTTCACGGTGATCGTCTTGACCACGCCTTCCGCCGGCGACGGAATATCCATCGTCGCCTTTTCGGACTCGACGGTTACGAGCGGATCCTCGCGTTTGACGGCGTCGCCCGCCTTCACGAGCACGTCGATCACCGGAACATCGCTGAAGTCTCCGATGTCGGGCACCTTCACGTCGACGAGCGGCATTCGCAACTCCTTCTTGTTATGGCTAGTCGCGTACCGCCGCCAGTATCGGCCGCGGTCGCGTCAGCACGTCGGGCTGGAGGATTTCGTCCAGCCGCTCCTTCGACAGCAGCTTCCGTTCGAGCACGAGATCGTAGACGCTGCGACCGCTCGCCAGCGCCTCCTGCGCGATCTGGGTCGCATTCGCGTATCCGATGTACGGATTGAGCGCGGTCACGACGCCGATCGAATTCTCGACGATGCCGCGCAGCCGCTCGCGATTGGCGGTGATGCCCCTGACGCACCGTTCGGCGAGCGTCAGGCAGCCGTTGCGCAAATGGGTGATGCTCTTGAACAGGCTGTGCGCGATGATCGGCTCGAACGCGTTCAGTTGAAGCTGCCCCGCTTCGGCGGCGAAGCTCACGGTGATGTCGTTGCCGATCACTTCGAACGCGATCTGGTTCACGACCTCGGGAATCACCGGATTCACCTTGCCCGGCATGATGCTCGAGCCCGCCTGCACCGGCGGCAGATTGATTTCGCCGAGGCCGGCGCGCGGCCCGCTCGACAGCAGCCGCAGATCATTGCAGGTTTTCGAGAGCTTGATCGCGACGCGCTTCAGCACGCCGGAAAGTTGCGCGAACGCGCCGCAGTCCTGCGTGGCTTCGATCAGGTTCGGCGACGTGATGAGCGGAATGCCGGTGATCGCCGAGAGGCGGCGGCAAACGAGCTCCGCGTAGTCCGGATGCGCGTTGATCCCGGTGCCGATCGCCGTTGCACCGAGGTTGATCTCGCGGATCAGCATCGCGGCTTCCTTGAGCCGTTCCTCGTCTTCGCCCAGCATCACCGCGTACGTCGAGAACTCCTGCCCCAGCGTCATCGGCACGGCGTCCTGCAACTGCGTGCGTCCCATCTTCAGCACGTCGCGAAATTCCTCGGACTTCGCTTCGAACGCGTGGCGCAGCGACGCCATCGCATCGACGAGCCGGAAGATGCCGAAGTAGGCAGCGACCTTGAGCGACGTCGGATAGACGTCGTTGGTGCTCTGGCTCATGTTCACCTGCTCGTTCGGATGCAGGAACTGGTATTCGCCGCGCGCGTGGCCCATCAACTCGAGCGCCAGGTTGGCGATCACCTCGTTCGCATTCATGTTCGTCGACGTGCCGGCGCCGCCCTGGATGACATCGACGACGAACTGGTCCTGCAGCTTGCCGGCGCGAATCTGCTCGCACGCCCGCACGATCACGTCGGTCCGCTCGGCATCGAGCAATCCGAGCTCGTGGTTGGCCATCGCCGCGGCCTGCTTGATGCACGCAAGCGCGCGGATCAGGTCGGGGTAGATCGAGATCGGGCTGCCCGTGATCGGAAAATTCTCGACCGCTCGCAACGTATGGATGCCGTAATACGCGTCGACGGGAACAGGACGCTCACCGAGAAGATCGTGTTCGAGGCGGGTCGTAGCTTCAGTCATGGGGATGGGCCCGCCGTATCGCGGGGCGCTTGGGCGGTGTCCCGCCGGAAAGGGAAATGTACGCGATTCGGCGCTCGCCCGAGCGCTGCCCGCGTGCAATTCCTGCAATCTGGCCAAGGTGCGTGCGATGCGCGCAGAATATCCGATCCCCATTTCATCGACAGGAGCCTTCGATGATCGCCGATACGCTGATCCACGCAGCGACGCTGTTGACAACGATGAGCCTCGCAGCAGGCACCGCGGAGGCGCAGTTCCGGCTCGCCAGCCGCGACTTCCAGCCGGGCGGGACGATCCACGACGAGCAGACGTACAACGCATCCGGATGCACCGGACAGAACGTGTCGCCGGACCTGCGCTGGTCGGGTGCGCCGGCCGGCACGAAAAGCTTCGCATTGCTGCTGCACGACCCCGATGCGCCAACCGGTGGCGCAGGCTGGTGGCACTGGATCGTCTACAACATTCCCGCAGGCACCACCGAGTTGCGCAAAGGTGCCGGGAAACCGGACGGCACGGCGTTGCCCGCCGGTGCGGCGAGTGTCGCCAACGATTACGGTACGCAAGGCTACGGCGGCCCGTGTCCTCCCGCGGGCGACAAGCCGCCTCGGTATGTCTTCACGATGTACGCGCTGAAAGTCGACAGGCTCGACGTGCCGAAGGACGCCAACGCCTCGGTCGCCGGATTCATGATCAACGCGAACGCGATCGGAAAGGCGACGTTGACGGGCATGTACGGCCGCAGAAAACCGTGACCGCATCGCCGCAGGGGTTCAGCGCCGTCGCATGAGCCGCGATCGTTGCGTTCTGATCGACTGCGCGCAACGCCAGCGAGCGCCGAACCCCTGGCGAACGACGTCAGCCGTGCGGTTTGCTCTGCCACAGCGCGATCGCGGCACCCGTTGGATCGCGGATGACGCTCATGGTGCCGAAGTCGCCGACCTCCATGATGTCCTGCAGCACGGTGGCACCCAGCGATTTCGCCTGCGCCGTCTTCGCGCGGACATCGTCGACGCCGACATAGGCGAGCCAGCTCGGCGGCGCGGTCGTGTCCGCCATCATGCCACCGCCAACGCCTTCGCCGACGCCGATCATCGTGTAGCTGCCGCTGCCGCCCGGCATCGGCATGTCCTTCAACTCCCAACCGAACAGGCTCTGGTAGAACTGGCGCGCCTTCGGTAGATCCTTGGTGTGCAATTCGACGTGCACGAACGGGTTTGCCATGTCGAACTCCTTTCGCTCGAAACGGGAAAGGGCGCCCGACGCCAGCGACGCCCGAGCTCATACTGTACGCGGCGAAACGGCCGGTTGGCGAGCATCGCAGCTACGCCGGCACGAGGCGAAGGCGCGTAATTTCGGACGGCGCGCCGAGGCGCTTGGGCGGTCCCCAGTAGCCGGTCCCGCGGCTCGTGTAGACCCACAACCGGCCGAGCCGATCGAGCCCGGCGGTGAACGGCTGCTGAAAGCGGACGAAGAAATTCCACGGCAGGAACTGGCCGCCGTGCGTGTGACCGGAAAGCTGCAGGTCGAACCCGGCGGGCGCCGCTGCGAATGCCGAGCGCGGCTGGTGCGCGAGGAGCACCTTCGCGGCGTGCGGCGCGCCGGCGACCGCCCGGGCGGGATCGCTGCGCTGCGAAGGATCGAAGTGATGCGCGGAATGATCGGTCACGCCCGCGATCACGATTTGCGCGCCGTCATGGTCCAGCACCACGTGCTCGTTTTGCAGTACGCGCAAGCCAATGCGGCGCAACTCGGCGACCCACGCCGGCGCGCCCGAATAGTACTCGTGGTTGCCCGTCACGAAATACGTGCCATGGCGAGTCGACAGGCGCGAAAGTGGCGCGGTATGGCGCGTGAGCTGGCCGACGCTGCCGTCGACGAGGTCGCCGGTGATCGCGACCATGTCGGCATCGAGACCGTTCACGACGTCGACGACCGCCTCGACATGATCGCGCCCGATCGTCGGCCCGATGTGCATGTCGGTGATCTGCGCGATCGTGAAGCCGTGCAGCGCAGGATGCAGCGAATCGATCGGAACGTCGACCGTGCGCACCGGCGCGACGCGCCGTGCGTTGAAGAATCCGATCAGTGTCAGCAGCGCTGTCGTCACCGGCACCGCGGTCGCGCTCCAGCGCGCGAGAAGGCCGAGCGGAACATCACCCGGCAGCAACGCCGCGACGCCGAGCGCCGCGAGCAATCCGACGTCACGGACGAACGTCAGTACGAGCAGCGTTGAAAACGCGCCGATCGCGACGAGGCCTGCCCACATCAGTTGTTTCGCATGTCCTGCCGCGATCGCGCGCTGGCGGCGAAAGCCGAATGGAATCAGCCATGCGGACGCGGCGAGGACGCCAATGCCCAGTGCGACGCCGGCGGCGCCGAACGGCAAGTCCGGCAACAGGCGAAAGCCGATGTACGCGTGCAGCAGCAACAGGAGAGCCGGCATCCGGGACATCGCGGGTCAGGCCAGCGCGTGAGCGTTCATGACGCCCGGAACGTGGGGCCGCGCAAGTCCCGAGGCAAGCTCCCGCTCTGCCGATGGTTCGGGGCATGTCCCTTTCGTTTTGCCCGCGCGAGAGCCTCGCTTATCAGGCCCCGGCAAGGTCGCGTGTCAATTGCCCGGCGGGGATCTCGCGGCATCCGCTCGCATTCTGCCCTGACCAGAGCGGCGAGAAATCGCCCGAGCCGCGACGCTCCGCTTCGGCGCGCAATGGCGCGAGCGCCGCCGGCGCCAGCGGAAATGCGGGTGCGTTCGCACTGATCGGACCGACCTCGCGCACGATGCGGTTGACGATGCCGCGCGCGGGCCGCCCGGTGAACACGTTCGTCAGCGCGGTGTGCCGCGCCGCATCGCTTTTGAGCGCGTCGCGGTGAACGCGCGTCGTCGTCGCCTCCGGGCACAGCAGGAACGCGGTGCCGACCTGCACGGCGGTTGCACCGAGCGTCAGCATCGCGGCAACGCCTTGCGCGTCCGCGATGCCGCCCGCCGCGATCACCGGCACGCGGACGGCGCGAGCGATCTGCGGCACGAGCGCCAGCGTGCCGACTTGCGTCGTCAGGTCGTCGGAAAGGAAGATGCCGCGATGCCCGCCTGCCTCCAGTCCCTGCGCGATGATCGCGTCGACGCCGCGGGATTCGAGCCAGCGCGCCTCGTCGAGGGTGGTTGCCGATGCGATGATGCGCGCGCCGAGCGCCCGCACCCGCGCCATCAGGTCATCGGCGGGCAATCCGAAATGGAAGCTGACCACCGAGGGCCTCGCCGCCTCGAGGATCGCCGCCGCTTCGTCGTTGAACGGCGCGCGTCCGGCGCCCGGCTTGATCGTCGCGACGTCGATGCCGAACTCGCGATAATAAGGGCCCAGCGTCGTGCGCCAGATGGCATCGCGGTCGGGATCGGGCGTCGACGATGTGTGACAGAAGAAATTGACGTTGAACGGTTTCGCCGTTTGTGCCCTGATCGCGGCAAGCTCCTGGCGGATGCCGTCGGGTGTGAGCATCGCGCAGGGCAATGCGCCGAGGCCGCCGGCGCTCGAGACGGCAATCGCCAGCGCGCTGCCCTGTACGCCGGCCATCGGCGCCTGGATGATCGGCACGTCGATGCCGAATAGTTGTCGCACTGTCATCGCTCAATCCCTCCATGCCTCGGCTTCGACATGCCGCACGACGTCATTTATACCGTAGGCCACTCCACGCGGGGCGCGGACGCGTTCATCGGGCTGCTCGAGGCGCACGGCGTCACGAGGCTCGCCGATGTGCGCACCGTGCCGCGCTCGCGGCACAATCCGCAGTTCAATGGCGAAACGCTCGCCGCTTCGCTCGCGGCGCGCGGCATCGGCTACGTGCATCTTCCGGGACTCGGCGGCTTTCGACGCACGAGCGCCGATTCGCCGAATGCCGGCTGGCGCAACGTGTCGTTCCGGGGCTACGCGGACTACATGCAGACGCCTGCGTTCGCGGACAATCTGGCAATGCTGCTCGCGCTGGCGGCCGAGGAAACCGTGGCGGTGATGTGCGCGGAAGCGGTACCCTGGCGCTGCCACCGCTCGCTCATCGCCGACGCGCTCGTGGTGCGCGGCATACGCAGTGAGGAAATCGTCAGCGAAACGAAGACGGCGGCGCACAAGCTGACGCCGTTCGCGCACGTCGACGGACGTGCCATCACCTATCCCGCGCTGACGTAGATCGTTCCGACGGCGCATGAAAGGCGTGGAATGATCGAATACGGCACGTTGAAAATGGTCCATGAATCGGCGGTGGCGGTGTCTTTCGCCGGCTTTTTCGCACGCGGCGTCGGCATGCTGCGCAACGCCGGATGGGTGCGGCGCCGCGCGGCGAGGACGCTGCCGCATCTCGTCGATACCGTCCTGATCGTCTCCGCGCTCTGGCTTGCGTGGATCCTCAGGCTTACGCCGATGAATGCCCCGTGGATCGCCGCCAAAATCATCGGGCTTTGCGCGTATATCGCGCTCGGAATGGTGGCGCTGCGCTTTGGTCGCACGAAAGCGGTACGTGCGACGGCATGGATCGCCGCGATGCTGACGTTCGGTTACATCGTCTCCGTCGCTGTCGCGAAAGACCCGCGCGGGATTCTGTCGAACCTCATTGGATAAGGTATCGTCCGCATTTCTGCTGAAGGACGATCGCATGAGCGACGACAGCGAAAGGACCGAAATTCACCGCGGCCTGAAAGGCGTCTACTTCGATCGCTCGCAGGTCTGCTTCATCGACGGCCGGGCAGGCGAGCTCCTGTACCGCGGCTACTCGATTCACGATCTCGCCGAACGATCGACCTTCGAGGAAACGTGCTACCTGCTGCTGTACGGTGAGCTGCCGTCGCGCGACGCGCTTGCGCGCTTCGACGCGGAGCTCAAGGCCGCACGCATGCTTCCTCCCCCGATCTACGATGTCATCCGTGCCGTGCGGCATGCGCATCCGATGGACGTGCTGCGCACGGCGACTTCTGCCATCGCCGCATTCGACCCGGACGTCGACGACAATTCCCGGGAGGCGACGCTGCGCAAGGGCGTGCGGCTCACGTCGCAGGTGCCCATGATCGTCGCAGCGCACGAGCATATCCGCAACGGCCGCGAGCCGGTGCCGCCCGATGCCCACTCGGGTCATGCGGCAAATTTCCTGAAGATGCTGAAAGGCGCTACGCCGGGAGCCGATGCCGCCCGGTTGATGGACATCGACATGATCCTGCACGCCGAGCACGGGTCGAACGCGTCGGCGTTCACCGCGCGCGTCGTCGCGGGCACCGACGCAAATGTCCATGCCGCGATCACGGCTGCGATCGCCGCGCTGTCGGGTCCGGCGCATGGCGGCGCCGCGGAAAACGTCATGCGGATGGCGCAGGAGATCGGCGATCCCGGTAACGCGGCGGATTACGTGAAGCGCAAGCGCGCGAACAAGGAAGCGGTGATGGGTTTCGGCCACCGCGTGTATCGCGCCGAGGACCCGCGCGCACGCCACATGCGCGCAGGCGTGGAGGAGCTCTCGCGCGCGGTGGGCGAGCCGAAGTGGTACCAGATCCTGGCAGCGCTCGTCGAGGCGATGAAGCCGTACGCGCGCCACGGCGTGAACGTCAACGTCGATTTCTATGCAGGGGTGGTGTATTTCCTGAACGGAATCCCCGAGGACCTGTTCGTGCCGATCTTCGCCGCGGGCCGCGTCCCCGGCTGGACGGTGCAGGTGGCAGAGCAGCTCGAGAACAACATCCTGATTCGCCCGCTCACGCTGTACAACGGTCCCGCGGCGCGCGCGTACGTGCCGATCGACGCGCGCTGATTACCCCATCGCCAGCACGATCGTCGCCGTCGCGACGATATCGTCGACACTCGCGCCGCGGGAAAGATCGCTGATCGGCCGCGCGAAACCCTGCAGCACCGGCCCGATCGCCTGCGCACCCGCGAGATGTTGCGTGAGCTTGTAGGCGATGTTGCCGGCATCGAGATCGGGAAACACGAGCACGTTGGCGCTTCCCGCGACCGGTCCGGGATCCTTCAGCTTCTTCGCCGCCACCGCGGGAACGAGCGCCGTATCGGCCTGCAACTCGCCGTCGATATCGAGCCCTGGCTCGCGCTCGCGCGCGATCGCGAGTGCGCGAATCACCTTGTCGACATCCGCGTGCCGGGCGCTTCCCTTGGTCGAGAACGACAGCAGCGCCACCCGCGGCGTCTCGTTCAACAGCCGCCGAGCGGTTTCGGCCGATGCGAGCGCAATGTCGGCAAGAATCTCGGCGGTGGGCTGCGCATTCACCGCGCAGTCGGCATAGATCAGCACGCGCGCCGGCAATACGATCAGGAAGAAGCTCGATGGCGTCGCGATGCCGGGGGCAAGGCCGATCGTCATCATCCCCGCCTCGATGACACGGGCCGTCGGATGGGCGACGCCGGCGACCATCGCGTCGGCATCACCCGCCTTGACCATCAACCCGGCATGGAACAGCGGCTTCGCGGCGACGCGGCGCGCAATTCCGGCACGGGTGTCGGGGCGATGCCGCAGGTATTGCGCCGCGTAGCGATCGATGTCCTCGGCTGCGAGCGTATCGCCCAGTACGAGCGGCTCCGCGAGACCCTCGTCGCGCAAGCGGCGTGCCGCCGTCACGATCCGGTCGTCGGTGCCTTCGGGAAGGACCACTTTGAGCCCGCGCCCACGAATGCGCGCGCGGGCTGTCGCCAGAATGTCCATCATGTCACCAGCCTAGCCTTCCACGCGCCGCGCCGTCTTCCACATGCTACCCGAGTCGCTGGGTGCGTAGGAGCGCATCCGACGCAAGAATCGGCACTCCACTGCTTGGCGTCCGGTGCGCCGCTGTCCATTGTTCCATCGGGCACAACCGGACCGGCAACGATGTCCGCCAGGCCCGCCGCGAGATCACCCATCAACGGAGTCGACCATGCCCGAAAGGAAAACGCTGAAGCGCGCCGCTGAAGACAAGCGTGAAGGAAAGGCACCGACCACGCAGGCGGGAGAATTCGTCCGCGAGGAAATGGATCATGTCCGTGAAGGCAAGCACGGCGCCCGCTCGACCAAGCAGGCCATTGCGATAGGACTTTCGAAAGCGCGCCGCGCGGGCGTCGATCTGCCCCCGCCGAAAAAAGGCGCGACATCGGAAAAGACCAGGACGAACGCCGCACGCGCGTACCAGGCGGGCCATGAGGGCGGGAAAGAGCCTGTATCCGCCAGGCGCTCGCGCGCCGTGGAGTCGGCGCTGAAGCGCGAGCCGCACGCGGCCGCGTCGAAATCCGCCTTGTCGAAACAGGCGTCGACGGCCGCGCGCAAGCGCAGCGCGTCCGATCGCTCGGCAGCAGCGCGCAAGGGTGCGGAAACCAAGGGTGCCGCCGGACGTTCCGCG
>Ga0105240_10011368_pt1 | contig 12402 bp, 9 predicted proteins | sample KBSC54metaG_FD_80426 | JGI IMG/M metagenome (GOLD analysis project Ga0105240, IMG submission 80426) | Corn rhizosphere microbial communities from Kellogg Biological Station, Michigan, USA - KBS C5-4 metaG | ecosystem: Host-associated > Plants > Roots > Rhizosphere > Soil | place: Michigan, USA... | reverse complement strand
TTATGAGTGACAGATGGTTGGTCATAAGGAGAACTGTTATGAAACGAGCCAAGATCCTCGTTATTGACCTTAATCCGTCAGACCGTCTAGGCGACGATCTTCTAACAATTATTGAATCAGAATTCGACGTTGAAGAAGTCAGGATTTGTGATGAAATCAGTACTGATTTAGCGGCGGCGAAATGTCGCAAAACGCTGGCTCACGTTATTGCACGGTCTAATCCTTCGGTAATTTTCCTCGTGCAATCCTCCCATCGGTTGCGGCATACGCGGCAGTTATTTCATTCACCCGAAATTGATGTTTTGAGAGTACCGCTGCTGGTTGTCGTCGACGAAGCTGATCCCCATGAAATGATTGAATGGATCAGACAATTAGCGGCTGATTTTCTTACCAAGCCGTTAAAGAAGATCGATGTCCTGCCTCGTATCTGGCGATTGCTGGATCAATCGTCCGAATCTGAATCAGAGCTTTTGCGCGTCAAGGAAGAGTTGGGAATGAGACAACTTGTAGGCGAAAGCGAAGCGTTTCTAACGGAAATCGAGAAGCTGCCGCTGGTTGCGAAATGCGATGCCAGTGTTTTGATCACAGGCGATACAGGGACAGGCAAGGAGCTATGCGCGCGAGCTATTCATTACCTTAGTCCACGTGCGAGTCAGTCATTTCTTCCGGTCAACTGTGGCGCCATTCCAGCAGAACTGATCGAGAACGAGTTATTCGGACATGCCTCGGGTGCCTATACGGGTGCCAAGACGTCGCAACGCGGCCTGATCGATGAGGCAAATGGGGGGACGCTCTTTTTGGATGAAGTGGATTGTCTTCCACTCATGGCGCAAGTAAAACTTTTGCGCTTTTTACAGGAGAGGGAATACCGGCCGCTAGGTGCGACAAAAACTTGTAAGGCAGACTTGCGCATCATTGCGGCAACTAATGTCGATTGTGAAACAGCAGTCCGGGAGGGAAAACTCCGCCAGGATCTGTATTACCGGTTGAATGTGATTCAACTAAAATTACCGGCGCTCCGAGAGCGCCGCGACGATATTCCCTTACTCGCCCACCACTTTCTGAACAAGTATGCGATCGAATTCAACAAACAACTCTCAGGGTTTTCGCCTGACGCAATTCAGAAACTCATTCTTTACGAGTGGCCGGGAAATGTGCGCGAATTGGAACATGTGATCATGCGCGCCGTCGTGCTTTGCACTAAACCAATAATCTGTGCGTCCAGTATCGCGATACCTGGGGCAGAGCCTTTGCCTCCTCCGGAATCTTTTCAGGAAGCGAAGAACAGGCTGGTGGAGCAGTTTGAGAAGACCTACATTAAAGGGCTGCTGCTTTCAAATCATTGCAACATCAGCAAATCCGCAAAAGCCGCACAAAAGAATCGACGTGCTTTCTGGGAGTTGATTCGCAAACATCACATTTCGGTGCAGACATTGAAGTCGAAAGCCTCTTAAGAAAGATTAGCCGCAGATGAACGCGGATGACGCAGATCAGGATCTGCGTCATCCGCGTTCATCTGCGGCTAATCTTTTCATCTCACTCCAAAGACTAGGACATGTCTGTCCTAGTTAGTCTATCTACAACAACATTTCTCCTGCCGCATCAAGATGGTGCGACGCTTGCTAGAACCTGCCGACCGCTCAACTATGTTTGCATGAAACGCTTAGACCAGATTAACGACAGGAGAGTGGAGCTTGCTCATGAAATACTCCAGTACTTGATTGACAACCCGAATGCACAAGATACCGTCGAGGGCATTACTACATGGTGGCTCCTGGTCCGAACCATTAAACATCAGACCGCGCTGGTGAAGGAGGCACTGGCGATGTTGGTTAGGGATGGCCTCGTGATTGCACAGGAGGGAAGCGACTCTCGAACTTATTACAAGCTCAATCTCAGGCGACGCAAAAGGATTGTTTCGTTACTACAGAAAAAATCATAAGGCCATCCAGCATGAAATCGATCGTTAAAACCTCGCCGCGATCAGTTAGTTCTACAGTTATACCCATCCGGCCACAGCTCCAGTCGAACGTAAACGGCTCCCTGGCGCAGTTGGTGTTTCACTTCGATGAACTGCTCATCGCAGTACTGCGCCGCTGGAGCATTACGGTTTTGAGGTTGGCACTGGGATCAGTATTTCTCTGGTTTGGTGCTCTCAAGATTTTCGGCGCGAGTCCCGTAATACTGTTGCTTCAGCAAACTTATTCATTCCTGCCGATCAAGTTATTCCTATTCTTTCTGGGGGGATGGGAGATGTTAATCGGCATCGGAATCATCTTCAGACGCGCACTTCGTTGTGTGTTGATACTGCTGTGCATTCACCTCACTGGGACGTTTGTCGCGCTGTTGCTGAACCCCTACCTGTTCTTTGTTCAGGGAGTTCCGTTCTGCCTGACGGCCGATGGTGAGTTTGTGATGAAAAATGTCGTACTCATATCTGCGGCTTTAGTCATCGCCGGTCATGAAGTGAAACCGTTGACAGCCGGAGATTTTCGCAGATGAACGCGGATCTGATCAGCGTTCACCTGCGAAAATCTGCGGCAAAGCCATGGTCGCTGGGACAAAGTTGTCCTCCCACGTATCTATCACTAACAAAGCAGTTTCGCTGTTTAGGCCTCCCTTATCCCGCAATCTTCATACGGTCACATAGGACAAAATTAACTTACCTACAGGGCTCTCCTAACCTGCTTGCATTGAGAAACCAGCAATTTCATTTGGCATAGCGGTTGTACAAGGCATCGCCACGCAATTCACAACACGGCGCGGGACTACTCGCTACGAAATCTACCCGCTAGCTGGAGGAGCCGAAATGAACAAACGATTACGACGACAGTTAGTCACTATTATCTTTTTGTTTTGCGTGGCGTTCGCCCTGATCTGTCTGGGACCGGAGAGCTGGTCTGTCATCGATAGCTCGGCACAGGAAACGAATCAAACCAGGAAACCCGCTGAGCCTGCCAACACAACTGCGCAAGCCGACAAGAAAGGGTTGTCGGAGCACACGCGCTCAAACACCGCCAGTCCCGCAACGACTAAGTCGTCAACTGAGCCGCCGGGAGACCTGGGGTTAACTGAAAGAAGCCCCGCTGCTTACGATCCGAATTGGGAGCGCGATTACCCGCAGGACCAGCGCAAAAAGCTTCAGCCTTTTCCAGAACTTCGTCCGGGTGACATCCCGCCCGTGAAGCTCTACCTCTATGGCGGGCCGGGAAAATCTTCCTACGCCTCGGTCGACGACGTGGGAGACTTCAAAGACTTCTACGATCGGTTGAGTGAACAAAAGCCAAAAGTAATGGCGCGCTGGAAAGCTTACCTGGATACACGCTACGTGTTCACGAACAAGACTGATTCTTCAGTGACGATGACGCGCGGCAAGCCGCTTCCGGTTGGTCCAGTCGTGAAATTGCCCACCGCGATCACGAGCTGGGAGGATCTTGCGAATCTCACGCCCGAAGAGATCTTCAAACGTGATCTTTTCCCCGAAGGCTTTCGCCAGTTGTCGCATCCGCTCCATTCAACCGGCCACATGCTATTTCCCGAGATGTGGTTAATCGCACATCCGGAAAACACGCGCTTCGACGTTGACTTCGATATTCCCGAGTCTTATCTTCCGGAGTTTCCACCTCCTCTGTTTCTGACGACGCGGCCCGACCTTGGCGACGTATCGCGCGGCGAAGAGATTACCGAAGCGAACTTCTACCGGTTATTCAATGGTATTCTCACGCCCGAACAGTTGAAGGGACTCGAAAAGCTCGTAATCAAATCCAACACGAGTTGGTTCAATCAAACTAAGCACCGGCTGACAAAGCTTCCATCGCAGGGAATTGCGTGTTTTGACTGTCACGTCAATGGACACACCAACGCTGCAATCGAGATGGATCCGGGTGGGCGTCCTACACTGGCTCGCGTCCGTCTGGATACGCCAACCTTGCGAGGCAACAATACGTCGCTGATGTACAGCCTTCGTCGCTCGATCCGTTCTGTGGATCACTTCGCGGAAGTGGAAGAATACTTTGATGGAGACATCGGACTGGCGCAGCAAATTGGTGGGCGCGAATTCAACAAAGGCACCACCAATGTGATGGGCGATTTTAACGCCATCATCGCTTTTCCTCCTGCTCCCAAGCTCGATCGATATGGCAGGTTGATTCCGAGTAAAGCAACAGAAGCGGAGCTAAGAGGAGAGAAACTGTTCTTTGGAAAAGCGAATTGCAGCACTTGCCATACAGCACCTTACTACACGGATAACCAGATGCATGATCTACGCCTGGAAGATTTCTATCTTGGGCGGGCTGAGGGCTGGGTGAAGACTTTTCCTTTGCGCGGCATAAAGGATTCACCTCCTTACTTTCATGACGGTCGTTTGCCGACCCTCGAAGACAGCGTTGAGTTCTTCAATCTCGTTTTTCAGTTAAAGTTGGCGCAACAAGAGAAGAAGGATCTAGTCGCCTTCCTGCGCGTTCTATAAATCTTTGTAGGGGCGGCACTCCGTGGCCGCCCCTTCGCGGACGAATTCAACGAACGGGCGGCCACGGAGTGCCGCCCCTACAAAGACCCAAGTGAATTTCGCTTCCGGACCTATTTCATTCTCCCCAAGCTTTAGCTTGGGGAAACACGCTCCAGAATCATTGGAAAACCATTTAAATGGTTTTCAAGAGTAGAGCGGAACGACAAAACCCCAAGCTAAAGCTTGGGGAGAATGAGACGGAAAAACCCGAGTAACACCCGGAGATCAACATGAAGCTACACATCAGCAGGATTCTATGCTTCGTCGTAGTTTTCTTTCTCGCTACGCTTCTTTGTAACGCTCAGAGCAATTATGCCGGTCTGAACGGCACCGTTTTCGATCCGCAACAACAAGTGGTTCCGGGTGTCTCATTGCGACTGACTGCAAAGAGCACTGAAGCAACCAGACATGTTGTGAGTAACGAGCACGGCATGTATCAGATCACGGGTTTGCTGCCGGGTGAGTACAAGTTATCGGCAGAGGCGAATGGCTTTGCCGCCTGGGGTCAGATGTTGAGCCTGGAAGTCGGTCAGCAAATGAAGTGTGACGTAACGCTGACGCTTTCATCCGTCACTGGCGTGGTCCAGGTCGAGAACCAGGCCGCGGTGCTGCGAACCAACGATGCCAGCGTCGGAGAAGTGGTCGAACCAACCTCGATTCAGAATCTGCCCCTTAACGGGCGGATGTTGATCGATCTGGTGCTGACGACGCCGGGAGCGCATGAGAGTCATGGAGCGCAGGCAGGCGATATGAGTCCTCTGTACTGGCGTCCCGGGCAGCGCTCGGCAATAAGCGTCAGCGGCAACAGGCCTAACGCGAACTACTTTCTATTGGATGGCGCAACCAACACCGATCCGACGTTCAATACTCTCAACCTTAGTCCCTCTCCTGACAGCGTACAGGAATTCAAGGTTCAAACCGGAAGCTACAGCGCAGAGATGGGCGGAGCTGGTGGAGGCCAAATCAATATCGTTACTCGAACCGGCGCGAACGATTTTCACGGCACCGGCTATGAGTTCCTGCGCAACGACGTGTTTGACGCTCGCACCTTCACTGAAATGGAAACAGGAAACCATCTGGTGCGAAACAATTTTGGCGGTTCGCTGGGTGGTCCAATCGTCCGCAACAAGCTTTTCTTTTTCTTTAACTACGAAGGTTTGCGGCACACGAAATCTGACACGATGGTTGAAACTGTGCCGACTGAGGATGAGATCAACGGCGACTTCAGCATGAGTGGCGCTACTATCTTTAACCCGTTTAGCTCGAGACCCAATCCCAACTTTGATCCTACGAGACCCATTAGTCCCAGCAATCCTCAGATTCTTCGGGATCCTTTTCCCGGCAACGTCATTCCGCAGCATTTGATTGATCCAAAGGTCCAATTGTTCTTACGAAAGTATGTTCCTCGTCCTAACGTCGAGATGGGGATGATGGATTGCGGCATGACGATGATGGGTGTCCCAACCGTAACGGGCGCCGGCGTGGACTGCAACAATTTGCTCGACGTCGCTAACGCACATCACCAAACGGATCAGGCGACGATCAGAGTCGATCAAACTTTCGAACGCGGTGATGCGTTGTTTGCCCGCTACGCATTTAGCAGTGAAAAGGGTTTCATGCCGCAGAACCTGACGGGCTTCGGTGCGCTTCACGATAACCTGTCTCAGAACGGCACAGTTGGTTGGACCAAGCTCATCAGCCCCACCATCGTAAACATCGCCAGCATCACATTTTCGCGACTGGCGATGCATCGCACTTCGGAAAACAGTTTCACTAACGACATTGTCTCTGAACTCGGAATTACGGGCGTTGGTTTTGGCGGTGAAGGCGCCTTTGGGGCGCCGTGGTTCAACGTGCAGGGTTTCTCGGGAATGGGCGACAGCTTTATCGCCACACCGGCGCACATGTGGAACACGATTCTCGAAGCGCGAGACTCCATGAGCTGGCAACTCGGCCGTCACAGTCTGAAATTTGGTGGTAGCTATCGCAATTACATCTGGCCGATGTGGGGATTCTTTCAGAACCGAGGTTATTACCAGTTTACCAGCGGCTTCACGACTCAAACCGCCACGAATGACGGCACGGGCTCCGCGCTCGCGAGCTTCCTCTTGGGTCTGCCCGCGGTTAAGCAACGCCAGGCTGGCATTCCTCAAATGCAGTTGCGCCAATGGTATGCCGACGCGTTTATTCAGGACAGCTTTCAGATGACTCGCAATACCACGATCCAAATCGGGTTGCGGTACGAGTACATGAGTCCACTCGTCGACATTCGTTATGCGAACACCAATCTTGTTTTTAATGACGGTGTTCCTTCCGTGTTCATTGGCGGGCAACAGGGATTCCCGAAAGGGCTGAGCAATTCGAATAAATTGAATTTTGCTCCTCGCGTCGGAATCTCCCACAACTTGCATCAGCACGGCCTTGTGTTGCACGCGGCGTTCGGGATCTTCTTCACACCAGTGGATATGAACACGTGGTGTAACCAACGCCACAACGTTCCTTTTGTCTTTCCGGAGACACAGCAAAGCGATAACTTCATTCCCGCGCCAGGCATCGTCGCCAGTCATCTTAATTTCGGACCGGCAATACTCGGTGTCACGACGGTCAGTTTTGCAAGCTTAGAACTTGACGCTCCGCCGCAGTACATCCAACAGTGGAGCGGATCGGTTGAAAAGAGCCTGGGCGCCGAGACCACACTCGAGCTCGGATACCTCGGGTCGCACGGAGTCCACCTCCAACGTTCCCACTTGATTAACAACGCACCTCCTGGCCCAGGAGCGATCGGCCCACGCCGGCCGTTCCGAACATTGAGTTTTCTGCCGGGGATGGTTCTTCCCGAAGACACAGCAGTTGTTAACACGACCTTTCCCGTAAGCGGCATCAACCTGCTGGAGAACTCAGCACAGAGTTGGTATCAGGCTGGTTACGTCAATGTGCGACGCCGTTTTGCTCGCGGCTGGACATTCCTCGCGAATTACACATACGCGAAGAATCTGAGCGACGCCCCTGACTTCCGTTCGCCGATGTTTGAGTCGGCCGCGCCACAAAATAATTCAAACCTGCTTGCGGAGAAAGGACCTGCGTGTGACATTCGTCATCGTTTTGCGCTGAGCATGGTCTATGCGCTACCGGCGTTAAGGAAATCCGGTATTGTCAATTCGCTCACCAAAGATTGGCGTCTCTCAGCCATCTATCAGGTGCAAAGCGGGTTTCCGTTTACCATCTCCGTCTTTGGCGATACGGCCAACGCAGGCACGCTGCTCGGTGAAAATCCGATCCGCGCGAACTACACTGGAGAGCCCGTCTTTGGACCAGGCACGCGAACGGCAGATCAGTGGTTCAACCCGGCTGCGTTTGCCACACCTGCTGCTTTTACCTTCGGTAACGTAGGACGAAATACAGTTTATGGCCCAGGAAGGCAAACTCTCGATCTGGCGTTGCAACGCGAGTTTTCTTTCACCGAGCAGGTGAAGTTTCAGATACGGGCCGAGGCGTTCAACGCTCTCAATCATTCGAATCTGGGAACACCTAACAGATTCGTAAACACTCCACAGTTTGGAACAATCACAGAGGCTACTACGCCGGGCCGCGAGATCCAGTTTGGTGCGCGACTCTCATTCTGAAAGGGGAATACGATGAAAGACTTCAAAAGCTCTTTGAGTCGAATGCTAGTGCTGGGCGCTCTAATACTTTCTGGCAATCTTTTGCCCACCAATAACGTTTGGGCTCAAGGTTGAGTGGCCGCACGACAGAGCGCGCCCGTGATTGGCGTGCAATGCGCCGGCGGTGAACATTCCGGATCTGACGATGATGGATTTTTCGACAGAGATCGATGGCAACTCTCTATCGGCTTTCGCAAACAGCGCTCACACCGCCACTTTGTTGGCACTGAGGAACAAACACAGCGCGCCGAGCAGGGAACAGAGGTGGTCAATAACATCTACCTTTTCGACGTGGCCGTCACCTACAACATCAACCGGCGCTTCAATCTCACCGCTGCGATGCCAGTTATGATTGCGACGCGAAGACGCGGTACGGCTCCTCAGATCTTTGACAGCTTCGGAATTGGAGACACTGTTCTGATAGGCCGGATGTGGCTGTTCAAGCAACCAAGCGAGTCGCGTCACAACATCTCCTTCGGAGTTGGTGTCAAGTTTCCAACCGGAAAGCCGAATGTCACAGACACCGTACCAGGCCCAAATCCAATCGGGCGGACCGTTACACAGGTCGTGGACCAATCAATACAACTGGGCGACGGAGGCTGGGGCATTCCATTGGACATCCAGGCATTTAAGCAATTTGGCAAGACAACGGTGTATGCCTCAGGAGCATACTTGCTTAACGCCCGCGATACTAACGGAGTCCCGACCGGGCGCGGTCGCCCGTCCGAAGCGATCATGTCCGTAGCAGATCAGTATATTGCTCGCGTCGGTATCTCTCGGCCAGTACCTAAAACTCGGGCATGGGCTTACACCATAGGCTGGCGCATAGAGGGCGTACCGGTGCGAGATCTGATCGGAAAGAGTAACGGTTTCCGCCGACCCGGTTACGGTATGGCTATTGAACCTGGAGTGCAGTACTTCAGACCCAGGGAAACCTGGTCGGTAACAGTGCCGATAGCAGCCGGACGCAATCGGAAGCGAAGCGTTTCAGACATCCTCGTTGGAAGTCCCGGAGGCGATGCTGCCTTTGCCGATTACATGATTCTGGCCGGTTACACGCGCCGTTTCTAATGCTTCTCTGTGCAACCTCTGTGTACTCTGTGTCTCCGTGGTTAACGAATGGTAAGAAAAATCAACCACAGAGACACAGAGAACGCAGAGGTTGCACAGAGAAGAGTGCAGAGGGTGAGACATGAAGAAATTCTATTGCATCTTGATTTTTCTGGCCGTGTGCGGTTCTGAGAGTGTGTTTGTCGCACATGGTCAGATGATCCCTGGTCCAATGCCTCAGCCACGGCCGAAGCAGGTTATGAAACTGTTGAAAGTCGGCGAGACAGCTCCCGATTGGCAGTTGACAAGCGCAGAAGGGCAAGCACACTCACTTTCCTCCTATCGTGGCCGTGTAGTGGTAATGGATTTTTGGGCGACGTGGTGCCTTCCATGTGCGACAGTGATGCCGCGTATGCAGAAGTTGCAGGAAAAATTTGCGGATAAAGGAGTCGTCGTCTTTGGAATTAATTCATGGGAAAACGGTGACGCCGCCGCGTTGATGACCCGGAAGGGTTATAGCTACGGACTCCTTCTCAATGGAGAGCGGATAACGGAAGTGTACAAAGTGACAACCTTACCGGTGGTTTACATTGTCGGGCTCGACGGAAAAATCATCTACTGTCATGAGGGAGAGGACCACAAAGACCTGTCAGCAGTTATAGAAAAACACTTAAAAGCGAACGGGACCGCGAAAGCGTTCTGATTTCAAATCGCCTACGTTAATGCTGCGCCAGACTCTTTATTCGCCATGCCGCAGAGTTTCCTCGAACCGCAGACTCACTTCGTCGCTCCGTTCGCAGTCATTCCAAAAGGGGCGAGCGGTTTTGCGATTCTTGTTTCCAGTCTCGTGTTGCTGGGTTGGACGTTCAATCTCCCCCTTCTTCGAAGTATCGTGCCTGGCCAGCCTCAAATGGTTCCTCACACGGCGGTCGCTTTTATCCTGGCCAGTTTTTCTCTTGCGACCTTAAGGAACAAGCAACGATTCGCCGTAGTGTCGGCATTGTGTGCGCTCGCGGTCATCGTGATTTCAGTTCTTACTCTCAGCGAATACGCCGCCGGACTTGATCTTGGATTCGATCGGCTCTTATTCAGTAAAAAACTGGACGATGCATCCTTTCCGGGACGGCCCTCGCCACACACGGCGGTAGATTTTCTGTTGATTGGAACTGCTCTACTGTTATCGCGACTAAACGGTAGATCCTATCGTTTCGCGCAGGGCCTGGCATTGATCGCGGCATTGATCGCAGCGCTCGCTCTGGTGGGGTACATCTATGACGTGGCCTTCCTTTACAGCATTAGCTCGCACACGGGAATGGCTTTGCACACCGCACTGATCTTTATCGCCCTCAGTCTGGGAATACTTTTCATTCACCCCGAACAGCAGTTGATGTCGTTTGTTTTCAGCGACACTGCGGGCGGAATGATGGTGCGGCGTCTTTTGCCTGCCAGCATCGCGATTCCGATAGTCGCCGGGGGATTGATTATTTTTGGCGCGCGGGCGGGTTTGTACGAGATGGCTTTTGCCGTGCCACTGTGTGTCGTGGCCAGCATCCTCGTGCTCACCACACTGATCTGGCTCAACGCGATTGCCCTTCACCGTTCGGATGCGAAACGAAAACAGGCCGAAGAAGCTTTGCGGGGAGCGTACAACGATCTGGAGTTGAGGGTTGAAGAGAGAACGAAGGAGCTGTCGAGAGTAAATGAAAACCTCCAGACCGAAATCGAGAAGCATAAAGAATCTGAAGCAGAGCGTTTGCAATTACTGCGACGCCTCGTTACCGCACAGGAAGAGGAGCGACAGCGTATCTCGCGTGAACTGCACGATCAAACAGGCCAGCAGCTCTCTGCGTTGCTTCTCGGACTCAAAACGCTGAACAACTCGGCGGGCAATGGATCAGAGTCGCTACACAAAGGTCTGCTCCAATTGCAGCGGTTAACGGAGCGGCTTGTAGACGATGCTCATCACCTCGCTTGGGAACTGCGTCCCGTCGCGCTCGACGACCTGGGTCTGGAGATGGCTATTTCGAATTACGTGGACAAATGGTCCGAGAGGACCTCAATACCACTTGATTTTCATAGCAGCCTGGATAAGCGACGGCTTTCCCCGCCGGTTGAAATCGCAGTTTATCGAATCGTGCAGGAAGCGCTCACTAATATTCTGAAGCACGCGCGGGCAAATCGTGTAAGCGTCATGCTGGAGTATCGCAATGACGAGTTGCTCGTGATTGTCGAAGACAACGGCCGCGGGTTCCAATCTGAAGTTCCATTAACTGTGAACGAACGAGGAGGATTGGGACTGGTGGGTATCCGTGAACGGGTTGCTCTGGTTAGCGGTAAGTTCAACATCGAATCCGAGCCTGGGTCGGGAGCAACGCTCGTTATTCGCATTCCCGCTGCAGCCTCTGTGCAGCAGAAAGCGTTTTCATATGAACTCACTACGCATTTTCTTAGCAGATGACCACACTGTCATGCGCGAAGGATTGAAGTCGCTTGTCAATGCACAGGCAGACATGGATGTGATCGGTGAAGCTGACAATGGGCGCGCCACTTTGCAAAAAGTGAGAGAACTCCAGCCGGATGTGATCATCCTCGACGTTTCGATGCCCGATCTGAATGGCATACAGGTGACTGAACGGCTCAAGCGAACCGGTCAAAAAGTTACAGTCCTTGTTTTGACGGCTCACGACGATAACGGTTATCTGCGGCAGTTGCTCGAAGTTGGCGCATCGGGTTACGTGTTGAAAAAAGCGGCGGCTGAGGAGTTGATCAATGCGATCCGGGTCGTCGCAGCAGGCGGTGTGTACCTGGATCCCTCGCTGGCAGGCAAGGTTGTCGGCGGATATCTCGGAAACCGACGCCCCGGCGGGAAATTACAGGCTAATGACTTAAGCGAACGTGAGGCTGAAGTGCTGCGACTCGTCGCCTGGGGATACACGAACAAAGAGGTGGCCGCTTATCTCAGAATCAGTGTCAAGACGGTAGAGACTCACAAAGCCAACATAATGCAGAAGCTCGACCTCAAGAGCCGCGTCGAGATGGTCCAGTATGCCCTCCGCCGCGGCTGGCTCCGCGCCACGTAGCCACAAAAGAGGATTAGCCGCAAAAAAGCACAAAAGTCACAAAAACAATTAGTGAATCTGCTTAACCTGTTATGTGCCTTTTGTGCTTTTTTGTGGCTGATCT
>Ga0105240_10011364_pt1 | contig 12403 bp, 9 predicted proteins | sample KBSC54metaG_FD_80426 | JGI IMG/M metagenome (GOLD analysis project Ga0105240, IMG submission 80426) | Corn rhizosphere microbial communities from Kellogg Biological Station, Michigan, USA - KBS C5-4 metaG | ecosystem: Host-associated > Plants > Roots > Rhizosphere > Soil | place: Michigan, USA... | reverse complement strand
TCGGCTTTTCACAGAGGCGCACATTGGTCATCTCCCCGAGAGAGCCATCGAGCCGGCGTAGATGTTGGCCGGCATGCAAGTATTTGGCCTCCTTCCACCCGTTCTCCTCGATTACCCAGAACCGATGAGTGCGAGTGGCCGTGACGGTTTCGCCATTCACGGTCACGTCCACCCACCAGTAGGTCTGGTGGCGCAACACCGCCGAGACGCGCTGTTCGCTGCATCGGCCGGTCTTTTCATCAAACGCGAATACCGTGTCGCCTTCCTGGATGTCCTCGATCTTTTTCCAGCCATCTGGCGTTGCCACCGGCGTGCCGGCAGAGAAGCAGTTCGTGTTCATCACCGTCCGAGCCGAGGCACCTTCCGGAGCGGCGGCAGCAGCTCCAGATTTTCCAGCGTTGAAGGCCGCGATCGAATCTCCAAGCACCTGACCGCCCATACCCAGAGCAGCGCCGGTCAGCGCGGCGGTCCCGGTATTTTCAAGAGCCGGTTTACCGTTCAGTACGTTCGATGTGGTATTCGCGGCCACTCCACCAGCCGCTCCGCTCACACCAGCCGTCACCACTCCCGCTGTTGTTGCGTCCAAGCCAAGCTTAGCCACATACGGCGCAGCCGCTCCATCCGTGGCAATGGTCCCGGCAATCCCAACCGCGATGGCTGTGCCTGCAATCGCACCCTGCCTCATTCCTGCTTGATGGCCCGCTTGATACTGTGGGCTGTTTTGCAGGCTGCGAACGTTCGGGTCCCAATACGCCTGTGGATAGGACATCGCATACCCTTCCAACCCCTCCGGGTCGAACTTGGTCCACGGATTCTGGCGCACATAGGCGTAGAGGTTCGGGCCGTCGACGAAGCCAAAGAGACGGCCCGACACGCTTTCCCCATACAGCAGCGGATTATCCAGCCGCAGTTCAGGCACTTGCAACGCAACTTCCGGGCGCGGAGAGGCGGCTAAAGGGAAAAAATTCCCGACGCGAGTTTTCGGGATCGAGGCGCAAAGCTCCTGATGCCCGTACGCTTTCGGGATCGATGCGCAAAGCTCCAACTGCCCCGTCAGGAAGAGCAGGGCGAGCAGGAGGAGGCGGACGGCGTTGCTCACGCGTTCTTTTTTAGCGGCTAAAAGAAGAAGCTGGCCAGCCTCTATTTGCTCGGCGTTAGAGCGCCAGCCAGGCCCGCACCGCGTCCTCGACTTTGGCCAGGGTTTCACCGTCCACCACGCCCAGCCGGCGTTCGAGTTTCACATCAGGGATAGATGCGATGCCCTGTGCGTCAAAGGCCCCTGCCGGCATGTTCCGGGCCGGGTGCGACACTTCATATTGCGTGCCGCGCACGCTTGTCGTGCGAAGCACGTAGGTCACCACTGCTCGCTCTTCGTCCCGGTAATCGACGCTCAGGATCAGCACGGGCCGCACTTTGGCGATCATGCCAAGGTCAGCCATCCAGATTTCGCCACGGTTAGCCCTCGGCACGCTTCTGCTCCTCCTCGTCGTACATGGCAAAGAGAGCGTCCGAAGCACCCGTCATTGCCCGATATTCCTCCAGCCACGCCACCAACTCGCTCAACTCCGTGGGCGGTAGTTTCTCGATGGCGGACTCGATTTCGGCAACAGTGCTCATGGCTCCAAAGTGCCCGGTTTTGGCGTGGCTGGCAAGGGCTGCTCCGCCGGATGCGTCAACCCGTGGATTTTCTGCAACTGGCGCACCGTGACCTCGGTGTAAATGCTCGTCGTTTCGAGTTTGGCGTGCCCAAGCAACTGCTGGATGTAACGGATGTCCGCGCCGTTCTCCAGCATGAGCGTGGCGCAGGTGTGCCGGAAGAGGTGGCAGCTTCCTTTGCGGCCCAGGTTCGCTTTCTCGATGTATTGGGCGATGAGCCGCGAGAGATGATCCGGCGTGAGCGCTTCCCCGTAGCCGCTCAGGAACAAGGCCCGCTGCGAGGGATCGACTTCCAGGTGCGGACGGCCTTCGTTGAGGTATTTGCCGATCCAGGCCAGGGCGCGCCCCCCGATCGGCACGACCCGGTCTTTTTTGCCCTTGCCCTGGCGAACGTTGAGCAAGCCGCGATCCGCCGACAAGTCGGAGAGAGCCAGGCGGCAGAGTTCACTGCGCCGGATGGCCGTCGAGTAGAGCGTTTCCATGATGGCCCGGTCGCGCAAGCCCAGCGGTTCGCCGAGGCGCGGCAGGGAGAGGACGCTTTCAACCTCCTGCAAGCTCATGGGCGATTGCGGCAGCCGATGCTCCGAGCGCGGCATTTCGATTTCCGAGGCCGGGTTGTGCAACAAGTGCTGGTTGCGGCACAGCCATTTAAAAAAGCCTTTCATGGAGGTGAGCCGCTGGTGCTGGGTAACGACGCTCAGCGGCTTGCCGTTGGGTTGCCGGAAGCGGAACATCCATCGCTGATAGCTTTCGATGATGGGGCGTGTCACGTCCTGGGGCCGGTAAAGGTCGCGCTCCTGGCACCAGCGGATAAACTGCTGAAGGGTGCTCCGGCGGGCGCTCACGGTCCGGCCCGAGTAGTTGCGCACCGCGAGGTGTTCAAGGTAGCTCTCGTAAAGCCGGGCCATGCTTTGCGGATCGGAGCGGTTCAGGCCGTCATCGTGCGCCGTGTCCCCGCCTCGGCGATCTTTGGGCCGCGCTTGCAGCGCCCCGAGGACGTTGCGCCATTGCTTGTTCGTCTTCGAGTTGATCATGGTTACGACGCGCCGTTTTCAACGCTCTCCGGTTTGCGATTTTCAGAGGATTTTGGCACTCGAAGCGTGTAGGCCCTGGTTTTATGCGGCTCGGCGGGCGATTGCCCATCCCGATTTGGCCCCGCCACCACCCCGTTTTGACCCCGTTTTGGGGCCGCGTTCTCAGGCTCAGCATCCGCGAAGTGGCCATTGCCCCCCGCCAACTTTTCATCATACCCGGACACTGCTTCGCCGCCGAGCGCGTGCGCGTCGATCAACCCGACGAGTTGCGGACGGCTGCTGTTCACGTCGCCATCGAAGAGCAGTTCATAAACGAAGCTCTGCCCCCGGCTGCCTCGATGCGGCAGCAGGTATTCCAGATCAACCAGCCGGTCCAGATGCACCCGGAGCTGGGTCTGGCTCCAGCCCGTCCATTGCCGGACTTCACGGCGGCTAAAAAGACAAGTATCCGCCTCGATCTTCCTTTGCCCGCAAAGCTCCCCCACCTTGGCCCGGAGCATTCCGAGCAGCTTGCGCGTCTGCGGCGGAAGCTCGTCCAGCGAGCGCCCCAGGACCTCATGCGCAAGGCCGTTGGCGGCGGTGATGTCCTCCAGGGTGACTTCGATGTACTGGCTGTTGTTGGGCAGCGCTTTCACTTCGCGTTGATGCTGGCGCAGCAACGCCACGGTGCGGATGAGCGTCAGGTATTTGACGTGATCGCGCCGGGTCCGCGTCCGATCCGAAAGGAAGGTCAGCCGCGGCGCGAACGGATTGACGACATGCAGCGGCCGCAAGAGCCGCTGCGCGTTGCGGTGCAGTGTGAGCACACGCTCCCGCTCCAGTTTTCTCTTTAATCCATCGAGGGTTTCCGCCTCCCGCTGCAAGCGGTGGATCGCCTCGGTTTGCTCCCGGCTCTCGTCCACGGTCAGCACGATGCAGCGGTTGAGCAGTTCCTCGTCCACGTCCACCGCCGTTGTGGTCAGGAAAATCATCACCGGCCCCTCGACGTGGTATTCCTCGGTTTTGAGCCGCCCCTGGTCGTCCTTGCTCGTGCTGGCGATGGTCAGTTCGCCTTCGCTCTGCAAGAGCTTGAGCGCGTAGCTGGCCTTTTCCGCGCCTTCTTCCTCGACGATAGCGAGGATCTTATTTTGCAGATCCTTTTCGCCCAGGTAATAGAGGCTCTGCCCCGTCATGGCGCTGTATTTGATGCGTTCTTCCTCGGGCACGAAGGCCAGCACCGCTTCCATGAGCGAGGACTTTCCCGCCGCGCTGGTGCTCTGGATGATGATCGCCAGCGGTTTGTCGAGCTTGCGCGAGACCGCCGCCAGATAGCCGGTGAGTTTGTTGGTCCGCTCACCCACGATCCCGCACTTTTCAAAATCGGCCAGCAACCGCTCCAAAAGGCGCGGATCCCGCAACAGCTCCAGCGCCGCCGCCCGCTCGGCTTCGTCCATCGAGACGCCAGGCGCCGCCGGCGTCTGCTCCGCCCGGATGCGCTCTTCCTGCAGCTCTTCGAGCCGGAGCAAGAGTTTGCCCAGGTCGCGCTTGATCAGCTCGGCGTCGAGCAAGGTTTCCCGCGCCGCTTCCTCGATGAACGCCGCCCGCTGCTTGGCGTGGTAAAGATCGATCACGTTGACGTGATACAGCCCGTTGCGCATCAGCCGCAGGTTCACCCGCAGCGCTTCGAAGCTGTGGTTTTTGTCGAGGCCACGCACCCGGTAAAAACGATCACCGATGGTGATGTTGATGTCTTCGCCCTGGCGCTCCACCGGCAACGCCTCCTTTTCTTTTTTAGCCGCCTCTCCGTTTCCGACCGCCTCGGCTACGTCTGCGCTCTCGCTGGGTGGAACCGCCTGCGCCGGTGAAGGAGTCTCGACCGGCATAGCGGTTTCCGCATCGTTAGCAGCTAACTTAGCAACTAATAAAGAAGAAGAAGAAGAGGCGCACGCAGACGATGGCTCCACGATAGGCAACGGCTCTGCAACCGGCATGTTTCCTTGCTTGGCGGGCATGCTGCCATTTCGCATCGGACCTTTGCCAAGCCATTCCGCGGACTGGATCAGCAGACGCAGCGACCTATCCGCCGGAGTCACTTTGCGGGCATATTCATTGGCATCCATCCCGGCAGGGAATTTTATCCGGAAGCACTCGATGCCTTTGGCCAGCAACCGCTCGGCGTCACGCCCCGCCGCCCGGTCTCCCGCTGGATCCCGGTCATAAGCCAGATAGACCCGCTCGGTTTTCTGATCGAGCAACGCCGCGAAGAGATCATCGGTAAAGCCCTCTGTCCCGTAGATCGTCGTCACGTTTCGCAGCCCGGCGCACCAGAACGTCAGCGCATCGATGACCGCCTCGCACAGGATGATTTCACGCGAGGCGCTCAGCGCCTCTTGAGACAGGCAACGCCTGTTGAAGATGCCCACATGCGGGCCGGGCAGGTAAAGGTGATAAGCGGTGCCGGGTCTCAGATGGGCGTTGATCTTGCGGCCATAGACTTCTGTGATGTCGCCCGCCCCATTCAAAATCGGGAAGACGGCGCACCCGTTGAAGTGCTCGTGGCCCGTTTCGGCCCGAAGGAGGCCCACTTTCTTCAACCGCTCCCGGATGTCGTTCCCTGCTTCGGTTTGCGCGCTCGGCAGCCTCAACCCAAGCGTGCGATCGGCAAAGCCGATCTGGAACGCGTTGACGGCTTCTTCGGTGATCCCACGTTTGCGCAGGTACTCCAACGCCGCCGGCGTCTGCTTCAAGCGCTCATGGTAATAGTCGATCACCTGCCGCATGGCCATCCGGTCGTCCGCGTCGAAGGCCACGGGACTTTCCAGTTTTCGCACCACGGAGTGTTTTACCGGATGACTGGTTTGCAGCAGTTCTTTGCCGCCGTGCGCCAGCAGTTCGTATGCATGGCGGAACGAAAGCCCTTCGTGGATCATCACGAAGTCAATGACGCTCCCGCCCTTGCCGCAGCCCATGCAGTGCCAAAGGTTCTTTTCCGGCGTCACGATCAGCGAGGCGGTTTCCTCTTCGTGGAACGGACAGCGCGCCGCAAGGTCTTTGCTTCCGTGGCGCTTTAACTCGATGCCCTTGCTCCGGATCAGCGCCACCAAGTCCACTTCGGCCTTGATCCGCTCGATTTCACTTTGCGGAAGGCGCGCCATTGTCAGCGGGCTTCCTCCAGATATGTCAGTCGATGCGCGGTTTCACTGCGGTTTGATTCCATGCGTGCTTCAGGGTTGGAACCAAGCCCGGCTCGCGCTACAGTCGGCGCGAAGCTCGAACCTTAGTTCGGTTTCGTTTAGGCCAGTCGTCCTTTCCTCGCCAAAGTTCGGGACGGCTGGCCTTTTGCGTTTTAAAACGCGTCAAGCCGATTTTCGGATTTTTCCGCGCCGGCTGGACGCTGCCCATGAGATACGCTATTAATGAGTATCTATGCAACCGCATTTTGTTTCTACGGGCCAAGTTCTAAGCACTCACCCGTATGCTGCGTTCATGCATCCAGGGGGAAGACCCACCAAACAACCACGCTCCGCTCTCGGCCAACGCCTCGCCAACGCCCGCGAGCGCGCCGGTATTTCCCAGAAGGAACTCGCCCGCCAGCTTGGAACCACGCAGCAGCGCATTGCTTATTGGGAACGGAAGGCGACCGGCTTCCGCTCCGAAGCTACGCTGGCCAAGTTGACGAAGATTCTCGGCATCTCTGCGGACGAACTGCTCGGCACTCGAACGCCGCGCACTCCTGTCGCAAAGCCTGTCGGTCGTGCACGCCAACTATTCGAAGCCGTTTCCAAGCTCCCACGCCGTCAGCAAGAGAAGATACTCGATATTCTCGAACCCTTTGTACGGGAGCACATCGGCGGTTCCAACCGCGCCGCACAACACACCAAGGCTGCGTAGCCGTCACTTCCGCGACAGCGGCCAAGCGGAGCGCGGAGCGGCCTCAAGGCGCGGCAGCACATGATCCCCCCAGAGGAGGGGTTTGGGGAACCGTGGTTCCCCATTCGTTTCTCCGCACCGGCGCTAGCCGCACTTATAAAAGATAGTGCGCGGATGTTTCCAGGCGCTTACTTACTTACTCTTTCGCCTTGAGCCAGACAGTTAATGTTCCGTTCGAGTCTCTTTGATAGGTGTCAAGCTCCTGGCCGGACACGATAATGACCTGACGACCATCCTCCTGCATGCCGGATATGGCCCGCCGACCGATATAGTATTCGTTCCGCAAAAAGTCCGCCGTCCTTTCCATTTCTGGCCGGGTTTTGAAGAGCCACACTCCTCCCAGCGTCAACACGACTCCCAACCCGATGCAGCTCACGCTCCACCACCACGAGATGCGCGGCAGCGGCGTTTCATCGAGCCTTTTCGCGCAGCTTTCCACCCGCTTGACTCCGGCTTCCAATTTATCCGCAAGAGCGGCGAAGGCTCTCAGGCTTTGGTTTGCCGTGCTCACCTTCTCTTCAAAGTTCTCTATCGGCATCGTGCTGATTTTCGCGTCCACACGGCTGGCCACCTGTCGGGCGATTGCTTCCACGGGGAACCGCCTCACGATCTCCGCGCCAGCCGTGCCCAGCCGGTCGGTGGCCTGCTGGATCATTTGCGCAAGCCCCTGCAACAGCCTCACCCGGTCGTCCAGCGAAGCAAGCGCCTCCTCGTTTTGCCCTTTGATCTGCCCGCCTGTCGTCACGATCTGCCCGGATATTTTCTGATAGTAAACGCCCCACAGCCCCAGGACGTGCATCAGTTCTAAAATCGGATCGTCCTTGTTGACGATGCGCAGGCGCGCCAGCGCCTCCCGGAAGAGCAGCCGCACGTCGGGCGGATAGGGCTTGAGTAATTCTTCGAGGATGGGGGACACCGTGGAAGCCGTCGTCGGCTCTGTCCCTTTCACGGCAGCAACCGCGCTTTGATTTTCTCGAACTCGGCGAACACCGCCTGCTGGTATTTCTTCAACCGGCTGCGGGTCATAAATTTGGTGAGAGGATTCTCAGGGTCGCTCACGTCCAGGGCCGCGCCCACCCGCAGGTCCGCCACTTCAAGTTTCTGATGCACCCACTCGTCCAGCTTGGGGATTTCCACTTCGGCAAGGTCGAGCGTTTTCTGGTATTCGCGCCGGGCGTCCGATGAGGGATAACTCAGTTCCTCGCCGCGCACCTTGTTTTGCGCGATGACGAAGCGGATGTCTTTATTGCCCTGCAAAACGTCTCCAGCCCAAAAGCCGATATTGGCCACACTGTCCGCCGACGAGTCCACAACGCCGATGGCCGTAAACCGCACGCCGTGCTCGTCCCTCAAGGCGTCAAAGTCCACCTGTTTCAACCACGGCTGGATGCGATCCGTCGAGGCCGCCCGCATGTCGATCACCGTCACGGCGGTTTCGCCTTCGACGATCTTTTCCAGCATCGCGTCCAGGTCACGCTCGCTCGACACTTCGATAAATTCAGCCCCGCCATAAAAACGCGAGAGCGTGTTGTTTTCGTTGTCCAGGTCGATGGCATGGAAGGCCGTTTTCCGCGATAGATACCAGTCGATCAAAAGAGTAATCAGCCAGCTCTTGCCGACGCCGCCTTTGCCTCCGATGGAGAAGACGACGAGTTTTCCAGGTTTGGTTTTGCTCATAAAAGGGTTCTAAAGCGCCGAACGGCGCGCCAGCCGCGGCGGCAGTTTCCGCCCTTCGCTCGCCGGGGCTTCCGCCGCCGCTGCTGCTGGCTTCACGGCCTTCGTTGCAGCCGCGTCCTTCGCCGGTTTCCGCGCTGCTTCGGACGCAACCTCGCTCGCACGACGAGGACGCTTGCGCGCCGGTTTTTTCCCGCCGCTTTGCGCATTGATATACTGCCTCAACGTGGGTTCACTGACCGGGATGCCGCTTTCTCTCAGGAACGCTGCCAGCGCCGTAAAGGGCACTCTGTTTTCACGCGCCCGCAGCAGCGCGGGCCGCACTTTGTCGAGAAGATCGCTCACGGTTTTTCGACGCCGCAACTCCCCGCTTTCCGCGAGCGTTTCCAGCTTCCGGCTCACGCTTTCAAAATCGACCGTGCTTACGATCTTTTCAATGTCGCGCTTTTTGTTCACTTCCGTTTTCTCTTATCCCCGTTTCACTATTACGCCACGCTTTTTTCACGCTCTGCCTTGCCCATAGGCCAAGGGGTTGGTGTCTATACCCTCTTTCCCCATTTCCACGGCCAACAGGCCCAGCCCCATCTCAAGCTCATCCCAAGTCGAGATCGGCTTTCAGGACCGCGCAGTTGGGAGGACCTGGGGGCAGCGCTGGGATTTGCTGGGACATCACGAACCGGGTCAACACGCAACTGACAACATCATGACTCGGTCTGATTCGAAATCTCCCAAGGGTGCCATTCACGATCGACAGGGTCTCTCCAAAGTCCTTTACCCACCGCCAAATTAACGACTGGTTCAATAGAAGTATCTGCCCCTAACAAAGTACCGAATGGAACGATCCGGATCTCATCCTTATCCACGTCCGGCCCCGCACCTGCAAACAGTTCCCAATCTGTGTCCTCCCAACGCATAGCCTCAGTGATTTGCTTCCCTCTAAGCGCATCGAGATTCGTTACGACAGCCGAGTGTTTGGGAATCCCATATTTCCAAGGAGTCTCCAACCATTGCCACACAGGCTCTGAGATTGCATTCCACGGTCGGGAGAGATCTGGCACATCAACCGTGTGGTGGGGAGGATCGGGAACAATCTGGAGAGCTGCCACATTTGAAGTACTGTAATAATCCAGCGCTCCAAGCATCAATCTGGCGCTCCACGACTCCTCGACCTCCCGAAGCAAAAACACTCCCTTCGAACCAAATTCAAATTTGGTTTGTCGCCGGTTGGAATCGTTTCTAAGCGAGCTAGCGATATTGTTAATTACATCCCCAACCTCATCATTGGAATAGAATGAACTTCCGGCCATTATCAGCTCAAACCCAGCGTCCTGGCTCAATCCAATCGAATATGCAAACCTTGGATTAGGACCACCTGAGACGGCGTAGATATGCTGACCGCATTTTGCGATGTTCGCCCGAATTTTCTCCAGCGCTTCAGCTTTATTCATCGATGCAGTTCCTTGTGGCAGTCTTCACACACATTTGCCAAGTTGTCTTTTGTCGTGGGTCCTCCGTCGGCGTGCCTCTCGATATGGTGCCCCTTAGCATCATCGACATCCAGCTTTTCTCCGCATTGTTCGCAGGTGCCCCCACGTTCCTTGAGAGCATCGGCCTTCTCGTTTTTGCTAAAGACACGCTTCGGATCTCGCTGGTTCGGTGGGACTGAACCTTTGCCCTTCGGCGGCTTGGAAATCTCCTTCGAAGCCGCTTCTTCCGTTTCTTTCGCAACGGTCTTTTCTCCCTCTTCGACAACCTGTTTCGCGGTCTTTCCTCCCAACTGCTTGGCTTCCGTCTTGGCGACGTCCTCGACGGCAACCTTTACAAGAGCTTTTGCTTCGCCTTCAGCAGCACCTTTAACGAGAGCCTTAATGCCGCCCTTGATTGCACCCTCCACCAGCCCCTTGAGGCCGCATGTGGCAACTGTGAACGCTGCATCCGCCGTTCCCGCTACAGTGCCAACCACCCCGACCCCTGCTTCCTCCCAACCTGCGGCGGTGGCGTAATCAGCACCTCGAACCAGTTCGACGCCACCCTTGACGGTGTCTGCGTTGAGGAAGCTATCGGCGAACCATCCCGCAGCACTCAACCCCTCTGGGTCGAACTTGGACCATGGGTTTTGGCGCACGTAGGCATAGAGGTTTGGGCCGTCAACGAAGCCGGCGGGATCGGCGGTGATGAACGTTCCCGCGACAAGGTCTCGATAGCGCATGCCCTCGTTGAGCAAGCCTGAGGGGTCTTCCTCCTTCGTGTTCGCCTTTTGACGATCTTCGGTCGCGCCATTCTCCTGAGTGCGCGTTCCGAATGCCTGGTAGCTGGCCTGATAGGTCACAGTTCCCACGCCATCGGTCTTCGCCGTCACATCGCCACGACCGTCGTAGTGGGTGAAGCTGGGGGCGCCGTTTCTCAGGGTGTAGAGGATGCCGCCTACGCCGCCGCCCCAGTCGCTGCCGCGGACGTATTCGACGGAGGTCAGGTTGTTTTCGATTTCCTGGACGCTCGTCCCGCCGCTGAAGATGACCTTAGTTGAAACGCCGTCTTCGACGCGCTGCACCCGACGCGTGCGGTAATCGTAGGTGTAGGCATAGGTGTGGCCAGCCTGGGTCAGGCTGGTCATCCGATGCTCGGCGTCGTAGCCGTAGGAGGCTTTCAGCGCGCCGTTTTCCGTCCAACTGGTCCGACTGCCGGCATTGTCGTAGCCGTAGGTCTCGGTTTTCGCGCCTTCGGTATAGCCCGTCAGACGGTTGGCGGCATCGTAGGTGTAGTTGGCCGTCGTGACGCCATTGGCATCGGTGATGGTCCGCGAGGCCCGGTTGTTCGCGTTGTCGTAGGTGTAGGCCGTCGTGGTGGTCTGGCCATTTACCGCTGTCTGCTCGCTGGTGAGCCGGTTCACGCCGTCGTAGACATTGGCCAGAATTCGCACTGGCAAATTGGCGGTTTCTTCGCCGATCGCCGTGACATTGCCGACCAAATCCCGCCCATTGGCGTAGAGGTAGAGTTCGTTGCCGGTTACCGAATAGCCGGCGATCGTCACCTCGCGATTCAGGCCGTCGAAATTAGTCGTGACCGAGTCCCCATTCGGGAGGCTCTTCCAAACCACATTGCCCGACGCGTCGTAGGCGTATTGCGTCAGCCGGCCCCCGTTGACCGTCGGGTTTTCGGTGATCGTCTGGAGCCGGTTCAGCGCGTCGTAGGTGGAAACCAGGGTTCGGCCCGTTCCCCCGTAAACCGTCTGCAAGCGATTGCCGACGAGGTCGTAGGTGTATTGATGGGTGAGGCCGCCGGAAGTCTCGGTCGTCACCCGATTCAGCGCATCGTAGGTGTAGGCGACATCCGCGGCGCCGCCCAGGGCCGGTTCCGTAACGGTGAGCAACCGGCCAGCCGGATCGTAGCCGTAGGTGCGATCCGCGGGCGCCGGGGGCGCATTTGGCCCGTACGTCACGGTCAGGAGCCGGTTGCGCAGGTCGTAGCCGTAGGTCGTCAACTGGCCGTTGGCATCCGTGCGCGCGACCTTGTTCAAGGCGTCGTAGCCAAAGAGCGTCGCGTGCGCCAGCGCATCCGTGATGCTCGTGCTCCGCTTCAGGCCGTCGTAGGTGAAATTCGTGGCATTCCCCTTTTCATCCTTCACCTGGGTGCGATTTCCCACCGCGTCATACTGGTAGGTGACGGTGATGCCCGCGCCATCCGTGGTCGTCAGCAGGCGATTGACCGGATCGTAGGTATTCGTGGTCGTATGGCCGTTCGGGTCGATCACCTGGAGCACATTGCCCACTTTATCGTAGATCGATTGCGTCACGGGGCTGACATAGTCGGCATGGCCCGAGAGAGGGACAGCCGGAGCGGTCACCTTGATCTTGCGATTCGCGGCATCGTAGAGACTGGTGGTGATGTAGTTGCGCGGATCCGTGACCGTAAGGACATTGCCCACCCCGTCGTAGGTGTAATCGGTCATTGGCCGGGTCATGCCGCCCGTGGTGACATCCGGCGCCGCGGGCCCCGCCGTGCGGACCTTGCGATTGCGCGAATCGTAGGTGATGTCGGTGCGGTGGTTTAGCGGATCGATCGTCGCGATCGTATTCCCCACATTATCATAGACAGACTGCGTGACTGTCCGGGTTCCGTTGGCCAGCATG
>Ga0105240_10011363_pt1 | contig 12404 bp, 13 predicted proteins | sample KBSC54metaG_FD_80426 | JGI IMG/M metagenome (GOLD analysis project Ga0105240, IMG submission 80426) | Corn rhizosphere microbial communities from Kellogg Biological Station, Michigan, USA - KBS C5-4 metaG | ecosystem: Host-associated > Plants > Roots > Rhizosphere > Soil | place: Michigan, USA... | reverse complement strand
GCGTGCCGGTTCGACCAAAGCCGACGGCGATTTCATCTGCGATCAGCAACACGCCGTGCGCGTCGCAGAGCTTGCGCGCTTCGGCGAGATAGCGCGGATGGTGCATGCGCATCCCGCCGGCGCATTGCACCAGCGGTTCGACGATCATCGCGCAAACCGTCTCGCCATGCGCTTCGAGCAAGGCGCGCAATGCATCGGCCGCGCGCAACGCGCAAGCTTCGGCATCTTCGCCGGGCTCGGCCAGATACGCATCCGGCGATGGCGCGAAGATCGGCTCCAGCAACAACGGCGCATAGGTCTTGCGATAAAGCGCGACATCGGTCACAGCGAGCGCGCCCAGGGTTTCGCCGTGATAGCCGCCGCTCAGCGCGATGAACTTCGTGCGCCGTGCATCGCCGTTGTTGCGATGGAAATGGAAGCTCATCTTCAGCGCGACTTCGACGGCTGCCGAACCGTTGTCGGCGTAAAACACCTTTGCGAGTCCGCGCGGCGCGACCGCGAGCAGCGCTTCGGCAAGTTCGATCGCCGGCGCGTGGCCGAAGCCTGCGAGCAGCACGTGGTCGAGCGTATCGAGTTGCTGCTTCAGCGCGGCCACGAGGCGCGGATCGCGATGCCCGAACAAGCACGTCCACCAGCTCGATACCGCATCGAGATAGCGATTCCCGTCCATGTCGGTGATCCACGCGCCAATCGCCGATCGCACCGGAATCAACGGCAACGCGCGTTCGTGGTCGTGCATTTGCGTGCACGGGTGCCACAGCACCGCGAGATCGCGCGCGATCCATTCCCGATTGCTGCGGCCAGGGTTGTTGCGGGGCTCTGCTAACATCGTAGTGAACAATCCGATCCGTCGATGCACGCCATCATCCTGTCACTTCCACTCCATGTCCATGCGACCCACAGGGATGTGGGAAGTGCCGCAAGGCGCAGTGAGCGCCTGCGCGCGATCCTGACGCGTCGAGGCATTGCCTAGTGCGTCCGTGGCTGTTGCTGATCCTGCTTACGGTCCTGATGGCCGCGACGTACCTGCACATGCCGGCACGGCTGGCGGTGTTCGCATTGCAGTGGCAGCTCGGCGCGCTTGAACTTGACGACGTCGATGGCGATGCCTGGAACGGTGAATCGATGCGCACGTTCTGGGGCGACCACGCGCTCGGTCGCCTGCGCTGGAGCGCCGATCCGCTCGCCGCGCTCGTCGGCACGATCCGCGCCGACCTGCATTTCGACATGCCGAAGAACCAGCGCATGGATGCGCATGTCGAACGTCGCCTGCACACGACGGACGTGACCGCGCTGCATGCCGACCTGGTCGGCGGCGCATTGCGCAAATTCTTCGCGCGCGCGCGGCTGTTGCCGATAGGCACGCTGCGCATCGATGTCGACCATGCGCGTTTCGACAACGGCATTCCGATTGCGGTGCAGGGCCGCGCAACCTGGAAACAGGCGACCCTGGTCGGCCCGCGCACGCGATTGCCTTATTATCTGGGCGACCTGCTGGTCGAGTTCCATGTCGATGAACCCGGCATCGTGCTCGGCCGGATCAGCGACAGCGGCGGTCCGATGCAGGTGACCGGGAGCGTGAAAGCCGATCTGATCGGTTACCGGATCGAGCTGCATATCGCGGCGCGCGATCCGCGACTCGCGCAGGGCTTGACGCGATTGGGACAGGCGCAACCGGATGGCGGACGCCTGCTGATACTCCAGGATGCATGGTGGTGGAAACGACGACATGGTTGATTTGCCCGAAAAGCCCCTGCCGAAAATCCACGCCGTGCATGCGCGCGAGGAAGGCGATCGCCACGTCGAGGAAGTTGACCTGGAGTTCGCCAACGGCGAGCGCCGTCGCTACCGCCGCGTGCTCAGTCGCGGGCCGGGCTCGGTGATTATCGCCGCGATGACCGATGCCGACACCGTGCTGCTGGTGCGCGAATACGCCTGCGGCGTGCATCGCTACGAACTTGGCCTGCCGAAAGGCCGCATGGATGCCGGCGAAACCCCGGAACAGGCCGCCAATCGCGAATTGAAGGAAGAAACCGGTTTCGGCGCGCGCAAGTTGCAGTTGCTGCGCCCGCTCACGCTTTCGCCGAGTTACATGGAGTTTGCGGCGCATCTTGTATTGGCCGAAGACCTGTATCCAGAACGCCTGCCAGGCGACGAACCCGAGGAGATCGACGTGGTGCCATGGAAACTTGCCGACTTGCATGAACTGATGTTGCGCGACGATTGTTCCGAAGGCCGTTCGCTGGCGGCCTTGTTCATCGTGCGCGAATTGCTCGCGCGACGCGGGGCGATGGCATGAACGATTGGCGCAACGCCTGTATCGAACTCGCGCGCGAAGCCGGCGCGGCAATCATGAAGATTTACGCGCAGGATTTCGAAGTCGAATCCAAATCCGATGCATCGCCATTGACCGCCGCGGACATGGCGTCGCACCGGATCATCTGCGCGGGGCTTGCCGCGTTGACGCCCGACATTCCGGTGTTGTCGGAGGAATCCGCTTCGATCGACTGGGCTACGCGCCGTGCATGGTCGCGTTACTGGCTGGTCGATCCGCTCGACGGCACGCGCGAATTCGTCAAGAAGAACGGTGAGTTCACCGTCAACATCGCGCTGATCGATGGCGACGCGAGCGTGCTTGGCGTGGTGTACGCGCCAGCGCTCGACTACATGGTGCATGCCGAGCGCGGCGTCGGCGCATTCGTGCGCGATGGCGCTGACGATGTCGCGATGATGACGACGCAGCCGGCGCCGACGCCATTGCGCGTCGCCGCGAGTCGCTCGCACCTCGATGCGCGCACGGCCGCCGCACTCGAGAAGATGGGCGCGACCGAGCGCATCGGCATGGGCTCGTCGCTGAAGTTCTGCCGCATTGCCGAAGGCCGCATGGACGTGTACCCGCGCTTCGGCCCGACTTCGGAATGGGATACGGCCGCCGCGCAATGCGTGCTCGAAGCGGCCGGTGGCGTGGTGCTCACGCTTGACGGCAAGCCGTTGCGCTACAACACCAAGGAGTCGCTGCTGAATCCGGATTTCATCGCGCTCGGCGATTCGAGGCTGAGCTGGAAGAGTTGGCTCGATGACTAGGCACGATTCCACCGGCATCGACGGTCTGCTCGACATCATGGCGCGACTGCGCGATCCCGAGCACGGTTGTCCGTGGGATGTGCAGCAGACCTTCGCAACCATCGCGCCGTACACGATCGAGGAAGCCTACGAGGTCGCAGACGCGATCGACCGCGGCGACATGCACGATTTGCGCGACGAACTCGGCGACCTGTTGCTGCAGGTCGTGTTCCATGCGCGCATGGCCGAGGAGGCCGGTGGTTTTGCGTTCGCGGAGGTTGTCGCTGCGATCAGTGACAAGATGGTGCGGCGGCATCCGCATGTATTTGATGGTGTTGTTGTCGAGAATGCCGAAGCGCAAACCCGCGACTGGGAATCGCACAAGCGTCGCGAGCGCGAATCAAAAGGTGGCGATGAAGACAGGAGCGCGCTAGCAGGCATCGCACGCGGCATGCCCGAATGGCAGCGCGCGCTGAAGTTGCAGAAACGTGCGGCGACGGTCGGTTTCGACTGGCCGAGCCATATGCCGGTCATCGAAAAACTTCACGAGGAAATCGAGGAAGTCCGCGTCGAGTTCGCTGCTGCCGCCGCAGATCCGAACGATGTGTCCGTGCATTCGCGCCTGGAAGACGAAATCGGCGACTTGTTGTTCGTCTGCGTCAATCTCGCGCGCCACGCGAAAGTCGATACCGGCACCGCGCTGCGTCGCGCGAACGCGAAATTCGAGCGACGCTTCCGCAGCATGGAAGCGCTCGCGCAGGCCGATGGCGTCGCGCTGGAAAGCCTGTCGCTGGAAGCGCAGGATCGCTACTGGGATCGCGCGAAGGCAAAAGAACGCCGCAACGAGCCGACCGCATGAGGATTAGGTCATGAGCGAATTCGACAGCTTCCGCGCGTTCTATCCGTTCTATCTCAGCGAACATTCCAATCGCATTTCGCGACGGCTGCATTTCATCGGCAGTTGCGGCGTGCTTGCATTGATCGCGACCGCGATCGCGACGCGCAACGGCTGGTGGGTGTTGGGTGCGCTGTTCTGCGGCTACGGCTTCGCCTGGGTCGGGCATTTCTTCTTCGAGAAAAACCGACCGGCGACGTTCAAATACCCGCTCTGGTCGTTTGTGGGCGACTGGGTGATGTTCAAGGATGTCCTGATCGGCCGCGTGAAGCTCTGAAGCGTTTTCACGCCGCATCAACAGGCATGGCAGTACTCTTCACAAAGCTGAAGGAGGCTCCTCCATGCGCAATCGTGACGAACCGGCTGGCCTGATCCTGGTGGTCGAGGACAACCGCAATATTTCCGAGATGGTCGGCGAATACCTTGAAAGCAAGGGCTTCGGCGTCGACTACGCGAGCGATGGCGTCGATGGATTCCGCCTCGCCAACGAGAACAGCTACGACGCGATCATCCTCGACCTGATGATGCCGCGCATGGACGGTATCGAGGTCTGCCGCAGGCTGCGCGAGGAAAGCAAGAAAGCCACGCCGGTGCTGATGCTGACCGCGCGCGACACGCTCGACGACAAGATCGGCGGACTGACTGCGGGCGCGGACGATTATCTCGTGAAGCCCTTTGCGATCCAGGAACTCGAGGCCCGTGTCAGGGCGCTTATCCGCCGCGATCGCCGCCAGGTCAGCGCGGAAATACTGAAAGTCGGCGACCTGGTCTACGACACCGCAAGCATGCGCGTCACCCGCGGTGGCCAGGAACTGCAGCTCTCGCCGATCGGCCTGCGCCTGCTCGCGATCCTGATGCGCGAATCGCCGAAGGTGATCAGCCGCCGCGACATCGAACGCGAAATCTGGGGAGATGGCTTGCCGGATTCGGACACGTTGCGCAGCCATCTTTACAACTTGCGCAAGACCATCGACCGCGCTTTCGACAAGCCGCTGCTGCATACGGTGCAAAGCGCCGGCTATCGCATCGCCGATCTCGACGCGCCGCCGCAGGCATGATCCGATCCGCTGCACCAGGAATGTTGGCCGAGCGTGGGTTGCGCCGGAAGATGTGGGTCGCGTTCGCGATGCAGGTGATCGCGATCGGCCTGGCGACGGTATTCGGCGTGTACGGCGCGACGATGGTGCTCAAGGACGTGCTGATCAAGCACGCGCTGCAGCAGGAAGCGGAATGGTTCTGGCAGCGGAATTCGACCGATCCGCAGTACCACGTGCCCGACACCTTCAACATGATGGGTTATCTGTTGATGCCGGGCGATCCGCAGTCGAAATTGCCCGCGCCGCTGCGTCCGCTGGGGCCGGGCTACTACATGATGCCCGAGGCGATGGGCGGCTCGCTGGTATACGTCTCCACCATGCCGAAGGGCACGTTGTACCTCGTGTTCAAGCAGACCCAGGTCGAGAAACTCGCGTTCTGGTTCGGCGCGGTGCCGCTGAGCTTCGTGCTGATCGTGATCTATGCGATCGCGTGGCTTACGTATCGCTCGTCGCATCGTGCGATCTCGCCGTTGATCTGGCTCGCCAACCAGGTGCAGCAATGGGATCCGAAGCGACCCGATGCGACCGCGCTCAACGCCCAAAACCTGCCGGTGGACGTGCAGGGCGAAGCGCTCGTGCTCGCTTCTTCATTGCACGATTTCGCCAGCCGCATCGACGCGTTCGTGCAGCGCGAACGCAACTTCACCCGCGACGCGAGCCACGAGTTGCGCACGCCGATGACCGTGATTCGCATGGCCGGCGACGTGCTGCTGACCGACGATTCGCTCTCGCCGCACGCAGTACGTACGGTGCAGCGCATCCAGTCGTCGGTAGGCGACATGGAAGCATTGGTCGAGGCGTTCCTGATCATGGCGCGCGATGGCGATGTCGGTTTGGCGGACGAGGATTTCGTGGTCAACGAAATCATCCACGACGAACTCGACAACGCGCGCGCATTGCTCGGCCGCAAGCCGGTGGAATTGAAGGTCGACGAGCAAGCCGCGTTCGGATTGCATGCGCCGCCGCGCGTGTTTGCCGTGCTGTTCGGCAACCTGCTGCGCAACGCCTGCCACTACACCGACACCGGCAACGTCACCGTGCGCGTGCAGCCCGGCAAGGTGGTGATCGAGGACACCGGCATCGGCATGAGCCACGAGGAACTCGCGCATGTGTTCGATGCGTTCTATCGCGGCGGCGAACAGCGCAGCGGTGGCCACGGCATCGGCCTCAATATCGTGCGGCGACTGTCGGAACGCTTCGGCTGGCCGGTCAGGATGGACAGCGAAGTGGGCAAGGGCACGCGGGTGACGGTCACGTTCCCGAAGGCGCGGCCGCTCGATGCCTGAGACCCGATTGTTCGCGGGGGTTCTGGCGCTCGGGTATCCTGATGCATCGAATCACGCAGGGATCGTCCCATGCCGATCAGGAGCCTGTTACTTGCCATGATGCTGCCCATTTCCGCCGTCGCGGCCAACGCCGCTTCCGATTCCACGACTTCCGAAGCGCAGTCGCGCACCGCGCTCGTCATCCACGGCGGCGCCGGCACGATGTCGCGCAAGGAACTCACGCCCGAGCGCGAGCACGCGATCCGCGCCGCGATGGACAAGGCGCTCGACGCCGGCAACAAGATATTGAAATCCGGCGGCACTGCGCGCGACGCGGTGACTGCGGCCGTCGTCGTGCTGGAAGACGATCCGCATTTCAACGCCGGCAAGGGCGCGGTGTTCAACCACGAAGGCGTCAATGAACTCGACGCATCGATCATGGACGGTGCGACGCTCGAAGCCGGCGCGGTCGCGGGCGTGCATCGCACCAAGAATCCGATCCTGCTCGCGCGCGCGGTGATGGAGAAATCGCCGCACGTGATGATGGTCGGCGACGGCGCCGAAGCGTTCGGCAAGACGGTTCCCGGCATCGAATTCGTCGATCCGAAATATTTCTGGACCGAAGAACGCTGGAAGCAGTTGCAGGACGCGAAGGCCGAAGAACAGGCGGGCGCGATCAAGCCGCCGAGTGCGCACTTCGGCACCGTCGGCGCGGTCGCGCTCGACTCGCACGGACACCTCGCCGCCGCGACATCCACCGGCGGCATGACCAACAAGAAATGGGGCCGCGTCGGCGATTCGCCGATCATCGGTGCGGGCACCTACGCGATCGCCGATTGCGCGGTGTCGGGCACCGGCTGGGGCGAGTTCTTCATCCGCTTGAATGTCGCGTCCGACATCTGCGCGCGCGTCGCTTATCGCGGCGACAGCCTCGCGAAAGCCGCCGACGACGTGATCATGCAGCGCGTGCCCTCGTTGACGTTGAACGGCGAAAAGGGCGACGGCGGCGTGATCGCGATGGACGCGCACGGCAACATCGCGATGCCGTTCAACACCGAAGGCATGTATCGCGGCTGGATCAATCCGGATGGGACGCGGGGGACGGCGATTTACAAGGATGCTGAAGCGAAATAGTTGCTTCTGTTGCTTATCACCTTAGTGACGCTCGGTTTGATAACCCAGCATACATGCTGCCTTGATTCAGCGTGCGGGAGGAGTGGTTATGCACCAATCCATCATCGACGGCAGTAGGCTTCAATACTGCGTCTTGATCATCGCGAATGTGTTTGCGGTATTCGCAAGTCAGGCTTCGGCCGCACCGCGCGCGGAGTTCCATGTGACGCTCGAGGCATCACGGATGCAGGACGGCGTCGCCGTAACTGTCCGGAACGCGTCGAATGGTCCCGTTCCTGTCAGCGGATTCCACGGAAATGGCGCGGCAAAAGAGCTCAATCTGTTGCTGCGGCCGATACCACCGGCCCGATATGCTCCACGGTATACAAGCGCTCCGCTGGTTTTCAAGAGCAGATGGCCGTCGACGATTCTCAAGCCAGGGAAAAGCCGTTCCGCAACCCTGAAATGGAATCAGTTTGACGACTTCGATAACTTCACGATCGGCTGTTATGACGCAGAGATCGCATATATCTCAATAAATGATTCGGGAGACACGATTTCAAACAAGGTGGAACTGGGGAAGATCTGCCGAGACGCTAAATAGCAGGGTAGGCTGGGATGCACCCAGCTTTGATCAACAAGAAGGATCGCTGGGCTGCTAACCCAGCCTACACCAGCAAGCCTCAGCGGCAACCCCCGCGCCGCACGAATCCGATGTCACGGAACCCGCCCCCGCGCTATGGCAAACTAGGCGCCTTCCGCCCCGACTTCCGGTTCCTTCCATGCTGATTTTCGAGCAGTCCCAGCCGGGACGCACCGCCGCCGCACAGCTTCCCGCCAATGTCGCCAGCCCGAGCCTGCCCGAGCGCTTCCTGCGCACGACGCCGGTGGGCTTGCCCGAGGTGTCGGAATTGCAGGCCGTGCGCCATTACACGAACCTGTCGCGCAAGAACTTCTCGATCGACACGAATTTCTATCCGCTCGGTTCGTGCACGATGAAATACAACCCGCGCGCCTGCCATTCGCTGGCGATGCTCGACGGTTTCCTCGGCCGCCATCCGTACGCGCCGGAATCGCTGAGCCAGGGTTTCCTGTCGTGCATGCATGAGTTGCAGGAAATCCTCGCCGACGTCACCGGCATGAAGGGCGGCGTGTCGTTGTCGCCGATGGCCGGCGCGCAGGGCGAGTTCGCCGGCGTCGCGATGATCATGGCGTACCACAAGCATCGCGGCGACACCGCTCGCACCGAGATCATCGTGCCGGATGCGGCGCACGGAACGAATCCGGCGACGGCAACCGTCTGCGGTTGCAGCGTGCGCGAAATTCCGACGCTTGCGAACGGCGACATCGATATCGATGCGTTGAAGAAAGTGCTCGGCCCGACTACGGCCGGGATCATGCTGACGAATCCATCCACGATCGGCGTGTTCGAGCGGCGCATCGTCGAGATCGCCAAGCTCGTGCACGAAGCCGGCGGCTTGTTGTATTACGACGGCGCGAACCTCAACGCGATCCTCGGCAAGGTGCGTCCGGGCGACATGGGTTTCGACGCGATCCATATGAACCTGCACAAGACCTTCAGCACGCCGCACGGCGGCGGTGGTCCGGGCGCGGGCGCGGTGGGCGTGAGCGAACGCCTGCAGCCGTTCCTGCCGATCCCGATGATCGAAAAGCGCGCGGACGGAAAGTTCGGTTTCATCCGCAAGAAGGATCGACCGTTGTCGATCGGGCGTTTGTCCGCGTTCGCGGGCAACGCGGGCGTGCTGCTGCGCGCATACATCTACGCGCGATTGCTCGGTCGCGAAGGCATGCCACGCGTCGCCGAATACGCGACGCTCAACGCGAACTATCTCGCCGCGCAGTTGAAGAAAAAAGGTTTCGCCCTCGCGTATCCGGAGCGTCGCGCATCGCACGAATTCATCGTGACGATCCAGCCGCAGAAGAAAGCGAACGGCATCACCGCGCTGGATTTCTCCAAGTCGCTGCTCGATTACGGCATCCACGCGCCGACGAATTATTTCCCGCTGCTGGTTCCCGAGTGCCTGCTGATCGAGCCAACCGAAACCGAAAGCAAGGAAACCCTCGACAAGTTCATCGTCGTCATGAAGGTGCTGCTCGACAAGTCCGCGAGCAATCCGGACTGGATGAAGGGCGCGCCGTACACGACGCCGGTGCGGCGCCTCGACGACGTCAAGGCGGCGAAGGAACTCGACCTCGCCTACATCGCGCCTGTAGCCGCCTGACGTGGCCGACGGCAAAAACAGTTTCTTGCCGCGCGGGCCCGTCGGGGTCTGGAACGCGTTGCGCTGGTCACTGAAAGGCATCGCGATCGCGTGGCAGACGGAATCGTCGTTCCGCCTCGAAGTGTGGATGTTCGTGCCGCTCGCGCCGCTCGCGTTCTGGCTTGGGCAGAACGGCATCGAGCGCATCATCCTCGTCGGCAGCATGCTGCTGGTGCTTTCGGCCGAGCTGTTGAACTCGTCGATCGAAGCGGTCATCGAGCGTTACGGCGCCGAACACCACGAGATGGCCGGGCGTGCGAAGGACATGGGCTCGGCAGCGGTCTTCGTGCTGATGATGAACGTGCTGCTGTGCTGGGGGTTGTTGCTGATTCCCCGCTGGCTGGCGCACTGACGCGGGGTGGCGGGCTTGGATTGGATTTTCCATAGCGAGATCTGGATCGCCCTGATCACGCTGGCCACCCTGGAAATCGTCCTCGGCGTGGACAACCTCGTGTTCATCTCGATCTCGGTCAGCCGGCTGCCCGCCGAACGCCGTTCGAAGGCGCGCCGCTTCGGGCTCGCACTCGCCTGCATCACCCGCATCCTGTTGTTGCTCACGCTGGTGACGCTCGCGCGCTTGACCGAGCCGTTGTTCACGATGATCGGCAGGGCGTTCTCGGTCCGCGACCTGGTACTGATCGCGGGCGGCCTGTTCCTGCTGGTCAAGGGCAGCATGGAGATCCGCGACTCCATCCAGGGCCGTGGCGAGGAAGAAGACATTTCCGCGCGCCCGTCGGCGGTGTTCGGCATGGTGATCGCGCAGATCGCGATCATCGACATCGTGTTCTCGCTCGACTCGGTGATCACCGCGGTCGGCATGGTCAACCAGATCCCGGTGATGGTCGCCGCGATCGTGCTCGCGGTGCTGGTGATGATCTTCGCGGCCGACCCTATCGGCGAATTCATCGATCGCCACCGCACCGTGAAGATGCTCGCGTTGAGTTTCATCGTGATCGTCGGCGTGGCCCTGATCGGCGAAGGCGTCGGCATCCACGTCAACCGCAAGTACATCTACTTCGCGATGGCGTTCTCGGTCGGCGTGGAGGTGCTGAACCTGCTCGCCAAGGAGCATGCAGTGCGCCGAGCGCAACTGCGCGCCGACCGCTCCGAGCGCGATCAGTAATAATCCGTGACAACGAGGAGACCTGCATGAAACTCGCAACCAGACTCGCGATCCTCGCCCTAGCGCTGCTGCTCAGCGCCTGCGGCTACAACAACATCCAGAAGCTCGACGAGCAAACCAAGGCCAAATGGTCGGATGTCGTCAACGAATACCAGCGCCGCGCCGACCTCGTGCCGAACCTGGTCGCGACGGTGAAGGGTTACGCGCAGCAGGAGAAGGACATCCTGATCCAGGTCACCGAAGCGCGTTCGCGCGTGGGATCGATCCAGGTGACGCCGGAACTCGCGAACGATCCGGAAAAACTCAAGCAGTTCCAGGATGCGCAGGGCTCGCTCGGTTCGGCGTTGTCGCGCTTGATGGTGGTGACGGAGAATTATCCGAACCTGAAATCCGACCAGTCGTTCCGCGATTTGCAGGCGCAGCTTGAAGGCACCGAAAATCGCATCACCGTTGCGCGCACCCGCTACATCGAAGCGGTGCAGGAATACAACACGCTTCTGCGTTCGTTCCCGCAGAACGTGACCGCGAAGATTTTCGGCTACCAGGTGAAGCCGAATTTCACCGTAGCGAACGAAGCTGCGATCGCCGCGCCGCCGACCGTGGATTTCAGCCAGCCTGCCACTGCACCGACTGCGCAACCAATGGTTCCGCAACAGTCGGTTCCGCAGCAGCCGACGTCACTGCCGCCTGCTCCCCAACCGTCTTCGTCGCAGCCTGCAGCGCAACCCGCCGCACAACCTGCGTCGCAGCCAGCAGCGCATCCGGGCGTGGGTTGAGTCAATTCAATGCGCCGCATTGTCGCCGGTCATGTGTGGATAGCAATGATCGGCTTGTTGCTGATTGTCGATAGTGCGTTCGCGGCGGTGATTCCGGTGCCGCCGCTGGCCGCGCGCGTCACCGACCAGACCAGCACGCTGGATGCAACGGCGGTGCAATCGCTTGACGCGACGCTCGCCGCGTTCGAGAAAACCAAGGGCAGCCAGATCGCGGTGCTGGTCGTGCCGACGACCGGCGATGAAACCATCGAACAATTTTCGATCCGCGTGACCGATCAATGGAAGCTCGGCCGCAAGGGCGTCGATGATGGCGTGCTGTTGCTCGTCGCGAAGGACGACCACAAAGTACGCATCGAGGTCGGGCGCGGACTCGAAGGCGTGATACCGGACGCCATCGCCAATCGCATCATCGATGAGGACATCACGCCAAAGTTCAAGTCCGGCGATTTCGCGGGCGGATTGAACGATGGCGTCGCGCGCATGATCGGCCTGGTGAACGGCGAACCGTTGCCGCCGCCGAAACCGCAGCGCGAATTCGACCAAGAGGGGCCAGGAAAATCCGGCAGCGTCACCGCCGCGTTCTTCGCATTCTTCGTCGCGAACCTGGTGTTCGGCCGGCTGGCGACGTTCGTGCGCGGGTTGTTGTGCGGCGGCGTGGTCGGCGTGGTCGCGTTGATCGCGGGTGCGGTGCTCGGCATGGCGGCATTCCTTGGCTTCCTCGGTTTCGTTTTCGGCATGTTGTATGGCGGAGGCGGTGGAGGCCGTTATGCGGGCGGCGGCGGATTCGGTG
>Ga0105240_10011361_pt1 | contig 12405 bp, 9 predicted proteins | sample KBSC54metaG_FD_80426 | JGI IMG/M metagenome (GOLD analysis project Ga0105240, IMG submission 80426) | Corn rhizosphere microbial communities from Kellogg Biological Station, Michigan, USA - KBS C5-4 metaG | ecosystem: Host-associated > Plants > Roots > Rhizosphere > Soil | place: Michigan, USA... | reverse complement strand
ACCGGCCAGCGGCGCCCAGGGTGTTACCGTCATGCCATAGTGCCTGGCCATGGGTATCAGGTCCCGCTCGGGTGTACGTTGCAGAAGGCTGTATTCAACCTGCAAGGCGATGAACGGGCTCCAGCCCATGAGCTCAGCCAGGGTATTGCCCTTGCTCACGATCCAGGCCGGCGTGTCGCTAATGGCGGCATAGTTGACTTTTCCCTGGCGGATGAGGTCGTCGATGCCGCGCAGCACCTCGTCGATGGGGGTGAGGTCATCCCAAATGTGTAAGTATAGCACGTCGATGAAGCCGGTCTGCAGACGTTGAAGGCTTTGTTCGACGCTACGCATCATATTCTTGCGATTGTTACCGCTGGCGTTTGGATTGGTGGTATTGTCCTTCAGCGAATATTTGGTGGCTATTACAAAAAAGTCGCGGTCACGTGGGTGGATAAACTCTCCGATGATCTTTTCGCTGGTACCCAGCTTGTAAACATTGGCCGTGTCCAGGAAATTGCCGCCTGCGTTGGCAAAGGCTTCCATAATGGCAAAGCTTGTTGCCTGATCGGCACCCCATCCGGCCTCGGTGCCGAATCCCATTGTTCCAAGGCATAGTTCGGAAACTTTTAAGCCGCTGCGTCCCAGTAATTTATATTTCATTGCAGGTAAATTATTTCACAAATATCGCCGCGGGCAGCGATACCATCAAAAGATAATAGTAGTGGGCATCGACAGTAAATCCAGCCCTTATAATAATGACATTTATAAGCACCGCTATAAAGAACAACATGCCTCGTATAGAAGCGCCCTTGTGCTTTTGTATCATGATATGGGGTTTTTCTGCAGTGATTGCCCCTCGGCCTTCAACATTTTAGACAGCATCATTGCCCAATGTCTGGCCCTGGCCTCCAGCTCGTGGATCTCATAAATGCTGTTGATCGAATTTTTGTAAAAGAAAGCCAGGGCCGGCGTCTCACTGTTGACCAGCTCAAACTCCACGGAGATGGACTTCAGATATTCTTCCGGCCTGTTCTTTTTATACTCATGACTGTTGATGGCGGCATAGACCTTTTTCACCTTGCAGGCGACGACCTCATCGAGGTCGATGATCCGGGTATTATATTCTTCATTCTTTTCTTCCGCGATCAGCAGCTTTCTCTTTGGCCCATCCAGACCGATGATCATAGCGCGTAATATTTCCTGACCGGTGAAAGAGAGGTTATAAGTTGTACCCGTGTGTTTGAAGAAAGACAGCATGCTGTTCTTTCTTGCCTTTAATTGTTTATTGTGCATGATGATGAGTAATGTAATGATGATAGAAATAGAGAGAACAATAATTAATGCAATAGCTAAATGTGACATGACATGTACATTTAATAAAAATGAGTGGGACAGTCAAAACCATTGACTGACAAAGTCCTTAATAGACAGGAGATGGGAGGCGTATAGCCTTTAGGCTATGGAAGAAGTGCAGAAGTCCTTAAAAGTGGAACAGGCGTACAGCTCCCGGCAGAAGGGGAAGAATTCAGTGAAGCTGTCGATATGACTATTGCCGTACATGGAGCAAACATACTAACTTAATCAATAGTTAGCTATTCGCAATTCTTATTTATTAGTTAAATTCGGGCCTCAAATCCAGGATGATGCTCAAAAAGCTACTTACCGCCGCCCTTACCGTTTTTTGCTCGCTCGGAACTTTATTGGCACAACAATCCTCTCCCTATCGGATGAAATATGACGATAGTACACTACAACAACAAAGCCGGTATACACTGATGCCTTTTAACAGGCTGATACAATCCGCGGGAACGGTTATGACCTTCGGGGACCCTCTATTGGAAAACCATGCGCTCGATCTTGCGATCATGCCGGACAGCCTGCATATTGCTATAGAGGACCGGTATGGTATAGCGGTTCTGGACATACGCCATCAGCTTATACAACGCTGGACTTTTCAGAAGGAAACTGATCCATTGATGAAAGGGCTCATGAGCACTTACTCGGGGATCAAGTCATTTAATTTTGATGGACACACCTATATAGTATGGGGAGCCGGGAATACACGCCAGTCGGCCCTTATCATTGCCGAATGGGACACATCGGGTATAAAGAATGTCAGCAATTTCCCTGTCAGCGCGACGGCTCCCGCTGGCACCGCCCTGCCAAACGATATAGCGGTGAGGATGGAATCTGGCATTCCTTATTTGTATGTAGTGCTGAATGGAAATAACCAGCTGCTGAAAATACGATTCACGGACAGACAGATTGTATGGACTGTCCCGACAGGTATAGCGCCCTATGGTTTGCGGTTGGCCGGCAATAAGATCTATGTCACCAACTGGGCGGGACCACTGGTCACCGACAGCAGCCTCGAGCATGCGGGGACACCTTGGGGCAGCGCATATACGAACCCGGTAACGGGCAGCACGGCCAGGGGCAGTCTCTCCATCATCGATGCGGAGACAGGCGCGCTGACAAAAGAGCTTTCCTTAGGACTTCATCCCAATGCCATCGTCCTCAGCCCTGACAGTCTTTACCTGTATATCAGCAATGGTAATAGTGACTATATCAGTGTCGTCGACATAAAGGGAGAGGCAGTGATCGACAGCATTGGCGTAGGATTGTTCTCGGGCAGTCTGACCTACTATGGCAGCAGCCCCAACGCATTGGAGCTGGATAGGACGGGGGCTACATTATATGTAGCCAATGGATTTGACAATGCCGTATGCGTGGTCAGGCTTGGTGACAACGTTGCCACCCATGGCGAAGGACGGAGCATGGTAAAAGGGTATATCCCTACCGAGGCATACCCTGGTGGCCTGACCCTGCTGGGTGGGCAGCTGTATGTAGCCAATATCGAGGCAAAGGGTTCACGCGTCCTCTCGCCGACGAACAATGCCTATTCTATACACCAGGAGCTTGCTTCCGTGAGCATCATACCCATCCCCACGAACAGGAAATTGAAGGCTTATACAAAGCAGGTGCAGCAACAAAGTCTTTCCTTCCGGATAGCGCTGACCAATCGGTCCGCACGCCGGCAAATAGCTCCCCGGCCTGTTCCGGAAAGGATCGGAGAACCTTCCGTATTCAAACATGTGGTCTATATTATCAAGGAGAATAAGACCTATGACCAGGTATTTGGAGATATCCAGCATGGCAGGGGAGAATCGCACTTATGTATCTATGGTGACAGCGTTACACCCAATCAACACCGGCTGGCGGGAGCTTTCTGTCTGATGGATAATTATTATGCCGCCGGCAAATGTTCCGCGGAAGGTCATCAATGGGCCGACGCCGCCATGGCATCCGACTACATCGAGAAGAATGTACGTGCGTGGTTCAGGAGCTATCCGCATCGCCAGGATGATGCGCTCGTCTATAACAAAAATGGATTTATCTGGAATAATGCGCTGGATCATGGCAAAAAAGTACGCATCTATGGAGAGGCTTGTCTCACAAAATATGATCGTTCCCATAAGTGGATCGATATTTATAACAGGTACCTGAACCACGAAGACCAGGGATTTGTCAATAGTACTACCATTGCACGTATACGACCCGTGATTTCACCCGGCTATCCGGATTGCGATAACATTGTATTTACGGATCAGCTGCGGGCCGATATTTTTATTGATGACTGGAAAAAGACCGAACAGATGGCAGGTGACAGCCTGCCCGACCTGATGGTGGTGTCGCTGCCCGATGATCATACGGCCGGCACTTCGCCTGATTTCCCCGTGCCGCAGGCCATGGTGGCGGATAATGATCTTGCCGTCGGCCGTATCATCGATGCCATTACACACAGCCGCTTTTGGGACAGCACGGTGGTATTTATTACGGAGGATGATTCCCAGTCGGGCTGGGATCATATATCGCCTTACCGGACAACAGGATTGGTGATCAGTCCCTATTCGGTGATGGGAGGCCGCGCTATTCATACAAACTATAACCAAACGGGCATGGTACGAACGATAGAACAGATACTGGGTATACCCCCTATGAATGTCATTGATGCTACCGCCTTGCCGCTGTTCGATTGCTTCGGTGATGAAAAGACGTCTTACACCTATACATATACGCCCAACATCATACCGCTGAATAAGATGAATAAGCCGTTGGCTGAGCTAAAAGGGAAGGAGGCCTATTATGCCCGATTGTCTGCCAACCAGGTGTTCAAGGACGTGGATGGGGGAGAGGATGACCTGATGAACCAGATACTGTGGTTTCAGGCCAGGGGGGAGGAAAAATATCCGGGGCTTACTGTTCGTAAATAACCGAAATTTGAATCATGCACGGCATCAAAGTAAACATCATGGAGTTCACTGACTTTGCCTTCCCCGGCTGGGTCAGATGTACATTTACCGATGTACATGGCAGGCAATGGTTTGTCGAGGAAAAAGTGCCGATCGTGACGGAGGAGCCCCTTGATGAGCGTTCGGTATATCCTGCAGACGGGGTCATAGCAGGACAGATTGAAAGATCTGCCTTTGATGATAACAACCGAGAGATCGTAACGATCAATACGGAACTTCCCTGGGCGATCTCCGCGGAAGACGGCACAACCATCTTCGAAGTATATAGAGATCAGATCCTGGAATGGGATCACCCAGGGAAGTCGGCTTGATCAATGTCCCAGTGCTTTATTGATAGGCGCGCGATCGATGTATTGAATATACCTGTCGATCTTGTCGGCATTGTTGAAATGCAAATCCTGGTGTACCCAGAATCCTAAACGCGCTCCATTCTTGTATTTGACATGTACTTCATACCAACCTAAAAGCCAAATGCCGGGAACATCGGGGCCTTTTTGGGGACGATTGACCTTCAGCGGAAGCCAGATGTCATTGGTGTACTCGAGGGAGTCGATGACCTTCCCGCGTCTGTCTTTCCAGTAGTTGCCTATCGCCGTCTTGCCGGCGAGACTATCGCCAGATGACCAGATGAAAACGGCATCGTCCGCAAAGTTATCCAGCCAGGCCGTCACGTCTCCGGAGCCCAGTTGCGTCATTGCCTTTTTGCCTATCTCTGTGTAGCGGGCATCGGCAAATTCACTTTGTGGCGGGGTGGCGGCGGTGGCGGTAGAGGCGCTTGAGTCTTTGGTGGAAGGTCCGTTTGAAGCGTTGTTGCATGAAAATAACAGGCAGCATCCAACTGCGCAAAGGAGAAGTTTTTGCATGGCGAAGCAATTTTGATTTAGAAAATAGATACCTGCGAGTACAGGTTATTTTGTGCGGTTAAAGGGGTGGTTGATATATTAAATATATGTAGTATGTGTTTGCCCGCCAAAAATATTTATCATTGTATCAAGATGGTTACAATTACTATAAAAGACGAGACAGCGGCGGGAGAGGTTTTCAATAAGATCCCCGTGTCCTTTGCCAGCGAGCTGGTATCCGTAAAAGATATCGTTCGTGCCCGGGTCTTTGCCGATGTCGAGGCCTATAATCAGCGGCTGCCGGAATATTTTAAGGGACTCGTTCAGCCAGGGGAAGCTGAACTGGCGCTCAATGGATATAAGATGAAGGAAAGACGGCCGGTAGACCCCGAAAAGCAATACGCCATCGCCCTTGAGGCATTTTCCAGGAACGGCTATTTTGTTCTCATCGACAATATACAGGCGGAAGATCCGGAGCAAATGGTGGTTATCAACGCCCTCACTGATATCAGCTTTATAAAACTCACCCCTTTGGTTGGGGGTTAACCAACACCTATGGGAATATTCGATCTCTTCAGGAAGAAGCCCGCAAAAGATAAGCCCGCAGAAAATAAGCCTGCTGAAGATAATAAGGACGATAAAAAAGGGTCGCTCAAAGATGCCTTTCCGCAAATATTGGAGCATGCCCGCCGGGAGATGACGGAGAAGAAAGATCATCATTACAGTATTACCCCCGGCGAGTACAAGTCGTATGCTGAATTGCTGGCTTTGCCGGACAAGCAAAAACTTGCTTTTATCCTCGGTGCTATCCGAACGATCGATGCCAATGCCCAAAACAGGGGTTTAGCAGGGTCTGAAAATGCCAGGCAGCAGAACTCGGCTATATGCGACATATTTATGACCCAATTGCTTCGAACCAAGCTGAACATGGAGGAATCGGATTTGCTCCAGCTGTATACAGCCTTTGTTGAAAGCAGAAAATACGCTCATGCCAGCATCATGCACTGGCCTCTCAGCTTCTTTGTGATACAGGTCGAGCGAAATACAAAAGGTGTTACGCTGACGGAAGGAATTTTGTCGATGCTAAAAAAACTGAAGGATGCGCTTACAGGACTGAAAGAACATTATTACGAGAAGGACAAAGTAAAGCTTATCGGGCGCCTTGATGCGCTGATCTTCCAGTCTACCAACAAGACCGAGGCTGTACGATCCGTTTATTTTCCCAGCAACGATGAGTTTGCAAAACATGCAAATGGTACACTCAAGGCTATACAGGGCAAGGAGCAGGAATATTGGTTCCAGCTGATGGCATTGGCGCAAAAATCCACGGGCGGCAAGCCGACAAAGAAATTCCTCACGGCCGGTAAGGAGATCATCGACCGGATGGGACCGGATCATTTCAAAAACCTGATGATCGATTGGTTTACGTTTATCATCAAGCTCACCGAATCCAGGGAAGAGCATACCCATACCTATCAGGGTGGAAGGACCTATACCTGGGCCACCTATGAATTCCTCAACCAGGTGAATACGGATTTCCTCAAAGGCTTTGTCTGGCTATGCTCTCATCTGAATGACAGCATCCTTTTGCAGACGACGGCTGCGCTGGCGGAACGCTGTTATAAAAAGATACCTGGCAAAGGGCCCGCCGCGCCCGCAATCGGTAATGCATGTTTTTATTCGTTGGCAAATAGTAATGGCCTGGAAGGCGTCGGGCATTTGTCCCGGCTAAAATTAAAAGTAAAGCAAAGCAATACGGAGGCCCTGATCGATAAATATTTGCAGGAGGCTGCCAAAGACCATGGTGTCACCGTACACGAGGTGGAAGATATGGCCGTAGATGACTTCGACCTTGTCGATGGTAAAAGAGAATATCGTTTTGATGACTATACCGCCGTCCTGGAGATCACGGGGATCGGCCGGACGGAGCTTAGCTGGTACAGGCCGGATGGAAAGCCTCAGAAATCCGTCCCGGCGACTGTCAAAGAGAAATATGCCGCCGAGCTGAAAGAGCTGAAAAATACCGCCAAACAGATAGAGACGAATCTTACCAGCCAGCGGGACAGGATCGATCGCCTTTTCAAGGCCAAACGCCAGCTCAGCGCGGAAAAATTCAATGAACATTATTTTTCACATGGACTATTATCCTATATCGCCAGGCGGCTGATCTGGAATATCGACACCGGCGGCACTACGATAACCGGGTTTTATTTGGAAGGCCAATGGGTCAATGCCCGCAATGAACCCGTGACCGTCACATTCGACGAGAATGTAACTTTTTCGTTGTGGCATCCTGTGCAGGGCGATGTGGACGAGGTACGCGCCTGGAGGGAATTCTTTTTGGATAAGAATATTGCCCAGCCGTTGAAGCAGGCTTTCCGGGAAGTGTATCTGCTCACCGATGCGGAGATCAACACACGCACGTACAGCAACAGGATGGCGGCGCATATTTTAAAGCAACATCAATTCAATTCCCTGGCAAAAACACGGGGCTGGAAATATTCTCTTTTGGGCGCCTATGATGACGGTCGGGATAATGAAATAGCGTCGATCAAGCTGCCTGACTACGGACTACGGGCTGAATACTGGGTCAACGAAGTGAATGCAGACAATGCCATGAATGACACGGGTATCTGGTTGTACATCGCTACTGATCAGGTGAGATTTGTAAAGATGGATTCAGAAGAGATAGTGGAGCTGATCAACATTCCCCCGATGGCTTTGTCGGAGGTCATGCGGGACGTAGATCTCTTTGTAGGCGTAGCCAGTGTGGGCAATGATCCTGCCTGGCGTGACAATGGCGGTCTGCCGGCCTACAGGGAATACTGGCAGGGATATTCATTTGGAGAGCTGACGGAGGTAGCGAAGACACGCAAGCAAATACTACAACGGCTGCTGCCAAGGCTAAAGATCAGCAAGGTGGCGGAGATAAAGGACCGGTTTCTTATAGTCCAGGGAAAACTACGTACTTATAAGATCCACCTGGGCAGCACCAATATTCTAATGGAGCCAAACGATCAGTATTTGTGCATTGTCCCGGACAGGAGCCAGAAGTCTGGTAATGAGCAGGTTTTCCTGCCTTTTGAGGGGGACAACGGGTTATCTGTTATCATAAGCAAGGCCTTTTTACTGGCTGAAGATGATAAGATCACGGACACCACCATCACCCGCCAAATAAGCATAAAATAGGGTGTGTATTCCCGGCCGGAATTACTATCTTGGGCGCTGACAGGGCATCATGAGAAACATTCAAAGGAACCGCTGGAAGCGGTTCGTCCGAAGGACAGACATTAGAGATGCGCGGGAATTGGGCTATTTTTTCAAGCCAGGCCAATTCACGCACTTTATATTGATGTGGCTGCTATTGTGGCCGATGTGGGCATTTTCTCAATCCAGGGATACATACAGCTTTACACTGGTGGTCGTCAACCGGCAGCACCAGGCTGTCAGCGGAGCTACCGTCAGACTGCTCAAAGCCGGACAGCTAATTGGCAGCGCGGCAGCGAATAATAATGGGCGGGCCATTTTTACGGACCTGGCAAAAGGAACGTATAGCTGCCTTGTGAGCGCCATGGCCTACCGGCCTTTGACAACGGCTGAATATAGACTGCCGGGGTCAGATCATGATACGGTGGTGCTGCAGGCGGTGCATGATGTGCTGGCGGAAGTAACGGTAAATGCGCATACGCCGCCTATAGAGGTCAGACGCGAAAAGACGATCCTGAATGTGGAAGCTTCGGTGACCAATACGGGAGCGACGGTGGAGGAAGTGCTGGAACGAAGCCCGGGTGTGACCATGGACAAGAATGGCAATATCTCCCTGAATGGCAGACAGGGAGTGCTCTTGATGATAGACGACAAACCTACTTACCTGTCAGGGGAGGACCTCATCAACCTGCTGAACAGCATGAGCGCATCACAGGTATCAAAGATCGAGCTGATCTTCAGCCCGCCGGCCAGATACGATGCTGCGGGCAATGCCGGTATCATCAATATCAGGACAAAGAAGAACAGCAACAACGGCTTCAACGGCACCATTACCGCCTCCTACGGACAAGGCGTATATCCCAAATCCAACAACAGCGTGACCCTGAACTACCGGAAAGGTCCGCTCAATAGTTTTTTAAACTTTAACAACAGCGAGGTCAAATATCTTACCGACCTCTATGCCTACCGGAAGTATTATGACGCCAGCAATCAGAATGTCACGGCCATTCTTGTACAGCCCTCTTATTTCTCCGGCCTCTTAACAAACAATACGATCAAGGCGGGTCTTGACTATTCCGCCTCGTCCCGGACGACGCTTGGACTGGTGCTCACAGGCGTCGACATACACCGCCATGGTAACAATACGAGCCATGCCGACTGGCAGACCCCGGATGGAACGCCGGATTCCTCTATCCTTACCCGGAGCACACCTGTAAATTCTTTTAAGAACGGAGCCATCAACCTCAACGCGCGGCAGACCCTCTCCGGCACTACGGAGATCAGCGCGGACCTGGACTATCTGCATTATCAGATGGAAGGGAAACAGAATTTCGATAACCAGCTGTTAGGGCCCAGCGGCTACGATGAAGTGTTCAGAAGCGACTTCCCCACTATCATTAATATTTTTTCCGGGAAGGTGGATGGTACGATGAAGATGGGACCCGATGCCTCCTTTCAGGCTGGTCTAAAGACATCTTCCAGCCATACCGACAATACCGCGGTGTATGAGAACTGGGAAAATCAGCAATGGGTGAAGGACGACAGCCGAAGCAATCATTTCGTCTACCAGGAGAATATCCAGGCAGCCTATGCATCCTATGATGGAAGGTCCGGCCGGCTTAGCTACCAGGGAGGACTGCGCTATGAATATACTTCTTACACCGCCCGGCAGGCGGGGAACAGCCAGCAGCATGACTCTACCATATCGCGTAATTATGCCAGCTTCTTTCCAAGCACCAGTGTATCCTACAAATTGGATTCGTTGAACAGCCTGGCGCTGAACGTCGGGCGCAGGACGGACAGGCCGATATATCAAAACCTGAACCCCTTTGCGTATGTCATCAACAAATACACCTACCTGGCCGGCAATCCCTACCTCCTCCCACAATATACCTGGAGTTTCCAGCTGGGTCATCAGTACAAGGATCTGCTCACCACCGGGATCAGCTACAGCCTCACCACCAATTATTTTTCCCAGCTATTCCTGTCGGACACCACGAAGACCATCCTTTACTATACCCAGGGAAATGTGGGACATGTTTATAATATAGGCATATCGGCCAGTCTCAACTTCAATCCAACGGTATGGTGGTCGATGCAGCTGTCTGCAATATTCAACCACAAGCAGCTGAGAGGATTCAACGGCAACGAATATACGACCATCATCAGCCAGCTGCATGTAAATATCAATAACCAGCTGAGCTTTGGAAAAGACTATGTGGGCGAGATTTCGGGCTTTTATAATACCCGGAGCCGCGAGGATGTACAGGAGCTGCTTTATGCCACCGGGCAGATGGCGGCGGGCATCAGCAAGACCGTGCTGAAGAAGAAGGGGACGATCAAGCTCAGCATGCGGGATATCTTTTATGCCAATGCGATGGAGGGTTTTACCAATTTCCCGAATGCCACGGAGTACTACAAGTTTAAAAGGGACAGCCGGGTAGTGACCCTGACTTTCAGCTTCCGATTTGGCCAATCCTTCAAATCCAGGCATCATGAGGACGGGGCCGCCGAGGAAAAGGAAAGGGTACAGAATGGATAAAAGGCGGCAGGCCTGAAATTGAGCATTTCTGCACATTGGATATGGGGTGGAAAGGGTACATTGGAGGATGAAAAAATATTTACTGGCCAGCTATCTATTGATAGTCAGTCAAACTTATGCGGTGGCCGATCCCACTGCTGCGGCCGACGACTCCACGCTGCTTCGGCAAATGATCAAAGATTATTTTGACGGCGTTGCTGCCAAGGACTTTGGAAAGCTGCGCTCCATGACGACCGGGGACTTTGTGATCTACGAAGATGGGAAGGTCTGGAATAATGACAGCGTCTTTCGGAATATTCAATACCACCAGCCTTTTAACGTAAAATTTGCTTTGACCGACATACGGGTCTTTGTCGACGCCCATTCGGCGTCTGCAAGCTATCTCAGTCACCCCGAATTTGTCTTGTCGGATACTGAGAAGTTCCATTTGGATTTTATAGAAACGATGATCTTTCGAAAGACCGCGGCAGGGTGGAAGATCGGCATACTGCATATCACGGAGCTAAAGTCCCCGGAAGTAGATATGCCTTCCCGGTACAGGAAATATGACAACGTCCGGTTTGCACCGGAACATTATCGGGAGAGAATGGCGCTCTTTAGGAGCGAGGCCCTGCAACAGGGGGGTACTGTTTTGCTGGGGAATAGTATCACCGAATTTGGCGACTGGCGGCGGCTTTTGAATGACACCACCGTGATCAATCGGGGGATTGCCGGTGACAATACGTTTGGCATGCTTGACAGATTGCAGGAAGTCATCGCCCGGCATCCTTCAAAGCTCTTTATCGAGGCGGGTATCAACGATGTTGCGCAGGATGTGCCGGTGGGGATGATCGTGGGAAATATTTCTTCTATCGTGCAGTGGGTGAAGGCGGGGAACCCTGGAACGAAGATCTATGTAGTAAGTGTATTGCCTACCAATGAAAATGTGCGGACTGAATACCCGGAATTGATCGGCAAGAACCCTGTTGTACGGGAGGTGGACCGGCAGTTACAGCAGCTGGCAGGGGCGGCGGGTTTTACGTATATCGACCTGGCAGCCCGGGTCGCTGATCCTGCGGGTAATTTGTTGGCGAAATACGCCCGGCGGGATGGGTTGCACCTGAACGGGGAAGGGTATACGGTATTTGCGGGGATGATAAAGATTTTTATGTAAAATCCCCGTTTCTTGCATCTAAACCTGTAAACCTCCGCGATATGAAAAAAATTGCTCTTATCCCCTTGATCATCCTGGCGATAGCCTGCCATTCGACCAAACATGCCACTTCGACCCCAGCGACGGGTACCGAGCAGTCATCTTCCACACGGGATGGCTCGTCCTATGAAAATGCCATTGTTATCCAGGAAAAACACGAAGGCCCTGGCGTCGATGCGGAATATAAGTGGATACGGGAGCACTACCCGGGTAGCAAGACGCTGAGCCAGGCGCTGACAAACAAGAATGGAAAGCCTTATGATATTCTTACCATACAGACGGCCGATGGGACGGAAAAGAAAGTATATTTTGATATATTCAATTTTT
>Ga0105240_10011359_pt1 | contig 12405 bp, 10 predicted proteins | sample KBSC54metaG_FD_80426 | JGI IMG/M metagenome (GOLD analysis project Ga0105240, IMG submission 80426) | Corn rhizosphere microbial communities from Kellogg Biological Station, Michigan, USA - KBS C5-4 metaG | ecosystem: Host-associated > Plants > Roots > Rhizosphere > Soil | place: Michigan, USA... | reverse complement strand
TGGGGCAATGGCTATGCGGCGGGCTACTATGCGTATCTATGGACGGAGATGCTGGACGACTCTGCCTACCAGTGGTTTGAGGATAACGGTGGCCTGACCCGGGCGAACGGCGACCGGTTACGGCGGATGGTGCTCTCACGAGGCAACACCGAGGACCTGGCAAAGATGTATGCAGCGTGGTTGGGCAAGGAGCCCAGCGTTGAGCCGATGCTGAAAGATCGCGGGCTGGTGCCTTCCGGCAGTCCTGAGTAACCAAAATTAAAAAGGCAGCAAGCTTTCAGCCCTTCTCGTGATGGAGGGCTGATCGTTCTTAAAATGACTTGAGATTGAGGGCTGCGTCGCTCCGAACCCCGCGTTAAAAGATTATTTAAAGAAAGTAAACGAAATAAATAGATGACTAACGCCCCTTAAATGATTTAATGATGGTTGAAGTTTGTGGCTGGCACGAAAGAACATTTTCATAACCTATCGTGATCTTGCTTTTGGCTGGTCATCGATTTTGAAGGGAAGAACAGGCAGTGGCAGCAGCAAAGGTGAAATACAGGGGGTCTCTCCACTCCGCCGCGCGATGAAGCTGCGCGGCTCCGGTCGAGATGATGTGCGTTTTGGGTGAGCGATGAAGGCAGCTTGCGATCAGTTATTTACTGAAAATGACAACGCTATTCGGGACGCGGGTTGCCGCACTCTTTGTGCATAGCGTACCTTTTGGTGGATAGATAAATCGATGGAGGGCTGTGGTGACGACGTTGGAAGATGGCAGGAATCTGGATTCGAGTCTGCGGGAGAATCGGGTATTTCCCCCGCCGGCGGAGTTTGCAGCGAAGGCCCATGTAAAGAGTCTGGAGCAGTATGAGTCTATGTACCGGCACAGCGTCGAGCAGCCGGAGGAGTTCTGGGCGGAGGCCGCGGCGGAACTGGAGTGGTTTGCGCCGTGGACCAAGGTGCTCGACGGCGAAGGCAAGGATGCGAAGTGGTTTGTCGGCGGCAAGATGAACCTATCTCACAACTGCGTGGATCGTCATGCGTTGAGCGGGCGCAAGGATAAGGTCGCGCTGCTGTGGGAGGGAGAGCCGGGCGAGGTGCGCCGGCTGACCTATGGCGATCTGCTGGGCCAGGTGCAGCGCTTCGCGAATGTGCTGAAGGGGTTGGGGATCAAGCGCGGCGACCGGGTCGCCATCTACATGGGCATGTGTCCGGAGCTGGCGATTGCGCTGCTTGCCTGTGCGCGGATCGGGGCGATCCATTCGGTTATCTTTGGCGGATTTGCCGCTCATGCGATTGTGGACCGCGTGAATGATTCGCGGTGCGTCGCGGTGCTGACGCAGGATACAAGCTACCGACGCGGCCATGAGGTGAGGCTGAAGGATATTGTGGATGAGGCGCTGGAGAAGTGCCCGACGGTGAAGAACGTCGTGGTGTACCGGCGGTCGGGTTCCGAGATCAGGATGAAGGCCGGGCGCGATATCTGGTGGGACGAAGCGATGTTGCAGGCCGCGCATGAGTGCGCTCCCGAGTGGATGGATGCAGAGGATCCGCTCTATCTGCTCTACACGTCAGGAACGACGGGCAAGCCCAAGGGGCTGGTGCATACGACGGGCGGATACGCGGTGCAGACTTATCTGACGAGCAAGTACATCTTCGATCTGCGCGAAGAGGATGTCTACTGGTGCTCGGCGGACATCGGCTGGGTGACTGGACACAGCTACGTGGTGTATGGGCCCTTGCAGTGCGGGGTGACGGTGATGATGTACGAGGGCGCTCCGAACTGGCCGGAGAACGACCGGTTCTGGAAGCTCATCGACGACCACAAGGTGACAGTCTTCTATACCGCGCCTACGGCGATCCGGGCGTTTACGAAGTGGGGCAACGAGTGGGTGACGAAACATTCGCTGGAGTCGCTGCGCCTGCTGGGGACAGTAGGCGAGCCGATCAATCCTGAGTCGTGGATGTGGTATCACCGCGAGATCGGCAAGGAACGCTGCCCGATTGTGGATACGTGGTGGCAGACGGAGACCGGAGCGATCATGATCTCGCCGATTCCGGGCGCGGTGCCTGCAAAGCCGGGGTCGGCGACGCGGCCCTTCTTTGGGATCGTGCCAGAGGTGGTTACACGATCAGGCGCGCCGGTTCCCGATGGGCAAGGCGGTCTGCTGGTAATTCGCAAGCCGTGGCCTTCGATGGCGCGGACGATCTACGGCGATCAGGAGCGGTATGAGCAGGCCTACTGGAATGAGATTCCGGGCAGCTACTTTACCGGCGACGGCGCGAGGCGCGACTCCGACGGGTATTTCTGGCTGATGGGGCGCGTCGATGACGTCATCAATGTCAGCGGACACAGGCTGGGGACGATGGAGGTGGAGTCGGCGTTGGTGGCTCACCCGAAGGTGGCTGAGGCCGCGGTAGTAGGCCGTCCCGATGAGATGAAGGGGCAGGCGATTGCTGCGTTCGTCACGCTTGAATCCGGGCATGGACCGAGCGAGGAGCTACGGCAGGAGCTGCGGCAGTGGGTTGCCAAGGAGATTGGCGCGCTGGCGAGGCCGGACGATCTGCGGTTTACCGATGCTTTACCCAAGACGCGGAGCGGCAAGATCATGCGGCGATTGCTGCGCGAGCTGGCGTCAACTGGCGAGGTTAAGGGCGACACAACCACGCTGGAGGATTTTTCCGTTATCGCGAAGTTACGGGAAGGGGAAGAGTGAGAGTGAGAGGGAGAGCGCTCTCGGTCTTCGATCTTTAGCGTAGATGATTGGCGGGCTTGGCAGGCAGGGTGAAGTGGAAGGTGGTGCCTTTGTCGGCGTTGCTGGTGGCCCAGATGCGGCCTCCGTTTTGAGCGATGATGCTGCGACAGATGGCTAGGCCAAGGCCTGTCCCGCCGAGGGCGCGGGAGTCTGAGGCATCGACCTGCTGGAAGCGGTCGAAGATCTTCTCCAGCTTGTCGGCGGGGACGCCGCGCCCCTGGTCGATGATCTCGACGATGACCTCGCTCTCGTCGAGATTGCAGGCGGTGAGGTGGATCTTTCCGCCGGGGTAAGAGAATTTGATGGCATTCGAGATGAGGTTGTTGAGCGCCTGAAGGATGCGATCGGGGTCGGCCCAGACGTTGACGGTCCCGGTAGCCAGGGTGATCTTGACCTCTGGTTTGGGGGTAAGGGTCTGTTGCAGGCTGGCGGCGCGGCGAAGCAGGTCAGCCATGTCGCACCGGACCGGTTGAAGCTCGGCTTTGCCGCTGCCGATGCGCTCAAGGTCGAGGATATCGTTGACCAGGCGGATGAGACGGTCCGAGTTGCTGATGGCGATGTCGAGCATCTGCTGGGTCTTCTCGGGACGGCTGACGAGCACTTCGCCGGCGAGCAGTCCGAGCGCTCCGCGGACTGAGGTGAGCGGCGTGCGCAGTTCATGGGAGACGGTGGAGATGAACTCGTCCTTCATGCGGTCGAGCGCGCGGCGTTCCGTCGTATCGGTGAAGGCGACGACGACACCGATCGCCCTGGCGGCTCCCTCGTCCAGCGCCGGGTGATCGATCTGGGGCTTGGCGACATAATCGACCGGGAAGCTGGTACCGTCCTTGCGCCAGAAGACATCGTCGGAGACGCGTACCGTGTCGAGGTGAGCGAGGCTCACGCGGATGGGGCATTCTTTGCTCGGATAGGGGGTGCCGTTGGCCCGGGTGTGGTGGATGAGGCGGTGCATCTCACGGCCGAGCAGCTCGTCCTGGGTGTAGCCCAGCATCTGGGCGGCGGCGGAGTTGACGATGGTCACCTTGCCCTCGAGATCGACGCCGTAGATACCGTCGGCAATGGACTCGAGGATGGAATCTGACTGGCTGGTGAGGGCGCGCAGGCGGCCTTCGACGCGAACCCGCTCGCTGATGTCGATGCCGAAGCCGAGAACGTAGGGAGCGCGGTCGGGGGCAACGATGAGCTTGTTCCGATAGGCGATGACGCGCGTCTCCTTGTCGGTATGAGAGAGGTGGAGTAGGCCCCGCGCCTCCCCCGCTTCGGCGACCTGCTCCAGATACGCGGTCAGCAGATGCCTGCGTCCGGGAGCGATAAACTCTTCAAGGGAGTGGCCAACCATATCGGCCACGGTCCGCCCGATGGTCGCCGCGCCATGGCTGTTGACGGAGAGCAGAACGCCGCGCAGGTCGTGGGTGCAAACCATGCCGAGCGAACCTTCGACGAGCAGGCGGTAGCGGGCCTCGCTCTCGCGTAGCGTCACTTCGGCGGCGCGCTGTGTGGTGACGTCGAGGCCAGTGGCGACGATGAAGGTTATCTGTCCCCGGTCGTCGTGCAACGCCGTGGCGTTCCAGGCGATGCGGCGGAAGTTGCCGTCACGGTGCAGCCATTCGTTTTCAAAGGTGGCGGGGAAGTCGCCCGAGCGAAGCCGCTCGAAGTCGGCGATCGCCGCGGGAACGGTGTGCCGGGGATGCAGTTTGTCCCAGGCGTAGCGCCCGACCAGCGTTGTGAAGTCGTAGCCGGAGGCGATCTCGCAGGCGCGGTTGAAGCGGACGATACGTCCTGCCAGGTCCATGACCATGACCAGCGCGCCGACGGTATCGAGGACGGCGGAGACGAAGTTGCGTTCGGCGGTGAGAGCGGTTTCGACACGCTGGCGATGGCGGGCAGCGCGACCGATCTGGCGGATCCTGCTGTTGAGCTCAAGCCGCGTGGTGATCTGGCGGCTCAGGGCGGCGAGCGCGGAGGACTGGGCCGGTGTGAGGGCGCGGGGGAGCAGGTCGAGGACGAAGAGCGCGCCGAGTGCGACGCCGCCCAGCGTGACGACTGGAGCGCCGGCATAAAACCTGTAGCGGCGGTCATCGAGGAGGATACCATGAGGTCCATGCTTCGGATCCAGGCGGGCATCCTGTATCTCATAGATCGAGCGGCCCAAAATCGCCGTCTCGCAGGGCAGGCTGCCAAGAGAGGCATCCAGCGATTCGATGCCAAAACGGGACTTTAAAAAGATTTGATCGCCGGCGATGAGGGAGAGAGCGGCGACGGGAGTGTCGCAGATATGGGCTGCCAGGCTGACAATGTCGTCCAGGGCAGAGTCAGGCGCGGCATCGAGAGCCTCATATTGGCTGAGGGTCTCGATGCGCAAGGCTTCGTCCTGAACATGAGGGAGGCTCATCTGGCCTCTCGATGGTAGGGGAAGCCGTAAGTGCTGGCACTGCTACTTTTGGGGTACCGCCGCGAACTATGGTTTGGGCAGGGTGCAGCATTCGCCCGCGGCAGGGGGTTCGTCGGCGCTGGCATCGAGCGCGACCTTCCAACTTCCGTCAGCCACCTTTTTCCAGACGGTGAAGTACCGTCCGGAGATGACTACGGGCTGGCCGTTTTTGTCTTTGGAGTGGCCCTCGTAGTGCCCCCAAGTGAATCCCATGTCGTTGGATGGTCCCATCTGCGCTCCCTGAGGAGTCCAGGTAAGCTGATAGGTCTTTGGATCCCATTGCGCCTGGGCGGAGATGGCGGTGCGCCCGAGGACGGCAGGACGCCCATTGTTGAGTGTGACCCCATCGTCGGCAAACCAACTGGCAAAGGCCTTGCCTCCGCCGGCGGCGACTGCCTTCGCAAAACGCCCCTCAAGCTCCATGAGCAGCAGGACGCCGGGCGTGAGCGTGGGTTCCGCAAACGGATTGGCGGCGGGGTCGGCTGGCTTTGCGAGGACGCCGAAGCCGGGTGCGGCGGCAGACAGGCTGGGGCCGGTCTGCGCCAGGAGGGGGAGGGAGACAGCCATGAAGAGAAGAAGGCCAGGACTCAGGATGCGCTGCATATGCTATCAGTATCCCACTCTTTCTGAGAGTGGGACTCGCCAATGGGGTTACATGGCGGGTGGATGGTGGGAGTCAATCGGCGCGCTCTCCGCGGCAGCGGCTTTGGCGGCGGAAGATGGGTTGACCGAATCACGAAGTTCCTTCGATGGCTTAAAGAAGGGAACCCGCTTGGCCGGAACGTCCACCCTTTCGCCGGTCTTGGGATTGCGCCCGGTGCGGGCGTTGCGCTGGCGCGTGCGGAAGCTTCCGAAGCCTCGAATCTCGATCTTGTCTCCGGACTTGAGTGCTCCAATGACGGACTCGAAGAGCGTGTCGACGATTACCTCTCCATCGCGGCGGGTCAGGTCGCCGAGGGCAACCACTTTGTCTACGAGGTCAGCTTTGGTCATGAGCGGTTTCCTTTCGTGCTGGGAGGGCGATAGGGCTGCAAGATAGTTTCCTTCTCGTTGATTGTAGACGGGATGGAGGCGATCCGCAGAACGAAATCGCGACGAAAAACAGCAAGGTAACCCGCATGAATTCAGATGCAGAATTGTGCCCAATGGTCACGCGGGAAAGACGAAATAAGTTCCTTTTTTCGCATCGGCCGGATATTTTTTACCCGCGGGGGCGGAAAAGGCGAAAGCAGAAGGCCTACTTCCACATGAAATAAAAGCCCGGCGCACGGTTCAGGAGCTGGCTGGGGTTGGGAAAGAGGTCGTCCGCGTCTCCGCTGAGCAGGGCGAGCACGCTACGCTTGTTCTTTGGCGGGCGCACGATGCTCGGCTCGCCGGAGATGCCGACGCTGCGGGCGGTGTCGATCAGCGCGTTGCGGAAGCCGCCCACCTTGTCGATGAGGCCGAGCGGAAGCGCCTGCTCCCCGGTCCAGACCTGGCCGGTGGCGAGCGGCTTGATCTTGTCGTCGGTAGAGTGGCGGCCGGTGGCGACGTCGTGGATGAACTGGCCGTACATGTTGTCGACCAACGCCTGGAAGTAGGCCTGTTCTTTGGGTGTGATGTCGCGGCTGGGGTCGCCTGCGTCCTTGAGCTCGCCGGCGTGAATAGCGACGCTCTTGAGCTTGGCCCAATGCATCAGATCGCCATAGTTGGTCCACTCCATAATGACGCCGATGGAGCCGACGACCGAGGCGTTGTTGGCATAGATCTTGTCGCAGGCGCTGGCGATGTAATAGGCGCCGGAGGCTCCCACTGACTCGATCGAGGCGATGACCTTCTTGTGATTCTCCTGTCTAACGCGGAGGACTTCATGGAAAATCTCCTGCGATGCCGCCGCGCCTCCGCCAGGGGAGTTAATATGCAGAATGATGGCCTTGACTGAGGAGTCTTCGCCAAATTTGCGCAGTTGGGTGTCGATATCTTCCGGTGAGAGGATGGCCCCGCTGATGTCGATGACGGCGATGCGGCTGCCCCCGCCCAGATCGAGCCCTGCCGACCCAGTGGCGGAGCGTATAGTCATCCAGACCATGAAGGTGAAGAGCAGGACGACTGCGGCGATGGAGCCGCCGATAACGCCGACATAGAACCAGGGCGAGCGCCTTCGGGGCGGAGCATATTGGAGTGGATAATTTGGGTAGGGCGGGGGATAGGATTGCGGCGGCGCTGCGTAGGGCGGAGGTGGCGGCGGAGCTTGCTGCTGAGGCGACGGGGAAACGAAATCTTCCGGCATGGTCAGGAGTGTAGCAAAGACAAGGGGCGAGGCGGGAGATCGTCCGGAAACAATGCTCTGAACAGGATTAAGGAGCGTCCCGGCAAAATTGTACGATCTGCGTCCTAAATGGTTGCCTGAGAGTCTAATAATTACAGTAAGATGAACCACGGTAGCCTCGCTCGCTCCCCTATGACCGTCTGGCGCAGTAGAAATCCGTTTTGCCGAAAGTTCGGTAGTTTGAATGGCGCATCCACAGCTAAGTATTGTTATTCCGGCCTATAACGAAGGGGCTCGCATCGAGGGCGCGCTTGAGCGCGTATTGTCCTGTATCGCAACACGGGGGTGGGATGCCGAGGTCCTGGTCGTCGACGACGGGTCCAAAGACGATACGGCGGCGATTGTGCATCGTTGGATGCTGGAAAATCCGCGTCTGCACCTGATCCAGAATCCCGGCAACAAAGGCAAGGGGTATTCGGTCCGCAACGGCATGTTGCAGGCCGCGGGCGAGATCGTAATGTTTACCGACGCTGATCTCTCGGCTCCCATGGAAGAGGCGGAGCGCCTGATCGCAGCGCTGGCTGATGGAGCCGACGTGGCAATCGGATCGCGCTGGCTGGACCGAACGCGGCAGACGATTCACCAGCCGCTCTACCGCCAGTTCTTTGGGCGATGTTTCAACTGGATCACCCGGACCGTGATGGGGCTTCCCTTCAAGGACACGCAGTGCGGGTTCAAGGCTTTCAAACGGCCAGCGGCGCAGACCATCTTCCGCCTGCAGACCATCGAGCGCTGGGGCTTCGATCCTGAGATATTGTTTATCGCCCGCAAGCTGAAGTATGTCGTTCGCGAGGTTCCGGTGACTTGGGGCCATGACGAGCGCAGTCGCATGAGCTACCTGAAGGACGGTATCAGGATGCTCGAGGACATGGCAAAGATTCGCGCGAACTCGCTTGCCGGGCGGTATGACGAGGCGATTGCTGCGATGAAGGATACTAGTTCCATGGTGACGCCGCAGGTCGAGCATGTGACCAAGGTGAGCGCCGAACTTCGCTAACTGCGATGGCGGACCGACTGCCTCATGACAACATCGTTTGATGGCAATTTTTCCCATTCGGTAGATGTTGCCTGTACAATCTCGATTTAAAGATCATTTGCATCATTTCAGGTTGGCGCAGGGCGGCAGTACTTTGCCGGTTCACGTCCCCCGAAGGTTGTACCGTGCTGTCCGAACGTGGGACAGTCGCCGGTGGTCTCTATTGCTACCTTAGGTTTTGAACTACTTTCCCTTTGTAAGCCTTGAATACTGACTCGTTTTACTGAGGAGCATTATGAGTTTTCGTACCACACTTTATGGGATTGGTGTGGCATTGGGGCTGGGTACGAGCCTGATGCTGACAGGCTGCGGTAGTGGTGGAGCAATACCCGGTGGCGGGGGCGGCGGCCCGGTGTTGGGGTCGGCACTGACAGGCGTTGTGCGTGGGGGACAGCAGCCAGTCGTGGGGTCGACGGTCAATTTGTATGCGGCGGGCACCTCCGGCTATGGCTCGGGTGCAGTGTCGCTGATGAACGGCTCGGGTGCGGTGACGACCGACAAACAGGGGAAGTTCACCATTGCGAATGGCTTTACCTGTCCGTCGCCGGATGCGCAGGTCTATCTGGTGGCAACGGGCGGAGATGCGGGATATGGTACCAATAACGCCGCGGTGTTGATGTCGGCCCTGGGAAGTTGTGGCAGCATGGCGGCAGGCACGGTCGCCGATGTGAGCGAGGTTTCCTCGGTGGCCTCGGTCTACGCGCTGGCGCAGTTTATGACGCCGGGCAGCACGGCGGTGGGAACCAGCAGCACGAATGTGCGCGGCTTGGCTAACGCGTTTTCGACGGTGGCCAACCTCATCGACCTGAGCACCGGCCAGGCACGAGCCACGACGCCCGCCGGGAACGGAACGGTGCCGCAGTCGACCATCAATGCACTGGCGAATATCATGGCTTCCTGCGTGAATACGAAGGGCGACAGCGCATGTACGCAGCTCTTTTCCCTGGCGACTCCTCCGGGTGGAACGGCGCCCACCGATACGTTGGCGGCTCTTCTCGATATTGCGTTGAATCCAGGCAACAACGCGGCGAAGCTATACGCTCTGCGGCCATCCACGGGGATGTTTCAACCGACGCTCTCAGGAGCGCCCTCCGACTGGACGCTGAGCATCGAATATACCGGCGGCGGGTTGAACGCTCCTCAACTACCTGCGATCGATGGTCTCGGCAATGTGTGGGTGCCGAACGCGATCGATCCTGGAACCCTGAGCCAGTTCAGCCCGACGGGTGAGCCGCTCTCCGGAGCAAAGGGATTCAGCGGCGGGGGTCTGAGCTATCCGGAGTCGGTCGCTGTAGATATAGATGGGAATGTGTGGACCGCCAACGAGGGCAATGCCAGTGTCAGCAAGCACACGTCCGGCGGCACTCCGCTCTCGGGCGCTGCGGGATACACCGCCACCGGGCTCAGCCAGCCGGTTGACCTCGCGCTCGATGCGTCCGGGAATGTCTTCACGGCGAATGTCAACAATTCGGTGACCAAGTTTAGCCCGTCGGGTGTGCCTGCGGCCCGGTTTACCGGAGGCGGCCTTGATGTTCCCTATGCGGTGGCTATTGAGCCCTCGCAGAACAATGTGTGGATTGCGAACTACGGCCTTAGTAACAGCCTCTCAAAGTTCAGCAATAACGGTGTCTCGCCAACGGTGACAGGTTATATGGGCGGAGGGATGGCCGGGCCGGTGGGCGTAGCGGTCGATGCGAACAGCGACGTGTGGGTGGCAAACTTCAACAGCGCATCGCTCAGTAAGTTCAATAGCGCGGGAACCCCGAAGTCCGGCGCGGGCTATGCGACTCCTGCTCCGGTCAGCGCGGTCGCGGTTGATGGAAGCAATACCGTCTGGACTGCGAATACGGATGGATCGATCAGCCGGCTGTCCGCAACCGGCGCGCGCATTTCGCCGTCGATGGGCTATATCTCTGCTGGAGCTACGGGCGAAGTGGGCATCGCGCTCGATGCGTCAGGCAATGTCTGGACGACGGACAACTATGTAAACAGCATCTTCGAGTATGTCGGAGCAGCTACGCCAACAACGGTTCCGCTGCAACAGGCAGTGAAGAACAACGCGCTAGGCAACAGACCCTAAGCGGGTACCCCACATCTGACCTTGGCATTGCTATCGGGTGCTCCATCTTCGGAGCTGCTTTTACCGAGCCTAATGTCAGGCAATGGCCTGTTGGATAAGTGCTTCGAGGCCAGTGATCGGTTGGAGGACTTCGTCGCTGAGGTTGTAACGGCTTTGCAGGTAGTGAGGGTCGTTGAAACTGAGCCACACTTTGCCTTGTGCGCCTGCCAGGCGAGGGCCTTGAGAGGGAGATCGATTGCGGAGAGAGTGGAGCCGCAAGCATGATGGGAGTGCCGCCCCTGGGGTTTCCGAAGATGAGGAGCTGAGTTGGCGGCATGGCAAGGCCGACCTTTGCGGCTTCGCCGCTATGGTCGATGCGGGCGAAGATGGTGATGCTCTTTGCGCGGAGGATGGCTTCGAGACGGTCGAGGGTTTCGGGAACAGAGTAGAGGCTTGCGTGGGTGATAAGGCCATTGGGGGTGGGCATCTGTGAGTTCCCTGGGCAGAGTGTATCAGCCAGATCAGGATTTTTCTATTGGACTCAAGGGTGGATGCTATAAAGGCTGGCAGATAAATTCATACAACGAGAGAAGCTATGAGCGAGAACGGAATGAATGGCGGTATGGTGCAGGCGGAGGAGATTCGGCTGGGTGGGATTGTGCTGCGGTTTTTTATCGATGGGCCGACGAGCGGCGGTGGTGTGACGATGTTCGAGATGACGGTGGCGCCGGGGGCAGGGATGCCGGTTCCGCATCATCATGTGGGGTTTGATGAGTCTGGGTATGGGGTGAGCGGAAGGCTGAGGTTCATGCTCGAAGGGCAGAGCAGGGATGTGGGTGAGGGCGAGTTGGTCTGGATTGAACGCGGCAAGGTGCATGCGTTTTCGAACCCGTTCGATGAGCCGGCCAAGGTGCTGTGCACGATTACGCCCGGTGTGTTGGGGGCGGAGTATTTTCGGGAGATTCGTGGGCTGCTGGGTGCGGGTGGGCCGCCTGATCCTAAGGCGATGGGTGAGGTGATGTTGCGGTATGGGTTGGTGCCGGTGAAGCCGGCTTAGGCGATAGCGAAGGTGTTTGAAATCTGCGGCTGAAGGTCCAGTGGGATTCGATTTCTACCGGAGCTATTTCCCCAATTAGCCAATGCCGGAAGCTGCTCCATGGCCAGTCCTCGGGTTTTTGAACGAGACCGCGTTCGACTGGATTGCGGTGAATGTAGCGGAGCTTCTCGACGAACTTGGCCTGGGTGAGGACGTTGAAGTCGTAGTAGCGGCGTTGCCAGAATTGTGATCTCTCGCCTTTGAGCTGTTTGGAGGTTTGTGTCTTCAGAGCGCGGAAGATGTCTTCGAGCTTTGATTGTTTCGGCTCGCCGAGCAAGAGATGGACGTGTTCGGGCATGAGGACGTAGCCGAAGACGTAGAAATCGTGCCGCAGCCGGAGCTGTTCGAGAGTTTCGAGAAAGACTGTGCGGGAGTGGTGGTCGTTGAGGTACGGGAGACGCCGATAACAACTGAAGGTGACGAAGTGGTCGTGGCCGAAGCCGTGATAGCGCTTGAGACGGCTCGGCATGTACGGATGATACGTGAGTTATGTCGGATAAGGAGTGAAGATTTGGGTGTTGGGTGCCCCATTCATGCGCGTTCTTTGCGCATGAGTGGGGTGTCGTCAGAGATGTCTGTGGTAGTACGACCCCACTCATGACGATGAAGCCGTCATGAATGGGGCACCCAGATGTGGTGAGTGGGCCACCCGCCCACCCGCCATCCTGATGTGGTGACCGAGACACCCGCCAACCCAGATTAGGGAACTCGTCGAACATTCATGAACGGTAGAGAAC
>Ga0105240_10011358_pt1 | contig 12405 bp, 9 predicted proteins | sample KBSC54metaG_FD_80426 | JGI IMG/M metagenome (GOLD analysis project Ga0105240, IMG submission 80426) | Corn rhizosphere microbial communities from Kellogg Biological Station, Michigan, USA - KBS C5-4 metaG | ecosystem: Host-associated > Plants > Roots > Rhizosphere > Soil | place: Michigan, USA... | reverse complement strand
GCCAACCTGGGAGTTAGTCCTCGATGCGGCCCAAGAGTTGCACGCCCGGGTCGGGGAGTTCCGCCTCGACGAGCTCATTCGGCAGGTGCAAGCGGCGGACCCAGCGCGTGGGCGTGGGACGATCCAGCCGACCGTCCAAGGCATGACCGTCAACGCTGGGACGGGCCCGCCGAGCCCTTGTGGCAAGCCTCTCTATCGCGTCCGGCACGGCTACTACACGCTTGCTGGCTGAGGTCTGGCCGACACCCGGGTTGCTAACCGAAGAGGTCGAATACTTTGTGCGAGAAGCGCTCGCACGCAAGCATGGTCAGCCGTTCGGCAAACGCGTGCTCCCGTTGCCTTCCGGCGGCAGGCATGAGTTTGACACTGTATCCGCCGATGGCATGGTCGTCGCTTCGGTCAAGAGTTCGAGTGGCAGGACTGCCTCTGGTTGTTCCCATCCGTGCGGGCGAAGGTGTATCTGCGATTCTGGGTGTCAACGGAGAAGGTATCCCCGGCGGTCTCGTATTTGGTGTCGCATTGTCTCTTATCCAACTGATCGAGGAGGGACTCACTAACCAAGAGCGCGACCAGCGAAATCCTGCTTCAACGGGTAGCGAGCAGTGGCTTTGCGTCCTGGTTCACGCCTCCGCGCGCGGCGGACCGGGTGGATCCCTACTCGTGGGCTGAGCTCAGGAGTCAGGGTTGAGTGTGATGACGGCGGCGTCGAACTGTCCTCGGTCGATGAGGGCGTCGCGGAGGCTCATGAAGATGGTCGTCTCGTCGTTGTCGAGCGGTTCGGCTGCTGCTGCGCGTAGGCAGTCGAGAGCTGCGGCGGCGATGTGGCCCTGTTCCCACGGTTCGCCGTGGCCGAGGAGCGCATGCACGATAGGCATGCTCGCGACTGGGTTGTGGTCGGTGCGCCAGCGTTCCGCGACCTCGTGTGCGTTGTCGATGATGCCGCCCGTTGCGGTGAGCGTGTCGCGCATGAGGGTCGCGTATTCGGTGGGATCAACGTTGGTAACGAAGGCCCAGTGTCCGAGTTTATGCAATGCTTCGCGAGGCAGCGTGCTGTCGTCGAGGACTGCACGCCAGCAGGTGACGGCAACGGTTAGGTGGTCGCTGCCCGCTGGTTCGTCCTGCACGAGGAATGCGATCTGTTGGCACAGTTCGCCGGTCGCGTCGACGTGACTGGAGACCGCGTGGATCACGTCCGTGACTGCGTATCCGGGCCGCCGCCAGAAGGCGCCGGTAAGGAGCCAGTACACGCACGACTCGGGATGGTCGCCGGTCAGGGCAAGGATTTGGCTTCGGAAGCGGTCGAGCAATGCTGGAGTCGGCCGGTTATGGCTGATCACTTCGAGGACGGCGGTGTCGCCGTGGTTGCCGGCCGGGATCAGGTAGTCGATGTTGGCATCGACCCATTTAGGGGCGAGGACGATCAGCGTCGAGAATCGGTAAACGAGGATCGTGTGTAGATATGGGGATGTCGCGCCAGTCTGCCGGCGTGCGCCATCTAGAAAGGCGGGCAGGTCGTCTGGTGGAGCACCTGTGTCGCGGTACCGGTGGGCGGCGAGCGCGAGGACAGCTTGCGCGGCTCGTCCGGACGGTTCGTTGATCGCGGCCGTCAGTCCGGTCGGGTCCTTCTCGAACGTGCCCATCGGCGTGTAGCCATCGTCCGGCGTGTGGAGAGCCGATGCTGTGGCGAACGCCCACAGTCGGGTGAACACGTCCTCCGGCAGGATCGCGGTCGGGTTTCCGGCGAGCTTCGACGTTAGGTCGAGGAGATGGTTCACGATGTCGCCACGAACCCGGTCGGTGTCGAGATCTCGCCATGTGTCGCCGTCGATGTTGTCTATTACCTTGATCATCGCCGCCGTCAGTGGGCCGCTCGCGCCGACCAATGCACCGTTGGGGTTAGCGTTGGTGACGGCGCGGAGAAAATGCGCAACAAACAGCGGCGCGTTCAACGTGGCGACGATCGTGTCGGCCTGACCGATCCAGTCGGGAAGCCGCTGCTCGGTCGCCCGTTCGAACGCGCGACCGAGCGCACGGCGCGACCCATCGGCGTCTTGGTCGTCGGCGTTCGGCTGCCAAGCGGCGACCGCCGCCGCCGCATCCACTCCGTCCGTCTCGACCAGGACAGCCGTCGGGATGGGCGATGAACCTTCCGGGTCCCACTGGAATTGTTCTAGCGGAATGTCGAAACGTCCCGGGTCAGGATGTCCGCGCTTGGCGAAGATCGGACTCAGCGCCGCCTCCCACCCGGCCACGCACTCGTGCGGCAAGATCCCCCACCAGCCCCACACCCGCGCTTCTGCCGTTCGCCGATCGCCTGGGTCGACCGGCACCGCATCCGCCCCGGGCGGATCGCCGAGCGCCGCAGACCACGCCCCCACGGCCGCAGCGTGCACCTCCGCGTCCTTGCTCGCCAAGATGCGCCGGATCAGGTCACGGTCGTCACCGGATGGGTCATCGGCCAGCCTCGACACAACGTGCTGAATCATCACCGCAGGCTCTAAATCCTGCGCTGACACCAGCAACGCGCTGATCAGCCGGGCACCCACGGTGCCCGGAACCACGCTGACCCACTCCAGCAGAAGCGCCGTGGTTACTCCTTGCGAGCGGGCCGCATCCGCGATGCGGACCAGATGATGCGCGACGAACCGCCGCTCGTCGTTCGACCGGCCGGGGTCGACCGACAAGGGCACCTTGTCCATTACCACGTACGGGTTGGCGTTCACTAGATCCTTCAATGCATGCGCCGTGAGCTTCACCCGTCCCTCGGCGTTTATCGCGGTAACGCCGGCCCGCAACGCGTTGAACACCGATCCGGCCATGCCTTGGCGGCGTATGTCCCCAGGCTGGAGTGTCAGCCGGGCAACCCGCTCCACGACCCGAGCCTGCGGGTTGCAGCGACGCGCTAACTGCACGCCGAGCCCTCGAAGAGCGGGGTTCTGCGGCCCGTACGACGACAGCAGATCCTCGGCGACCGCCAACCCATCCTCTCCGAGATCGAAGCACTCCCGGAGCACCCAGAAGGCGAGTACGGGCCGCTGCTCCTTCGGCACCCGGCGTTTCAAGTCCCCGCTGAACCATGACAACAACTCCGCGACCTCAGTGGGATACGCCGTGTCCAACGCGAGCTGCTGGACCGGCCACGCCGCATCCGTCACGTCCGGCAATGTCAACAAGGCGGCGTCGTACAGCGGCCTGAGCCAGCCTGGGTCCGTGATCAGCGACAGGAACCGACCTAGCTGCAACGGGTTACTGCACAACACTTTGAGACGCTCCAGCTGCTCCGCGCTGGTGAACTTCTCCGAGGCCAAGGCGGCAATGTCCGTTACGCGCTTATCCGGGGGCAGGAACATCCACGTCAGCCAGTTCACCGCCTCGCTGTACAACGAGGCAGCGTCACCAATCGACATGGACCCGTGCAGCGACCCGCCCGCACGGCCTCGCAGCTCGTTGTAGCGTGCCACCATCGAACCGCCGCCGTGGAACGGCGCGACGCCCGTGGATGACCGCACCTGTTCTACCAGTTGCCGCGCGCGGAAGTACTCCCGCTCGCTCTGCTCCGCGCTCCGCTTCACTGTGGCCAGCAGCCGCTCCACGGCCGCCTCGCCGTCGGCCTCCGACACGAGGCGGGCAGCCGCAACCTCCTCCCAAGCGGCATGAATCGACCGCAGGCCGCCTTCACCGGCGTCGAAGCTCCCAACGACCGAGTCCAACGCCTCCCGGACGTTGTAAGCGACCGACTCGGCAAGCCGAAGCTCGGCCGCGCCAGCGGCGATCTTCAACAGTGCAGCAGCCGTGGCCACATGCGATAACACCCGGTCAGCCTGCTTTGGCACCTGCCGCCGAATATTCGCCGCCACACCATCCGGAAGCTCCGGCAACGGCTCGACCGAGCCCGTCGGATTCATCGCCGTTCCTGCCGACTCCTCGGCCACGTCGTCACCCGACATCGTATGAACTCCTCCAGCCCGAACGGACCGATTTTGGAACCAGCGGCCGTTTGATTGCCTCAGCAGGCGAGCGGGCATCCACGAGGCTCGCCAGCCGGCTATCGCGGGCTACGCGTCCGCCTCGACCGTTATCGGTGCAGCGGCTGCCGCTCTGAGCTCCCGCACGTTGAGTTTCTTCCGCAGCCGCTGAACCTTGGGCCATTCCGAGGTGAGGTGACCGCGTCGACCCGCGACAACGGAGATATCAACGCCGACCTCTTCGGCCAGCGCCTGAAGTTCAAAGTCTGAGGTCGCGCCAACGAGACGATCCTGGTACTTGCGCGGAACGAGTGCGTCAGCAGCGAACTCGTTAGCCTCGGCTTCCAGCCCGTCTTGGTCGTCGCCATCAGAACCCAGACTGATAAAGGTCCGCCTGCGCGGGTGGCGCAAGATGTGGCCGATCTCGTGCATAAGGCTGAACCAGAAGGTGTCTTTGAATTTGTATCGGTCAGACAGAACGATCAATGGTCGGGTTGCGCTCACCCAGCGGGTCGCCCCGCACGCACGGCTCTCCTTGATGCCATCAACGAAAGCGAGCGCAACGCCGCACGCGCCGAGTAGTTCGCGCGCCCGTGCGAATGCCTCGCCGTCGGGCACCCCGGTCAGGATGCGAAGGTCCAGGAGGCGCTTTCGCAGCTGATCAGCGCGAAAGGCGGGCAGCCGGTGGTTCGCCGTTTGCTGCTCTCCGAGGCGGAGCCAGGTGGCCGTCGCGTACGCGTCAACGTCGAGGTGTTGTGCCCGTCGGAATCCGCTGACGCCGGCGAGGCTCACCTGTTCGAACGCAGCAGGATCGGCGACTCCAAAGAACCGCAGGAGCTTGTCGACGAGCTCGCCCCCGTGCTCGGATCCGGTCAGCACGCCGTTTGCGCGCAGCACCGCGAGCGGAAACCGGCTCGCCCACGCCGTGTGCTTGGCCAACTCTGCGTACGCGTGCTGGCTGGACCGCTCCGCTTGATGACGCGCCTCGGCGAGTAGAAGCGTCCGCGCGGGCACGCCCAACGATCGTTCGAAAGCCATCGCGACGTCCGCGGTCAGTGACGCCGTCCCAGTCATCACCTGGCTGACGTGCTTCTCTGTCAACTTGGTCCGTGCAGCAAGGTCTGTCTGCGACATGCCCCGCGCCTCGATCTCGACACGTAACAAGGCGCCGGGAGTGACCGCCCATTCGGGTTGGAACTCGATATGCGCCGCCCGTGTCGTGTCGGGTTCTTCGGCGCGTGAACGTTCCGACGGCGTCATCAACGCCTCCGCCGCCTCGCTGCTGTCGCATGCGCGCACACGACATCAATTACGTGAGCTTCTTGGATATTGTCGAGCGTTCTCACGGCTTCCTCCTCGAGGAGTTCGACGGCTGTTCCGTCCGCGGCGATCGGGACGAGGCTGACAACGGCGTCGGAGTGAGCGACGTGGACGAGGCCCGGCGATACGCGGATGTCGAGAGCTTGCCACTTGCGCAGGTGTCCGAAGTCGAGCGAGTCGATGAGCAGGCCGAAGCACACCTTGAGCGCGCCCCAGCTGCTTCCCCAGAACGCCGCTGCGGAAGAGGGTTCCGAGCAGAGCACATGTAGGCGCTCGTCAGTGAACACCAGACGCACCTGACTCAACCTCTTTACCGATTTGGTAATCGTTCGACTGCCGGGGTGTGGTACGGTTCTTTACGGAACAGGTAAACGGTACCCCGGCCATCCCCCGGCCGGCAGTCAACGCGCGGAGGCCACATATGAACACCGCATCTGAGCAGGGCCCGAAGTACCTCATCGACATCGAGGGCGCCGACCACCCGTGGTCGTCGCCGGAGATCACCGTCGCGCAGCTCCGCAACCTGGCCGGCTGGGATGCGCACCAGCAGATCGTTGAAGTCAACCTCCAAACGATGACCGAGACGACGCTCACCGACGACGCCGTCATCGAACTCAAGCCCGGCCACGGCTACGCCAAGAAGATCCGCTTCCAGCGGGGCTAGAAATGTACGATGCCACCAGACTCGCCGAGGAGCTCGACCTGCTCCGGACCCGGTTCAGGGACCTGGAAACGCGGGAAGCGGACGGCCGCACCTGGGTGCGGCTTCCGAGCTACTCGGTGCCAGACGGGTGGCAGCCGAGCATGGTCGAACTCGTATTCGGCTTCCCCGCCGAGGTCGGTCAGCCACCGTACGCCTTCCAGGTGCGCCCAGCCCTGACCCTAACCAACGGAGGCAGCCCATCGAACTACACCGTCGGTATTACGAACCCATGGGGTGACGGGTTCGCCCAGTTCTCGTGGGCACCGGACGGACCGTGGGTGCCGAACACCGACATCCGCGCCGGGGCGAACATGCTGAACTTCGCGGCCTCCTTCCGTACGCGTCTGGCCGAACTGTCATGAGAATCCGCATCGATGCCGAACGCAGTCTGATGGACACCGCTCGCGCCCATCTCGATCGCCCCGGCGAGCGCGTCGGGTTTTTCCTCGCCGACGTCACCGCCACTGGCACGTTCGTCCTGCGGCAGTGGCGCCACGTTGCCGACGATGAGATCGTGCCGTCGCTGCACGCGATCCTCTCCGACGACGCGGCCACCGACATCGTCCGCTGGGCCTTCGATGCCGGGAAGTCGCTCGTCGAGGTCCACACGCACGGACGACTGGTGCCTGCCGCGTTCTCGCCCGTCGACGTCGACGGCTTCGACGACTGGGTTCACGGAGTGCGATGGCGGCTCCGCGGTGCACCGTACGCTGCGGTCGTCGTCGCCGAGGACACCATTGACGCGTGGGCGTGGACCGGCACGAGCAAGCGACCCGAGCAGGTCGATGCGATCGTCATCGACGGCACCGAGATCATCCGCACGACCCGAGCCACAATGGAGCGACTCCATGCCCGACCCTGACGCCGCACCCGTCGAACCCGACGGCAGCCGCTACAGCCGCAACGAGGCATTCTTCGGCGCCGACGGGCAGGCGACAATCGCGGCCGCACCCGTCGCAATCGTTGGCCTCGGTGGTCTCGGCTCGCACGTGGCGCAGCAGCTCGGATATCTCGGAGTCATCTCCCACGCGCTCATCGACGACGACCCGGTGACCGACTCAAGCATGAATCGCGTCGTCACCGCCGAAGACGGCGACGCTGCGGCAGGGATCCTGAAGGTCGAGGCGGCCAAGCGTCGCCTACTTGCGATCAACCCGGCGGCCGAGGTCGCAGCCGTGCCGGTCAAGCTCGACACCGCCGATGCGTACACGGCGATCACAGGCGCACGCGTGGTGTTCGGCTGCGTCGACAACGATAACGCCCGTCTACAGCTGATGCGCATCTGCTCTGAACTCGGGATCCCGCTCATCGACCTCGCGACGGATGTCGACGTGAAGGCGAACCCGATGACGTTCGGCGGTCGCGTCATGTGCTGCACAGGCTCCGGATGCTTGGTATGTATGGACGAACTCGACCCGAAAGCGCTCGCGCTGGCCAACATGACCGAAGAAGAGGCGAAGGCGTACGAGCGGATCTACGGCATCGGTCGTAACGCTCTTGGAGCGACCGGGCCGATGGTCATCTCGATAAACGGCACGGTCGCCTCACTCGCAGTCACGGAGTTCATGGCGCTGACGACCGGGGTGCGCCCCGTCATACGCCTGCAGCGCTACTACGGCCATCGAGGCGCAGCTGGCAGCAGCGGCGACCAACCGCTCGAGGGCTGCTGGTACTGCGCAAGATGGCGCGCGCAGGCTAGCCACATCCGCCTTGGTGCGAGCGGCGCATCCCCCACTAGCTGAGTTAACCTCCATGTGCCTCGAGTCGCGAAGGCGCGCATATCGATTATCCGCTCGTCAAGGACTCGAGGCTTTGGCTCACGCAGAATCGGCGTTCGGTGCGCCTCGGAGATTCCCAGGTCGCACAAGCCATCCGAATCAGATGGCCTTCGGGACCAAGGCGGTCGGCGTTCTCGACTCAGGCCGCCAGCGGCGGCGGGTAAGCCTAGTGCCGCTGGGCCTTGGCGAGGACCTGCCGTACCAGCGCCTGCCGCTTGGAGCCCGGCGGCACCAGCTTGACCCGCAGGTCGGGCCGGGCGCCGAAGTAGTCCATGCCCGCGTCCACGACCCGCTTGACCCCGGAACCCCCGCCGGAACCGAGCCCGGCGTCGGTCAGGTAGACGCTGTCCTGCTCGCCGCGGATGGCCACCACCCGGCAGGCCGGCCGGGCGGTCACCTCGGTGAGCAGCACCATCAGCTCGGCGATCACCTTCTCCCAGGTGAACTCCGCGCCCTTGCCCAGGATCTCCTCGACCACCTTCTGGCCGGCGGCCGGGTCGTCCAGCAGCGTGCGCGCGGTGGCCGCAGCCGAAACGGCGTCGAAGCCAAGAATGGTCGGGATGCCGGCCGGCAGCACCTCGGCCAGGCCGCCCTGCCGGGTGGACAGGCACGGCGCGCCGAAGTGCGCGGCCTCGAACGGGATCAGCCCGAATCCTTCGGACAGCGTGGGGTAAAGCACCAGGCCGGCGTTGCGATACAGCCAGACCTTCTCCGCGTCGCTGAAGATGCCGATGTTCACCACCCGCTCGGCCAGCTCCGGGCGCACGGCGAGGAACCGGGCCTCCTCCGAGGTGGACGAGCCGTGCGGCGGGTGCGCGCCGGCCAGCACCAGCGAACCGCGCCAGCCGCCGGCGTCCAGTTCGGCCAGCATCCGCAGCGCGAACATCCGGTTCTTGTGGTGGTAGGACACCCCCAGGCAGAGCAGGTAACCGGGCTGCAGGCCCTCGGTGCCGGCCGGCTGGCTGGCGGCGTCCGACACCAGCGCGGTGTGGTCGGTGCCGTTGTAGATGATCCGGCTGGCCAGATCGGCGGGCAGCAGCCCCTCGGCCCGGGCCGAGTCGCGGGAGTGCTCGGAGATGTAGCTGATGCCGTCCACCGTGCTGGCGGTCAGCCGGGCCAGGTCGCGGTACCGGCGCCACTCGGCGTCGCTGCCGAAATAGGCGGCGTCGTGGTAGGCGATGAAGTCCAGCTGGTTGACCACCACCCGGTCGGCCACCGAACGCAGCCACTCGATCTCGCCCGCGTCGCGTACCTGGTACGGACGGAACACCACGTGCGCCCGATCGCCGTCCCACGGCTTGAGCTCGCTGCTGATCGGCTCGACGAGAACCTTGTCCAGCCCGGCGATTGCCTGGGTCAGGTAGTCCGGCACCACCAGCGGGGTGAACACGACCACCTGCCGGACGTCCTCGCGCATGGCCAGCGCCCGGATCGTCTCCACCGTGCCGACCTGGGTGCCGGCCGCCAGCGGGCCGAGGCACATGCCGTCGATGGCCACCACCATGCCCAGCACCGAGCGGCGTGCCGCGAGCAGCGCGGCGGCCAGCGGCGAGTAGTCGTCGGCGGCCACCCGGCGCACCCACGGCCCGTAGTACGGGTAGCGCTTCTGGATGATCTGCTCGTGCTCGTACCGCCGCTTCTCGATCTCGGGTGACCGGCCGAAGCTGGACCCGCCGCGGTGGAAGACGTAGACGTCGTCGGCCACCACGTGCTCGAAACCGGCCGCGATCGCCCGCTGGCTGAAGTCCACCTCCTCGCCGTAGCCGGGCGAGAATGCCGGGTCGAACGGCCCCACCACGTCCAGCGCCGCCCGCCGGACGTAGGTGCAGTGCCCGATCGCGGTCGGGATCCGGGGCCGCAGCCGCGGCGAGCCGGCCGCCACCCGGCGGGCCGCCTCGTCCACCGACAGGCCGCCCGGTACGTCGTCGGTGGCCACATTGCGTTCCGGGATCGAGATGATCGTGCCGTGGTTGGTCAGCGCGCTCACCGTGGCGATGGTGTTCGCCGAGACGGCCGCCGCCCGCATCCGGTCCAGCCACTCCGGCCCGACCACCACGTCACTGTTCAGGATCACCACGTCAGCCGGTGCGGCCGCGGCGAACGCGTCGTTCATGGTGAGCAGGAAGCCTTTGTTCGACACCTGTTCCAGCACCACCACGTCGTGCGCCGGCGGCGTCGCGTCGGTGCCGAAGAACTCCTGCAGCACGGTGAACGGCCGCCGGTCCCAGCCCTTGTCGTCGACCACCAGCAGCGGCACCGATGCCGGCGTGTGCTGGAAGAACGCCTGGTAGCAGCGCACCACCTCGTCGTAGGAGTTGTACACCGGCACGATCACCACCGGCTCGCCGTTGTCCGGCAGCAGGCTGCGCGCCTCGGCGACCGAGCGGGCTTGGTACAGGCTCATGCGTTCGTCCTTCTGCTCTGCTGTGCGATGCCTTCTGCTCGGCTCCGCGCTCGCTCCGCACTCCTGCCGCCAGCGGCGCTGCCGGCCAGTGCGATGCTCACTCGCTGTCGCCTTCGGCTACTCATTCGATCTCGATCTTCGGGCTCAGCGCGAGCACCCCGACATCGTTGGCGTCGTTGCTCACCTGGAACGACACCGCCCGGTCGACCCGGTGGTAGTCCGGCCCGATCCGGGGATGCACCGCGATGTCGATGAAGTACTGCCCCTCGGCCACCGGCAGCTGGTCGAACCGGAACCGGACGGTACGCCGGCCGGAGATCGGTTCCGGCGAGATGTTCTGCACCACGGTGTTGGTGCCGTAGACGACCAGGCCGGACGCATCGGTCAGCGCCACCCCGGCCGCCCAGTCGGCGACCTCCTGCTCGGCGGTGACGTCGAACTCCACCACCAGGCTGGTGCCGGCCGGATAGACCGACTGAGAACGGCCGTTGCCGCCCACGGTGCGCGGATTGCTGATGGTCAGCCGGTGGTTGCGCTGCGACTGCAGCACCTGCTCGGCCGAGGAGTTGGCCTCCCGGAAGTGCCGCACCGCCTCGCCCGGGCTGCCGTCGATCACCATCCGCCCGGCGTTGAGCAGCACCACCCGGTCGCACATCTGCCGTACCTGCTCCAGGCTGTGGGTGACCAGGATGATGGTGCGGCCGTCCTGCTGGAACTGCTTGATCCGGTCCAGGCACTTGCGCTGGAACGGCTCGTCGCCGACCGCCAGCACCTCGTCCACCAGCAGGATCTCCGGATCGACGTGGATGGCCACCGCGAAGGCCAGCCGGACGTACATGCCGGAGGAGTAGAACTTCACCTGGGTGTCGATGAACGGCTCGATCCCGGAGAAGTCCACGATCGAGGAGAAGTACTCGTTGGTCTGGGCCCGGCTCAGGCCCAGGATCGAGGCGTTGAGGTAGACGTTCTCCCGCCCGGTCAGGTCGCCGTGGAAGCCGGCGCCCAGCTCCAGCAACGCGGCCAGCCGGCCGCGCCGGGCGACGTAGCCGGTGGTCGGGGTCAGGATGCCGCCGATGATCTTGAGCAGCGTGCTCTTGCCCGAGCCGTTGCCGCCGATCAGCCCCAGGGTGTGCCCGGAATCGATCTGCAGGTTGATGTCGCGCAGCGCCCAGAACTCCTCGGCGTGCGCGCGCGACCGGCGCGAGTTGACCAGCCGCTCCTTGAGCGACTTGTCCTTGCGGATGACGAACTTCTTCGAGACGTCGGTGACCTGGATGACCGGCGAGCTAGCCACGAGTGCGCTCAGAGCTCCTGGGCGAAGTTGCCCTGCGCCCTGGCGAAGATCCGCTGGGCGAACCACAGGAAGACCAGGCTGGCCACCAGCAGTATCGCCAGCCTGCCGTAGATGCTGCCGGTGAACTCGAAGCCGGAGCCCTCACCCTGTGGCCAGAAGAACTTCTGGAAGCTGAACACCGCCGAGGCCATCGGGTTCATCAGATAGACCTGGTAGAGCCCGCTGGGCAGCGTCTTGGCCACCCGGCTGGTGTTGTAGATGATCGGGGTCACCCAGAACCACAGCATCAGCACCACGGTGATCAGGTGCTGGACGTCGCGCAGGTAGACGTTGGCCGCGGCCAGCAGCAGGCCGCAGGCGGTGGCGAACACCACCAGCATGATCACCCCGAGCACCGGCAGCGGCAGGTACCGCGGGTCCGGCCACTTGCCGGTGCCGATGCCGGCGATCACGTCGGCGATCAGCAGGATCACCAGCTGGAAGCCGAAGTTCACCACGGCAGCGCCGGTCGCGGCGAGCGGGAACAGCTCGCGCGGGAAGTACACCTTCTTCACCAGGCCGGAGTTGAACACCACCGAGGTGGTCCCGGTGGACAGGATCTCCGAGAACAGCGTCCACACCGCCAGGCCGCAGAAGATGAACACCCCGTAGGACGGGATGGCGCCGGCGCCCAGGAACTTGCCGATGACCAGCCAGTACACGCCGAGCTGGACCAGCGGCATCAGCAGGCTCCAGACGAAGCCCAGCACCGAGTCCTTGTACTTGACCTTGAGCTCTTTGCGGATCAGGTTGCCGAGCAGCTCCCGGTACTGCCAGATATCCCGTACGGCCTCGCCGAAGCCGAAGAAGAAGCTGCGGGGTGCGTTGATCCGCTGCAGCGGAGCGTCGGCGGCTGGTGGAGTCGCCGACTCCGGTGCCCTGGCTACGGTCATGATCCTTCT
>Ga0105240_10011356_pt1 | contig 12407 bp, 13 predicted proteins | sample KBSC54metaG_FD_80426 | JGI IMG/M metagenome (GOLD analysis project Ga0105240, IMG submission 80426) | Corn rhizosphere microbial communities from Kellogg Biological Station, Michigan, USA - KBS C5-4 metaG | ecosystem: Host-associated > Plants > Roots > Rhizosphere > Soil | place: Michigan, USA... | reverse complement strand
TGGTCCCAATGATTGATCTCTAGTTCACCGTTTTGTTTTGCGGTCACCCGGCCAAGCTCGATTACCTATCTAAAAAAATAAAACCCCGCGCGGGGCGGGGTCCTTTGTTGCCCAACCTGAGCATGAGCTATTATTGATTGTCAATATATTATGGTGGAATGGAAAAGCATATGGTAAAACAACATCTTAAGAGCCTGTGCAAGAGGTAAGCAATCCATGACTAACTTAAATAACCCTCCCTGCTATTCACTGCCGTTCAAACCATCCGCTGAGCATACCGCGCTGGGGCCGGATTGCCAAGACGGCTAAGATTTCCTACCGAAACGCCTGAAAGCCTGGATCGTTTGATAATAGCCATAAGCGAGGACGATCCGGGCGAAGAAGTCGATTGCATAGGATAGCGGCTGCAGGGTCAGAAAAGGCTTTTCACTACTGCCTTTGAAAAGGTTCTCCGTTTCGAAGAATCGTAGCGGGTTCATATACCGGAAGAAAGCGCTGACAAGCCGTCCATCGATCGTGGGCCAGCCGATATGAAATTCTCTGGAGGAGATGATGAGAAAATAGTAGAATAAAAGGCCGGTCACAAAGGAAAAGAGCAGCCCTCGGCCCCAGTTGCGGCCAAAATCATTGGAGGCCTTGTTCAGCAAAAGGCTCAGTTTGGTGAAGCTGAAACTCCTCCATCCGCGCGGAAACCAACGGAGTGCACCCCAATGCGCCTCGATCTCCCTGGCCTGGTACTCGAGGTACCGCACAGTATCTCCTTGCTTCTGATAGGCTGCACTGATTTGGCCAAAGGCTAGTTGCTCCTGTTCATAATTTACCCCGCTTGCGGGTGCGATGTGACGGGGAAAATTCGTCCGGGCCATAAAAGCCTCGAGCAGTTTAGAGTTGACAAAGTCAAACCGGGCGCCGGTAAATTCACAAAGAATAAAGTCCGTTTTGCCCAGGTTCGAGGCTGTTACCTGCAATAATCCCGATGGCGGAATCGTCACCTGCTGTAGGGCTACCAACCCATTGTTGCGGACATCCCTGAACACGAGCTCCCTTACGGTGAGCGTTTCAAGTTTCACGGTGTTTTCAGCTGCATTTTCGCCGAATAGCTCCAAGTGGTCGATTTCGCTATCCTGAAAAAGCAAGCGCTCAAAGGAAGAAAGATGATAAATAAGGCGGCCAATGTGACTTCGGGTCTTGACCTCCAGGGTAGTATCCGGAGGTTGCTTTTCGAAAAAGGATAACTGATCTATCCGCGATCCGGTGATGCTACAGTTGGATCTAAATTGAACGGTGTGCATGTCCAGCCGGTCGATCGAACATCGGTTAATGCATAGTTCTGTGACGCTGGCCTTGTAACCCGATCCGCAGGAGATGATCTTGACGTCATTCAGTACCACGATCTCAAAATTGTTTTTCAGGTCGATCTCTCCGGTGGGCTTCTCCAGATCAGAATGAATGCCCTGGAAGTTTAGATTGCCCTCCCCATGGACGAACAGGTACCTGTCGAAGGCGATATTTTCGATGGTATTGTTATATTTTCCAGTCCATATATCCGCGTTATCCAGGAAATGGTTTTTCCCCTGCAAGCCTACATTGTCGAGAGAATGGATGGTAACCGCTTTTTCAAATATGCAGTTTCTAAAAACAATATCACCCGCCTTGCGATGAAACCCAATAAAGACCTTCTCGGTAAATAGGCAACAATTGTAGATTAACGTTTTCATGGTGGGTACGCCACCTCCGGAATACAGATCATGCTCAAATTCGATTTCAAAGCGGAATTCTTTGAAGTCAAGCGTACTGGCTGGGAAGCCATCATTCTGACCGATACGCCAATTCAAAACCTGCTGGTATTGGGTGGGGTCCATAATGACGCGCTCATCTGCCATGGAGGAGAGGGGTTGAGTGGCGAAGATAGTTTTTTCGCAGATTTTGTAACTTTATAGGATGCGTAAAGTACGAACGAAACTAAATCAGCGACAGTTGGAAAAGAAGATCGACAGCGATCTGAACCGCCGGTATGTATACATTATCCCCCGGGATGGGACTGTGCCGTTTGTACCGCCGGTTGAAAATTCGATGAACCGTTTTGTCGGTCACGACGCGCCGCTGGTCAAAGTCGATGCCGAAGGCAGGTTCTCCGTGGATGGCGAAATGGGAAAGCTGAAGATCTTTTATGTCCCGGAAAAGCAATATCAGCAGGTACATCAGATTTTGAAGGACGCCAAAATTCCGGAGCATTTGCATCAGGATCTGGTGTGGGCATTTCTCAATATGGCTTTTGCGGGATGCATGGCCACCTATTCAACTAATTTTAATACGGAATTTGAAAGGCTCCAATCCGAATTGTTTCAGACGATCGACCTGCTGGAGGCCTTTGCCAGCGAAAAGAAACTCCTTCGGGGTATGCGGCTGGAGTGGCGGGACCGGCTGGAAGGCAAGGACCAGGCCGGACGGCCGAACTTCGGCCCGATGAAAAGCAAGACGATCAAAGGTCATCATGCCGTTCAGATGGTGGAGAAGGTGCTAAAGGAGTACAAGGCACTGAAGGATTATCACATTTTTCAGACGATGTATGACATGCGGAAGGAAAAGGGCAAAACGGATATGTTTTTTGGCCATAAAAACGCGGAGAAGCATTCCCAAAGCCACTATGCCTGGGCGGTGTTCAATTATTTCCGTCAGCATTTGTTTAGCAGTGCCTTTGAGTACCTGGAAGATCCTGAAAAGTACGAGGAGGAAGTGGCCCAGTTGAAGGCACTGTACCCGCGCAAACAGCTTTATCTCTGCATCGGCCGGTTGATGATACTCGCCCGGCTGCTGTCAGTTCAGCCTGATCAGGACGATGAGGATATCATCGAGATCATCGAAAAGAAACTCGCGCCATATTCGCAGGCCAGCAAGAAGCGCGTCAAGTCGATCAGTGAGAACAACCGGATGCGAACGGATGGAATGAAGGAAGTCATCTTCTTCCCTGACCTGTTCTGAGAGGAAAAATGCCCTTGGTGAATTTTTTCCATTTTTCCTGCGATCGAGGTATCCCGTCGCCGTTTCTTTGGGTCCAAATTCGTGAAAAATGCGCGCTATCGTTTTGGATACCAGGCAGGCAGCGATCTATTTGAACATCTCAGTGTCCCGTATCCGTGACCTTGCCAGAAAACAGGAAATCCCCCATCACCGGATGGCCGGCCGGCTATTCTTCCTGGAGATCGATCTCCGACGGTGGCGGCGCCGGCAGCGTCACGCGTCGGCCGATCATCAGCACCATCAAGGGTGGTGGAGCGCAGTCGCACAGTTCACTCTACGCATCATGCCTGATTTGCTGCACCTGGCGCTCCGACTGATACACGTGAAATAAGTATTAGTTAAACGCCTTCCATTGGTTATCAAACACTTACCGGCACCGCACCGCCGGCAATTCCGTAACCTGCGGCTCCAACGCGCCCGACCGCGCCAGCTCCAGCGAGGTCCGACTCCCCGGCGGAGTTTTCGCCTTATCGACCAAGTGATCTTCGACATATTTCCATCCTGACCGGATCAAGCATGACGAAGCATGTTCGCCTGCCAGCTTGCGCCCCCATCCTGGAAGCGATATCTGCTTTGTCATGCTCTTCGTATATTTACAGTTGCTTTTTATTTTCTTTATTTATGAGCGGACAAGATGCGATCAGAGGTTTCGTTTATCAGACCATTGCCAGCGCGCTTCACTTCCTGGTGGATGCGGATTGGGAATACCTTACGGTTGAACCGAATACTGCCTACGAAAAGGTTGACATGCTTCTGGAGGACGATGCGGGATCAAAAAAATGCCAGCAGGTCAAGTCTTCCATCAATAACTTCGAGAAAGCGGATATTCTACCGTGGCTGGAAAAAATCGTTACAGACGTTCCGGACGCCCAACAATATGAACTGATTTTAATTGGCCCTTGCTCCGCTAGTGTAACACTCTTCATCAACAAGGTGAACGCACGACAATGGTCCGAGCTTGGGGCGGTACTTACGCCGTACTCCGATCGGATCCGGATAGAATTGCTGACATTCAATTTCAATGTTCTTCAAGGGCATGTACAAAATGAAGTCCACCGATTCCTTTCGAAGCAGGAATTGGTCGCCTCACATGATACCCTCGTCATGGTCACGGGTGGGCTGCTCTACCAGTTCTTCCAGTTTGCGGTGCTCTCCACACGAGCCTCCAGAGCGCAATGGCGCGAAGAATTGATCGGTTGGTTAACCAGAAATTACCCCCGGGCACTCAACCTCGAACCCCGGCAGGACCGACTTGCGGTTGGGATTTACCAGGACGGGAACCGGAAGTTGCTGACTGCTTCCACCCCTTTCCAGTATCAGTTTGATGTTTCGCTTTTGTTGGATGGTTATATGGAGAAGGCATTGAACCATTTCAACCAGGTGGCGTCGATTCCCTTGCCGCCTTCCCTGGAGGATTGCCAACCAGAATCTGAAAATTGGTCCAAACTGATTATCATGAGTAGTACGGATTACCGGCAAGTGAAGATCACATCCGCAGAGCAGGACTATCTAAAGAGAAAGGTGGCAACGTATTTAAATCAGCAAATTCCCGCCGGTTTTTTCCAAATCGGTAACCTGACCTATAATTTATGGCAGCCAGGGATCTTCGGATATGCAATAGGATATAAGGGCACGCCAAAGGAGGAGGAAAAATATGCCGCTATCCGCAAGCTTCGTTATGCTTTGGAGGCAATGGATGAATTGTCGGCGACATTTGAATTTGTGAATCAACTCTATTGCCTGCCCCTGGTCTTGGAGAATGCCGGAAGCCGCTATGATGAAGAAGTAGTGGTGACCCTGAAACTTCCGGCCGCTGTGCAGCTCGTCCGTTCCGATACTTTCCATTTACCGGACGACGGCGACTTGTTGAAATTATTGACAAAAGAAGGCCATTTAACGGACCTGCTTTACCACCAGGGAGACAGCTTGGTTGACGGCTATCCGGCTTACCCTACTGACCCATTCGATCCAAATTGGGAGACCTATCTCGGTATCCTTTCTCCTTCCGACCAAGAGAAGCAAAGAAAGGAGAGGCTCATTCGCAAACTGGGCAATTTATTCAACCGGGAGATTTTTGATGATTTGCCCGGTTTTACGCAAATCCGGTATGAATTTCCAAAGATCAATCCAAACAAGCGGATTGCATTCCCATCCTACTTGCTCTTTAACGCCACCGATTCCTTCGTGATCGAGTATGAGATTATTTCGCGAAATACCGCCGCCGTGCAGATGGGTCAAATAACTGTGGACATTTGAGAAAATCCGGTTTACGTGGAAGCCACAATATACCCCCGCCTTAAAGCCAAAGATCCGTATTGAATCCTAAAGGGGCAATGACATTTTCCTTCAGCCGCGCGAAGTAGGGAAGATCATCGTTTTCGCCGTGTCCCATCCCGGTTCGGTGCGGGACTTTGTCAAATTTTTCCCAGGCTTGCTCACCTGTTGCGCTTTCATAGTTGTACGGGTATTTTCAATCGCCCAAAATGCTCCACCCAAGCTGAGGGTGGTAAGGACTATTCCGGCGAATTGGAACTTTTCCGCCCGCGACAATCCTCTTTTAAGGTAAGCTTTCGTTGAGAATTTATTTTCTGTCATATTGAGTTTTACTTTTCTTTTGATAGTCAAACCATGCAACTACTTATTCTCATTTTGTTCAATAAATTTGATGATTTGGTTCTTGGTGACGCCAACGAAATCACCACCGTAGTTGTTCAATTTGAGATTATATATCATTTCATCAAAATGATAAACATGGGAATCATCACGATTGCTATATGTGCCACGAATCCAAAGAACAAGTCTATTGTACTTTATATTATCGTCAATAGTGAAAGGCCAACCCGTGGTCCCATCCTTGGGTAAATTATCCGTAGGTGCTAACCCCACTCTAACAGGCCCTTTATAAATTGCGTCATCGCTGGAATCCTCAATTACCGCGGATATTTTCAAATTGTAACAGCAACTACCCCCATCCTTGCTTACAAAGCTGATCGTGTAATAATTCAATCCTTGTTCCGTTTTTAGAAATTTCAAACCTAGACTGCGGTTCCCATCGAGAACCATCAGAACTGGTTGATCCGGAAGAACGGTTGTTCTATTTGCTGAATCTTTAATTAGTTGCGATACCCGGCGTTCGGACGTATCCAATCTCAATTTGTATTCAGCCAATGTTTTGCCGATAACAGTCAATGTCTGATTATTCCCGGAACTATAATCCTTCCGGATTTGCAAGACAGACCTTTGATATTCCCCTCGTATTTGGGACTCGGACGCCTGATATTCACGCCGTATTTGTGAAACCGATATTCGATATTCTGCCCGTAATGTACTATCATGTTTTGCTTCTTGAATTGTGTGGTTCGCCTCTTTTTGTTCATCTAATTGGTTTTGGAAATAAAATTGGATCAGTGGTAGGAACACCATCAGAACGCCGCAAATGATGACGATATAACCCCGTTTATTGAATTTATTCCAACCTGGCTTTTTTTCATCCCAGATCACCTCTTTGGCGGCAACAATCGCCACAATAGCTGTGACAAATGCAAAAAGAGTGATGATAATTGCAACGATAATCATAACGGGAAAATACTCATTTCCGCGCATATGGCATACCGTCAAAACACCCCTTTATCCTCAATCTTTCCTGCATTTATCCTGAAGATTTAGGGGGGTATTTAAATAGGCATAGCTTCTATTTAGTCTTTTTTTACGGCACTGGTATTTCCATACCGGTGTTTTTTATTTTATACGGTCCAATATCCGCCGGTGGTGGCAATGATGGCGGTTAAAAGTGCAATGAGGGTGATGGTAAGAAGCATATGCGTTAAACTTCTATTTGCGCTATGAATTCTCCAATGTCGACGTTATTATCAGGTTTCAAAATCACGGTGTCGCCATCTAACCATACCGCCCACTTGCTTTCTGATACTTCGGAATATATTATCGCCTTTTTTTCTTTAAAATAGCGTAAGGTATTTTTCATGGTAGGGATTGTGTCTGCAATTTGTTTTTTCAAATTGGATATTTGCATATTGCAGATATTCAACCTTATAAGTTGTTCGTCGACCCCTGTTGCAACGACAGTATCAATAACTGTCATTTGACGGATCTTATACGAGAGGGCCTCCAGTTCACGTTCGGCATCTTTCTTGTGCTGCAACTCCTTGAGGATCGAAAGGTAGGCACGCGCAATTGTGTCCAATGATTCTATGAGTAGCATAATTCATTTGTTGTTAGTATTACAAAATTGAATGACTGCAGAAATATAAATCTTTTGATTCAAAACAAGAAACCGTAAAAACACTTTATTTCATATCGAACGTCATCCGAATTTCATCCGCAAGATCAAAAAAGTCTTTATTTTTCAAAAGCTCATCAAATTCAACTGCAAACGAATCAATTCCGGGGCATTCCCCTTGCCATTGCATATAAAAATATAGGGTGAATCGAAAGAATAAGATATTATGAATCATATCGTATATCTCTTTCAAACTCGGTGGAGAATCACCCTTTTCAATGGTTGCCCTTACTGTTCCTTTATACGTGAAAATAGGGGCTTCATTTTGCAGGATGTGATATGTCCAGGTGATGGGAAATGCCACTGCGTTGTCACCTGTTGGCCGCACGGTATATGAACACAGGAGTTGTCGGGGAAGTCTGTCCAAATCTTTCAAACCCTTCATGGCAGCAACAACAACAGAAGTGTCTCCCCATTCCTCAACGTTCACATTGGATGCATCCCATTTCATTGTTTTCGCATTGAAAGTTCCTCCCCTGTCAATGCAAAATAAAGGTTTTGCAATTGGTGAAGGCCCGTAAAATAACCCGAGACATATGGTGTGTGAAAGTGAGAACTGATGGGTATCGATGGCTTTTCATCTTCACGAAAGGCTAGGAGGTAGGTTGGAACTGTTTCATCAAGCATTTCCCTATACAAACAAAAGTGTTTTGACCATTTTGGATGATTCCAAAACGCCTTTGATAATTGTGGCTCGACACACCGAAAGCGGAAGGCTTTCAACCAAGGTTCATCGATCAAAATGGGGAAAAGGTCCTCTTCGGAAAACACATGATCAAATGCCCCGACATCTGGATAACCAAGGCATACCTTTCCTTCTATTGATATTGATTTAACCTCTGCTGGAATAAGTACCCCGCCTTCACTTAATCGGGACACTCCATTTCCAACCCGCAATGCAGTAACTTTTATCATTGGAGGGCTGATTGTTGAAGTTTAATTGAGCTTTTCAAGTTCGTCCGTGGCTGGCAGCGGCAATGGCAACGACAAGGAAGGGAGCTTGTTGGTCATGATGGGAAGGTTTAGGTATCCGAATATACTGATTTCCGTGAAAAAGCGCCTATACGTTGTCCAAAGGCCCCTTCCCGGCCCTATCCCCGGTTGGGATGGGGATTTTGTCATTCCGGGTGAAATGGGTCTGGGAGGGGAAATAATGAGGGGAATGGGTTAACTTCGTCTAATCGGGTCCGGATGCGTCCGTGGCTCAGGCAGGTCGTCTATGGAAAATACGGGAAACCGTTACGAGAATACTCGTCTGACGACCTGCTTTATTTCAGGTCAGGGCAGTGTTGAACAAGCATTTCAATCTTTTTATACCAAAACCGTACTGCGTTTGATGATCCTGACCACTTGGGTGGCATGTAAATCAACATTGGCGGCAATTGCACGTATAGACAATCCATCTTGTTTAAGCTTCATTATTGTTGGAGCAGCATCAGCCCATCGATCAAGGGCAGTGGCAACGTTCTTACGTGCTTGGCGACAAAAATCAGGGTTTTTATGGGTATGAACCCCCAATAACACCCCACGGGATTTAAGGGATTGTAGGGCTGCTTTGGTCCGGTCGGATGCCATGTCCCGTTCAAGTTCCGCAAACACCCCCATTTGCCGGATCATAGCTTTTGTCATGCTGGACATTACACCACCTGGATTCGGCATGTCCAACGCGACGAAGTTCACCCTATGGTCAATCAGGTCATGTATAAATGCTGATTTACGCCCTATACGGTCCAATTTAGCCACAATCAGGGCGCATTTGTTCCGTTTGGATGCATCCAACGCTTTTTTCAATTCAGGGCGTTTGGAGCTGCTTTTAATGCCGGATTTAACTTCAATGAATTCGTCCGTCAACTCGTATCCATTAGTGGATGCCCAATTTCTAACCATCAATTGTTGTGCATCCAGCCCGAGACCGGTGATCCCCTGTTTGCCGGTTGATACCCGGTAGTAACCAACAGCTAACTTTTTCATGTTTTATGCGTTTTATGCCCCAAATGTACACATATTGGTTGTCCATTTTGGAAGGTGTATGCTTGTATTGATCCACTGCCCATTCCAATACCTGTTTGAATCCAGAAGAAGGAGTAATTAAATCGTGTTTGGCGAGGGGGCTGTCCACTTCAATTTGGACCGTCAATTTCCCGACAACCGGATTGAATCCCTCCTTCAAATCGTTTTCAACCTGTGATAATACTTTTTTTGCCTCTGCCTGCCGTTAAATCAGCGTTTTGAAATTGTTCAATGATTTTTCCCATTTGATAGCCTTCCCATCTGGCCGATGAATGGGATCATAATAGGTGAACCGGATAAACCATTTTTTCCGGACCGATGCCTTTGATGTGGTCCAATTGTCGGGGACAATGTAGGGTGATGTAAAGGAACACCCGTTAGGAGCTTTAATTCGCTCCCGGTTTCGTTGTTTTTTGGCAATACGTGCCATAGTGTGTTTTTTGGCCCAACTGACCCCGTAACTGGGCGTCTAACTGGGTTTGTGATGAAAAACACACACCAAAGAGGGAAAATTCGGAGAAATTGGGGAGAGAGGAAATGCCACCTTCGCGATCCCATTGCCCAATAGTAGGGTGGGAGTGCGGTTGAAAGAGTTGCCCAACCTGGATTCGAGCTGGCAATGACAATCAAATATTTACAGGCCAATGGAGACACAAATGGAAGCACGCGACGCTATTCTGGAGATTTTGCATCCCGCCTTTGCCGGGCATTCTCTATTCTCTCATTAAAGGAGGGATGACGCACCTCGGGGAAGCCATTGATTAGCTTTTGGTGCTGACCAGCTTCGGTTAATCTTATGAACGGTAATTGCAACTCGATTTTCGGATCTCGGAAGGAGTTCAGCTGAATCAGGGTTTCGGGTCCGGATTTATTCCTTTTTTTGAATATACGGCTGTACGATCGTTCGGACACGCGGTAGGGGTTTGCCTTATGCACTAGGTCTTTAATATATTCGGAAAGGGTTTTATCATCAAAGAATAACTGAGTGTCGCTGAACAAATATTGGAGCGCATTTAACTGATGGACATCTGCTTCCGATTCCGTTGCCACAGTGCCTTTATTCGGATCGCCAAAATCATAAATATAAGGATCGTAGAAGCAATAAGTTAAACGAGGGCAAATGGGAACAAATATCTGGATGCCCTTTACAGCCAGGCCCGTTGCTCCATCGTAGCTGCCTAGTTGCTCCATCCACATATTGTAAGTTGTGATAGGATTATCAGAGGTTATAAATGGCAGCTGTGATAGATTTACAATAGATTTTACCTCGAGATGACTCATCAAATAGGAATGCTCAATAGCATTATGGAGAGAAAGAAGCGAAGGATATTCATGCGAGAACTTTCCGCCGTCAGGGATTTTTTGAAATTCCTTTATATATGGACGAAGCGAATCGAATGCGGTATTAAGGCCCTCTAATACCTCTGCTCCCGCCTTTGCAGTCCTGGAATGTTGTATAAGCACGAACTGCCGAAGAAGGTCGAAGTCCTCCCGCGTACTGGGGGGATTGATTTTGGTTATAGGGTTCGCAAAAAGCGTAGCGACTTTTGCTTCGAAACCGCTGAGGTCTTTTTCGATAAGCCCATCTTCACCGTATATGTATTTTTTATAGGCCTGACTTTTTATTGGGACATCATTGTAGAATTGCCCTGCTATATGGTTGTATGAACAGATACCGATCTGGTTCCGGTCCGAGGAGAAGTTTCGGAGGTAGAACTGCGGGACGAAGTGTTGCTTTCGCGGTTTTGACATTGCCACAAGTTATAAAAAGATATTCAGAAGCCTTTTGAGTTTAACTTTTCTAAAAGTTTCTCCTTGCTCAAATAGGCATTGTTGCAGTAATTGATTGCCGCACGTACTTTGTCGGAGCGGTCGAGATAGTCCCGGACGAGGTCGCCTTTGTACTCGCGGCAGTGAACGATCGACTTTCGCATGTTGTACAGTCTCTTGATCCGCGCATAGTTTTCTATGAACTGGGGTTTGACGTTTGAAATTATAATCGATAAATGCCTTGCGATTGTGTGCGAAATTTGATCCTTGCCCAAGTTGAACAGGCTTTCCAGGCAATGGTGGTAAAGATGTGGAGTTTTGCTTTGATTCAGGTAGGTTGCAATGAAAGAGCGCAGACCAGGGAACAGATCAGGGATGAATCGATCCGGGAAGGTTTGATGCCTCTGGGCGCCGTTAAGACATTATCCGGGATTCCGACAACATCCAGCAAGGGACGCTATTTTTTAGAGGCCGAGTTTGCCGATCTTTTTAATCCGAATCGATCGAGAGAGGATTTTGTAGCCGCGGTAGAGCAATGGCAAGAGGCGCATTTGAGTCCGCAGGCGCTCATGCGGATGACACTTGTGGGACTTTCTCGTCAAACGAGTGATGGACAGGTATCGATTCGTTTTCCAAATGGAACGACAGAGATCGTTTCTTCCGGCCTAGTGAAATCATTACAAAAGCTGTCGTGGAGGACTTCGCGACAAGATTCCTGAGAACCCTGGCGTACTATGGTTGAGTACTAGCAAACGAAAAGTAATCGTGAGCCAGTTGGAAATGGCACGACGGATCGGACTGGATATCCGCGTTCAGGAAGATCTTCCGGACATCATCTTAGTGGATTTGGCGCCTACACATCCGCTGTTTGTATTTGTGGAAGTGGTGGCTTCGGATGGTCCTGTTGGAGAAAGGAGAAAGCAGGCAATCTATACACTAACGGATGCTGGGAATATAGATAGGAGGCATATTGCGTTTGTTACCGCCTATTTGGACAGGGGAACGGGCGCATTCTCCAAGACGGCAAAAGTTCTTGCCTGGGACAGTTTCGCCTGGTTCATGTCCGAACCGGAGAAGCTGATCGTGCTAAGCGACGGCACCTTTTTGTCGGATATAATCTTGTAGAGATTGAATACTTCGATGTTGGGCCGAGAAAGCGTCGATATCCGGACGGGTGTGTTCATATGGAGAGGCGTCATTTATTGTTTTGAAAATGGTTTAGAGGCGCGGGAAAAGCTTGGTTTTGTCTTGTACGTCGCGGGGATCCGCCGCTGGATACCGGTGACGTTGCTTGGAGAGCGAAGGGGGC
>Ga0105240_10011354_pt1 | contig 12407 bp, 11 predicted proteins | sample KBSC54metaG_FD_80426 | JGI IMG/M metagenome (GOLD analysis project Ga0105240, IMG submission 80426) | Corn rhizosphere microbial communities from Kellogg Biological Station, Michigan, USA - KBS C5-4 metaG | ecosystem: Host-associated > Plants > Roots > Rhizosphere > Soil | place: Michigan, USA... | reverse complement strand
GCGTCTGAGATAGTCCTCGACATCCTCCGCTAGCGGCACATTCTCTGTGTCCCGCAGGTTGGCGTCCGGCTGTGGCTTGCCCTTCAGCTTGCCCTTCGTTCCCAGGACTAGTTTGCCTTTCTCGTCACGAAGTGGCTGCTCCACCGTGATAGTGCGGTACCCGAAACTTTCATTGGGGAAAATCAGCGAGATTGGAATGTCGGAAGCTTTTGGGTTCGGATTTGGCCGACGTACCTCCTCGAACTTTCCAAAGATTCGTGTAATTTCGCGGATGTGGTCTTCGGTCAACTCACAACGCTTGCTGCCCAGGCTTTTACGCATCCTGGTGTAGAAGCTGGACGCATCAATCAACTGCAACTTGCCTTTCCGCTCTGGCGACTTGTGGTTGGTCACAATCCACAGGTAGGTTGCGATACCAGTGTTGAAGAACATCTCAGTGGGCAGAGCCACGATAGCTTCCACTAGGTCGTTCTCCAGCATGTACCGCCGAATCTCGCTCTCGCCCGAGCCTGCTGCACCTGTAAAAAGCGGAGAACCGTTCTGAACGATGATGAAGCGGGCTCCTCCATCCTTCACCGGACGCATCTTCTTCACGAGGTGCAGCATGAACAGAAGAGACCCGTCCGAGATGCGGGGCAGACCGGGCCCGAACCGTCCGTTGAACCCTTGCTGCTCATATTCTTTTCGGACAGCTTTCTCTGACTGCTTCCACTCCACGCCGAATGGAGGATTGGAAAGCATGTAGTCGAACGTCTCCCCTATGTGGCCGTCATTCGCCAGCGTGTCACCAGGCTTAATCTGCCGCACATCTTGCCCCTTAATAAGCATGTCGGCCTTGCAGATGGCGTAGGACTCATCATTCAACTCCTGGCCGACCATTACGACACGGGCACCGTGCTCCTCCAGGTACTGACCAGCCACGGAGAGCATCCCGCCCGTGCCTGCTGTTGGGTCGTAGATGGTTCTAACCACACCGGGCTTTGAGAGCGCGTCGTCATCTTCGATGAACAGCAGGTCAGCCATGAGCCGGATGACATCGCGTGGGGTGAAGTGGTCGCCAGCGTCCTCATTCGAAAGTTCCGCAAACTTCCGGATGAGTTCCTCGAAGATGCTGCCCATCGTGTGGTTGTCAACGGTTCGAGGGTGGAGGTCAATGCTGGCGAATTTTTCCACGATGAGATACAGAAGGTCGGCTTTCTGAAGGCGGTCAATCTGTGCAGGCATCTCGAACCGCTCGAAGATGTCAGCTACGTCAGATGAGAAGGCGTTGAGGTAGCTTGCCAAGTTCCCGGCCACATTGGCGGGGTCTCCGGCGATGGCCTTCAAGTCCATAGGAGAGGTGTTAAAGAAACTGGCTTTCGATGCACGGCGAAGGTAGGGCTCAGCAGGCAGGCCGCCCTTGCCGTGCTTCTTCAACTCCGCCAGGACGGCGGGTTTGGTTGGTGCCAAGACGCAATCCATGCGGCGTAGCACCGTGAATGGAAGGATGACTTTACCATACTCGTGAGGTTTGTACTTGCCGCGAAGTAGGTCTGCAACTGACCAAATGAAAGAAGACAGATTCATGGATTAACACCCTGGGCATTGGCCGACACTGGCCGCTCTGGTAACACTTCGTGCTCTGCTGGCCGCCACGTGGGGCGGCGTCGTTACGCTTCCGCTTTGTCGATGTATTGCTTGACCGCCTCGTAGAGGATGTCTTGGTTTGTTCTTCTGAGGGTCGCCCCGACCGTGCAAAGGCGAACATAAAAGTCGTGGTCAACTTTGACAGTCAAGGCCACTAGCTTTTCTGGCTTGCTTGTTAAAGCGGACGCAGCACGCTGCTTTGGTGCAGGACGCTTGGCTCCTGACTTCTTCGTTGCCATACGGAGGTTTCCTCTTTCGGTGTTGGAAGTATATCCGCAGGTGCGGGTATACGTAAGTGCTAACCCCGGTACTTCCTTGCGTGCTATGATTCGCTTCACCAAACGTTGCTAGCTTTTCGAATCCTGTTGAGGACAACGTGCTCGATATCGTCTGCCCAAAGTGCAGCACACTCCATCACGCTGGTGAGGAACACGTCGGTCGGTTGCTGAGGTGTGCAGGTTGCGGTGATACGATTCCCGTCACCCGAACGCCAAGTAGCGTCTCGAAGGCTACCCCGTCTGTCATCGACTCAGTCGGAGAGGTATCATCCTCATCGAATCACACAAGAGCCTGGCGGCAGAAAGGAACTACACGCCGAACGAAGCTGGCTTGGCTTGGAGGTGCAATTGTAGTCCTGGTCTTGGCTGCCATCACCGGGATTGCTTATCACCGTCAGCAGAAGTATGCCGAACAACTCGACAAGCAAGTCCAAAACGAAATTGCGCAGAAAAACGCACAGACGAGTTTGCAGCCTTCTGACGTGGAGGTTCAGAAAACCGATACAACGACCTCCCCTGAAACGTCCCAACTGGATAACAAAGGCCAAACTTTCAGAATCATCAAGAAGAATCAGGCCCCATCGTCTTCTCAACAACTCGCCTATCCCCCTAGCCAGGTTGCAACCTTTCGGTCTCCCACTCTCCGAATGCACCAGTCAACCGGAACGGCCCAACAGCCGGACAGGGACCCTGGAATAGACACCGCTGAGCCTGTCCCTCCTTCAATCGACTTAAGGGCTGAGCCAAATCAGGAAGCAGCACTCATTCGTACCGCAACGCACCATAGCCTCCTGGCATTGATTCATCGTGCCCCGAAAGACGGATGGTACGACGTAGTCGATGTGCATTCCGGTGACGAAGGTTGGGTGCGGGAGAGCGATGTGCGTATCCACCGAACGGAGCACCCACAGCCGGAAACGAAATTCTCAGAACAGTACGTTGGTGGGAACTCGGCACCGGAGGTTACGGTGGACAATCAAACGAGCAGCACGCTCACTCTGAAAATCGGGGATGCCTCTCCTCAGAAACTTCAGCCGGGCGAACATCAGATGCCGATTCCAGAGGGTACCCTCGATTTCTACGCCACAGTTCCCAACGCAATCCCCGCACAAGGCAGAGAGAACTTCAAACGTGGCTACCGCTACAGTTGGAAATTCTGGATTGAGATGCATAGCAACAGAATTCCTTAGTCTAAACGAATTCGGATTCGCGCAATCGTGCAGACTCTCCTTGCAAGATATCCCTCACAATACAAGCCAAATTTGACTTCTCCTCCATATACTTCAGTGTGTCGAAGCCGATTCCACTAACAATTTACCTCTATTGCATCGAAATGAAGCGCCACCCGAAAGACCTTGGACTTTCCATTCTTCTCCCCGCAACTTGCGAATTGATGGCTCGGCGTCATGCCCTGAGACTCTTTCCGGAGTACAAACGCGACCTTCTATTGATGCAGGTGTTTCTTGCGCAGTACGCGGAGATTGATTGGGATTCGGGTCGCACCATTGTGGCTAAACAGCGAGGTCGACCTGACATTCCCGCATGTGCTGCTGGCCGAGCGAGGAGGCACACACCACCACGCATTGAGGAGGACGAAACCGAATGAAGAAATGCGCGATTTACGCCCGAGTGAGCACACCCGACCAGCACCTTGACAACCAACTCTTCCAGCTTCGTGAACTCGCCGCCAAGCGTGGATTTGAGATAGTGCGGGAATACACAGACAGGGGAATTTCAGGAGCTAAGGCGCGGCGTCCCGGCCTAGATGCCCTGATGGCCGACGCCCGTCGCCGCAAATTTGACTTAGTTTTCGTATCAGCGTTCGACCGCATCGCAAGGTCAACTCGCCACTTCCTACAAGTACTCGATGAGCTAGAGAGTTTTGGAATCGAGTTCGCTTCAGCACGTGAGGCCATCGACACTTCCGGACCGATGGGGCGGCTTTTCCTTACCTTGATTGCCTCAATTTCTGCCCTCGAACGCGACATTTTGAAAGACCGTGTTCGTCAGGGCATATCCCGTCGCCGACTAATGGGTCTTCCGGTGGGTCGTCAACCGCTAGATGTTGACCATGTCGCCATCGTCGCCGACCGACTTGCCGGGATGTCCCTGACGAATGTTGCAAAGCGGTACGGCGTGAGCCGCGCCAGTGTCGTCCGTTGGGTTCGAGAGGCTCAGCAATCGGGCGCGGCCCCCGCCAATGATAGGAGCCTAATTCATCGGCGTGAACAGGAGGCCGCAGCATGATGGAGCGGGTAATCGTTCGGGTTCGGCGACCCAGCGGCAACGTTGAGAGTGTTCCAAGCGAGTCTCTCAACTGCGCGTTGACCTCACTCGCAGATACAGAGGAAGTTCAACCGCTGCTTTGCGAAGCAAGCGGCGAAGGAAAGGTGCTCTCCATCGAGCTTTTCCAATCCCGTTCGGGAAGGCCGCTAATCATCCATTTTTCGAAGGAGGGACTATGAAAAGCTACGACAATAACGGGAAGCTCGTGTCCGAAATCAACCAAATCCGTACATCTGACAACAAGTCCATCACGATGACCACGCTGTACAACACGTCGAATGGTCGGCCGGTGAACCAGAACGTGTCGGTGACGGACTACTCGAATGGGAAAATTACGGTCACCAACATCGTAAACGGTAAGCTTCTGCCTTAGTGGAAGGAGGGGCCCTTTAGAAGGCTGATACTTTGGTGGGACTTCCGCTGTCGGGGAAGTCCCATTTTCGTAATGCCTCGTTGCTCCGCGACTCTCGTTTCAGAAGGTTTTGGAGCATAACCTGTTGCTAGTTAATTCCGAATATCGAAATCCGTGTCCGTGCAACTTGGGACCGACAGCGGGAAAGTGAGGAAGCAATGCCAGACGCGGCCGTTGTTGAGGTAGTACCTCGTAAACCTGTCGTACCTGCTGATGGTGCCGATTCGATTCCGCTCACATTGGTCGTGACCGACTACGAGACCGTCGCTGAGTTGATGCAGAGAGCAGATGGCCGTGAACGGGATGAATACGCATTATCTGCTTTGCGCATTGGAGTTCTCTCTCTGAAACACGCCCGAGGTCAGATTGACGCCGACGCGGTGAGGCACGAGGGCGAGAAGCTGCTGTCAAGCCTAAAGAGTGCCTTGGACAATTCTCGGAACGAAATTCATGGCAATCTCACGAATGCTCTCAAGGACTACTTCGACCCAACCAGTGGCAGGTTTCAGGAGCGCGTGGAGCGGTTAATAAGGCATGACGGAGACCTTGAGCAAGCGATACGCCGACAGGTGTCCGGCGAAGGTTCCGAGTTGGTCCGGACTCTGACAGCGCACATCGGTCAGAACAGCCCTTTGATGAAGCTATTGAATCCGGAAGAGACCAGCGGGCTTGTGTCATCGATTCGAGCCACTATATCGACGACTATCGACGAGGAGCAAAAGCGAATTCTAGATGAGTTCTCGCTCGACAACAACCAAGGTGCTCTGAAACGTCTCATCTCGGAACTGACTGAAGCCAATGGAAAACTGAGGAAGGACCTCGCTGGTGACATTGGCAATGTTGTACAGGAGTTCTCTCTAGACAAGGAGGATTCTGCCCTCAGTCGGCTCGTGCAGCGAGTTGAGAAGGCTGAGGAGACCATCACGAAGGAGTTCTCGCTAGATGAGGACGGTTCTGCCCTGTCCCGTCTGTCCGGGGTAATCACAGAGGCCAAGGGCGCAATAGATGCCAATTTGACACTCGATAAGGAAGGCTCTGCACTGTTCCGGCTAAAGCGAGAACTCGTGGAAATCCTCAGCGCCCATGAGCAGAAAGTTCAGATATTCCAAAGTGACATGCGGGCCGCTCTTGAATCAATCAAAGCGCAACGTAAGGAGTCCGCTCGTTCCACGCAGCACGGCAATGATTTTGAAACGACTGCATGTGACTTCATCGAGTCAGAAGTGCAGAAGGCGGGGGATATAGCGAACAGAACGGGAACCACGACGGGCCTGATTAAGAACTGCAAAATTGGGGACATCGTCGTGGAGTTGGGGGCAGACTGCGTGGCTTCTGGTGAGAAGTTCGTCGTTGAGGCAAAGGAAGATGCGACGTACTCTGTGATGGATGCACTCACAGAAATTGAAACTGCGAGAAAGAACAGGGGTGCCTCTGTTGGTCTCTTCCTTTTTTCCGCGCAGACAGCGCCTCAGGGAACAGACCTCCTCACAAGGCATGGTGATGATGTGCTCGTGATTTGGGATGCGCAGAAGCTTGAATCTGACATCGTCCTGCGGGCTGGGCTCTCACTGGCGAAGGCCCTGTGTGTTCGAAAGCAGAAGGAACGCGATAAAGACGAAAGCAGTTGGGAAGAAGTTGATAAGGCCGTGTTGGCCGTTGAGAAGGAGGTCAACCGGATTGGGCAAATGAGAACATGGACAGACACAATCCATTCGAATAGCGAGAAGATTTTGGATGAGCTTCGAAAGATGAAGAACAGTCTGGAGTCGCAGATATCAGTGCTCAGGGAGAGCATTGAGACACTGAAACGAGATTAGGGAGACCTAATTCCGCTTGGCGGTTCAATCGGTCTGGTTCCAAGCCCCCGAATTCGGGGCTTTTTGCTGCAATTTGAGGTACCACTTTAGTACCAACTAAAAGAATCCAGAAGACTTGACTTCAATACCGCTCCTCCCTATCCTCGAGTGTTCCAAACGATTGAGGCAGATAAGGCAGACAAGCGAGTTCACTCGCTTTGGAGTATGCATGGGTATTTCTTCGCCAACTGACGATGCTGTCACTCCTACATGAAATCTTGCGGCACTTCCATTTCACCAGATGCAAAGTTCTGCTTGAAGTGCGGTGCCTCCCGCTGCGAAGCCCCCAAGCCTCAACTCGAGTGTCCCTCGTGCGGATTTGAACTGCCCGAAGAGGCAAGCTTCTGTCCTGAGTGCGGCAAACCTCCATCCCGTTCTGTAGTGTCTAAGCGAATCGTGTGGTTTGCTGCTTCTCTTGTAGTTGTTACCGTCGTGGCATCCGGGATGTGGTGGTCCTCTAAGCACCCCACCGAGGCAAAGGCACAATTTGCGCTTGGCTGGAAATATGGGAATCGTTTTGACTTTACCCAAGCTGCCTACTGGTACCGCAGGGCTGCTGAGCAAGGGGATGCAAGTGGGCAAGAAGCACTCGGTGAATTGTATTCAAGTGGATTAGGAGTTCCGAGAGATGATACTCAAGCGGTTGATTGGTATCGCAAGGCTGCTGAGCAAGGAAATGCGTCTGCGCAATTCAATCTTGGCTTGGCGTATGCAGATGGAAGTGGAGTTCCGCAAGACGATACTCAAGCGGTTGATTGGTATCGCAAGGCTGCTGAGCAAGGAAATGCGCCTGCCGAATCCAATCTTGGCTTGGCGTATGCAAATGGAAGAGGAGTTTCGAAAGACGAGACTCAAGCGGTTGATTGGTATCGCAAGGCCGCTGCACGGGGAAATGACACAGCGAAATACAATCTTGGCATGATGTATGAATACAAGGACGCTACTCAAGCGGCTTATTGGTATCACGAGCTTGCTGAACATGGCGGTGAGTTCAGTGCGATAGCGCAATTCAGACTTGGCTTGATGTACGAATTTGGCAGAGGGGTCCCGAAAGACGAGACTCAAGCGGTTGATTGGTATCGCAAGGCTGCTGCACAGGGGCTTGAGGCAGCGACAACTGAGCTTCTTCGCTTAGGGCATTGAGGACATTCAACGGGCTCTACTTATGGGTATATTGCGAAATGAGTCTTGCGCGGATAGCTGAGAATTTCGCCTAGAAGTTAAATAGGCCTTCAGGGCCCCACAGAATGGTTCAAAAGGCTTCCTTCCGCGACGCTACATTCCTTGGCTTTTGTGCCCCCGATTTTGGCCGTCGCGTACTGGTCAACAAGGATTAGTCAATTGACCGGAACCTTGGAAACGTGAAAGAGAATGGATGCCTTGCCGAATGGACCTTTTGTCATGTTAGTGCCCACAGACACAACGAGGATGCTCTAAGGCGAACTCAGAACAGCTTTGTCGCACTCACCAGCTTCCATGCGCGAGCACCAACCTTGCCGCTGGTGGTCATTGTGATGTCGCGTTCAACGACAACGCGATATCGCCTCGGCAGTTCTGCCGTTTGTTCTTGCGAAAACAAGCCGGAGGAGAGTGTGCCAGCTATGCTTTCTCCCGTCTCTAGCTCGACTATCTCGAACCTTTTTGTTCTCAGATTCAGGGCTAGCAAATCGCCCGTTACAGTCCGGATTTCACGGTCAACTTGTCTTGGTCGCGAGAGTGATTTAGCTGCCTGACGGAGCCGACTTAGGTCAGCTTTAATCCGATACGGCTCCGAATCCTCCTGTGATGCTGCCTCAATCTCCAGTCCAGATTTCACGGTCGCCAAGTGGGTCATGAATCTCCTGACTGCTGCGACCTCTTCGTTGCTAGCCATTTTCATTCGGTCCACGAACCCGTGTTCGTCCGCAAGCTCGAACTCAGCTACCGCAGCTTTCAACGCTGGTGCAATGCGTTCGTCGCTTCCCCGGACGGCAATTTCTACGCCCAGTGAACCTGCAAACGTTCCGAGAAGTTCTACACGGAATGCGTCTTGTGCGAGAGATTGGAATCCCTTTAGCTTCATGTCGAGGTAGTCTTGAAATGAAGCGAAGATTTGACCAACGCCCTTTAGTGGGGCCTCATGTCGCGCCTGATTTGGAAATAGATGCAGCAATACAATGGCCGCATCTAGACTCTTAGCTAAGAAGGCGGCGTTCGGCGCGTCCTGCTTCGACGCTGATTTCAAGAATACTTCTGGCTCGGGTAGCAGGTCGTCTGTTAACTCTTCTGCCAACATAAGAGTCGAAGAGACCAACTCCTGAGACGATGTGGTGACAACTTGGAACAGTGTTTCCATTTCTGGTCGTAAAAATGCTGTCCTGACATCCATCACTCGCTCCGACAACTGAAGCAGCCGCCTGTCGGATAGAGCAACTACTAGCCACGTATCTGTATTACTGTCCGAGTCGATGCTGTTGACTAGGTATCGTTGTCCGGCGGCATTCTCCGCTACGAATAGCCGCGGTCCATCGAAGTACGCAAATACCTCGGATATTGCGAGCCGTCCGAACTCTCGATTCTGCTTCAGGTAAATCATGGAATCGCCACGATAACAAAGATTGTGTCTGGTTGCTTCCCGTCTGGTACCCACCATGTGTGATGGTTCGGAATGTTCAGACTCTCGGTAGCTGCCAATTTTCCCCAATCCGCAGACAATCTCGCCTTCGCAACTTTCCTCTTCTTGAACCAAGGGCACAATTTGCGGGCCTCAGCTACATCTTCTTCCGTTCGAAGAACAGATAAGCCGCAAGCTTGGCATTCCTTTTCAGGGTCGTAAGGCTTGCCTTCAACGACAATGGAAGCAAAATCAGACGCATTTGGCGGCTCGTTACGTACGAATCGGAAGACAATACCATTTGCGTCCTGCACAGAATCAGAGGGGCAATCGTCGGGAAAATGATTTGGAAAGGTCATCCTCTAAAAGGAACACGAAAACGTTTGTTAACAGACGCTTGCAGTATAGCGCGACACGGTGCTCTGGCAAGAAATTCGAGTTCCATTCATTTCAAGTGTATCGAGCGGGTTACGCCCCTTCGTCGCTGGCACGGCAGTGTCGCACAGACTGGACTGAGGACAATGAGCGGGCCAATCACTCGATTGTTTGTGTCTATTCTCCAACGACTTCTCTGGAATTCTTTTCACTCCGCAGCCCCGACGAACTCGATATGGCGGACGCAGTTCGTGTCCGACCATTCCAAAATTAGCCAAAAGATGCGGCTGCAACCGAGCATAGATGGCCTACGAGAATGTGCAAACCCATGACGGGGAAGGCCACCGCAACTGGCAGGTGCTTGAATGCGCGGATTCGTAGTTGACCTTCGCGGGCTACAGAAATGCGCCGTAGCAACAGCGAAAAGCCGCCCTCGCGACATCCCCCAAGTTGGTAGCAATCTCTGACGCGAAAGCGGCGAGAACGTTGCGGCTCTCTCTCAAGGCACACACATTTATCGGAATAGGAAAGAACGCCTGATTCTCTCCCAGATGCCGACTCGTTCTTCTGTCTCAGGTTCGGACAGAGCCGTTTGAATTGCTCCCCTAAGTGTGCTCGTCAAGGGAGGTCGCTTATACTCTGGAGCACCTTTGCGGGTAGGACGGCGCACCAGCGTCATAGGCGTGAGTTCATAGATAAAGATAAAAACCTCAGGAAACTGTCGGCGAGAATTCTGGTTTATCCAGTAAACCTGTGCAGAGAAAGTCGCCCCACACTCCATCATTCGGCATATACGCTTTGCGCATGAGGAATGCAGGTAGCCAATGTCGTTCTCAAAATCTCCCTGCAAGTAAACAAGGATGGCGTTGCGGTCAAGCGGATTGTTAGGTTCGGGAATTAGAACTATTCTCGTTCCTATGGTCAGGTGCTTGATGAACAGCATACGGTCTCTGCCATGTTTATTGGCGTGACCGAGACCGACAATCTGACAACCGTACCTGTGGATGCACTCAATTGGTTTTCCATGAGCATCTGTCCATTGATGTTTTGGTCGAATCATTCGAATAGTGACAAAGTGCTAGGACTAGCTACATCTTCTTCTACGGCCTCTATCAAACTCGCGTCGTTGTTTCGCGTGTTACCCACAGCCTTGCCGACCTTCCACACTTTCATTTCCTCTGGCGGGTACGGCCTCAGCAAATCAATGGGTAAGTGTGCCGGGTCGGTGGGAGCCATCCAACGTTCGTAGTCCCGGCGATTAAGGATTACGGGCATTCGATTGTGAAGCGGTTCCACTATTTCGTTCGGGTCCGTGGTGAGGACAGTGTACGTTCGCAGCTTCTGGCCCGTCACTTCGTCCGTCCAAGTCTCCCAGAGCCCTGCAAACGCGAACATCTCGTCGTTCCTTAAAGCAATCGCGTAGGGCTGCTTCGTTTTCTCGTCCAGCTTCTGCCATTCGTAGAACCAGTCCGCTGGAACGAGACAACGACGGGATTTCCACGCCTCCCGGAACGCAGGGCTGGTGGCGACCGTTTCGGATTTCGCATTTATGGTGCTGAACGAAGCCTTGCCGTCCTTCGACCAGAATGGCACCAGCCCCCATCGCATAACGGTCAACTCGCGTTGGCCTGTCTCACCGTTGAGGCGCACGACTGGCTGGAAGCTTTGGGGTGCGACATTGAACGACGGAGCAAGGTTCGTTTCATCGAACTCATCAAATACATTGAGGTTGTGCGTCTGCATCCACTCAGCGATGCGTTGCTTGTCACCGCGTCTGCCGTAACGCCCACACATTTACTTGGTGGCCTTCTGCTTTGCCCACCGCGCTTTCTGTGCGGCGGCAATTCTCTTTCGGGCAGCGGCACTCATCTTTCGGCGTTTACGAATAGGCTTCACACGTTCGACGGTGGAGGTGGTGGAGAGAAGAGAACGAACTTGCTTGAGGCGTGAGATTTCCGCGTCAATTTCAATGAGAATACTTTCAATTGTCATCCCGAAATTATATCTACACAAATTTTAGAAATTTGCGTTGCGCAGAGCAAAATCAGGCAGATATTTGCCTACGTGTTTTACCCGGCCATTGCTCTTGTTTCGGTTCGGGGTCTCGGGCGATGACATCAGCGATGAGCCTCCTTATTAAAGAGTTCTCTTCCGGGGAGCCCGAGCGTACATACCTACAAGAAAGTTCGGAACTGGGTTTAAACAGGAGCGGATAGTGCCGCTGAAAATCGTTCAGCATCTTCCTCCCCACTGCACTTAAATTTGTGAATGCGTATCCAGTTGAGAAGTTTGTGACCTGCGCCATTGCGCTCCTAAAGTCTTTGAGAACGTTGAGAGCCGCCTTTGTGAGGTTCATCCAGCAGCAGAGTAGTATTGTTGCCCAACGCCCGTAGGTTCAGCAGGAACGCCAGATTATGAGGCCAGACTCTAAATATAGGGCTACGCTCCAGTGAAAACTGTCCGATTTTGCTCATCCACTTCGCGGACCATTTCAGAGCCTACTGAGCGAATTGCTTTTTCTTCCTTTTCCGCCGCAGTTACACTTTGCCTCTACTGGTTACAAAACATGCCCCGTTTGTTCGGTGCATACTTTCTGGGCTAAAAGGTATAGCATGTAGGACTCGCACCCAGTTTTCACAGAGGGACTTCTGTCCCTCGTTGACCCTCTCTGAATCTGCTGAATCTGGAGGGGGAGTATGCCTTTTGCTGACCGGGATGTTTTGTGCGTTGACTGCGGTGTCAATTTTATTTTCTCGGCGGGAGAACAACAGTTCTTTCAGGAGAAGGGATTCACCAACGAACCGAAGCACTGCAAGCAATGCAAGGCGAAAAGGCAGCAGGGGAAGGGTGGCGGGGCCGCAAGACGGCGAACTGAAACCCGCGTCACCTGTTCAGTGTGTGGGAGCGAAACGATTGTCCCGTTCAAGCCGACGCAAGGCAGACCCGTACTGTGCAGGACGTGTTTTGAAAGCAGACCTAAG
>Ga0105240_10011353_pt1 | contig 12408 bp, 8 predicted proteins | sample KBSC54metaG_FD_80426 | JGI IMG/M metagenome (GOLD analysis project Ga0105240, IMG submission 80426) | Corn rhizosphere microbial communities from Kellogg Biological Station, Michigan, USA - KBS C5-4 metaG | ecosystem: Host-associated > Plants > Roots > Rhizosphere > Soil | place: Michigan, USA... | reverse complement strand
GAAGGTCTTCGCGGTCACGCCGCTGCGCAAGATCGCGGTGGGCCTGTTCGTGACGGCGAGCTCGTTCATCGTCATCGCCTGGATCGAGTCCCGCATCCAGAACGGGCATGTCGTCAGTATCTGGTGGCAGATCCTCGCTTACGCCATCTTGACGTGCGGTGAAGTGCTCGTCTCGATCACCGGGCTCGAGTTCTCGTACAAACAGGCGCCGCTGACGATGAAGAGCTTCATCATGGCGCTGTTCTATTTCTCCATCAGCATGGGGAATCTGTTCACCGCGGCGGTGAACCACTACATGGTGCAGCCGCTGCAGACCTCAGCCGTTGAAGTGGGATCGCAGACCTGGGTGCATCTGGCGAACGCGAGCGCGATCGTGCCGGGGCAGAAGATCGACTTCGCCGGGCAGACCGGCGTGTCCGTGGTGAAGGCGGATGGCAAGACGGAGTCGCTGGAGGGGACCTTTCTCGTCGGCAGTGTGGATGCGGAGCACGGCCGCGTGAGTCTGCTCAATGCGGAGGACCGTACACCCACGGTCACCCGGGGGTCATTCGATACTCAGCACGCTGAGGTGTCTACGTACGCTCTCGTCGGGCCCGCGTACTTCATGTTCTTTGCGAAGCTGATGGCGGTGGTCGCGACGCTGTTCATCGGCGTTGCGTATTTCTATCGCGAGCGGACCTACGTGCGGACGGAACCCGCGACGTCGTAGTTACTTCGCACCGCTCGTGAATGGCTTGCCCTTTTCGCCGACCTGGAAGATCAGCAGTTTGGCATGTTCCGTTTGACTCAAGTTCCGCAAGGCGCGATGCACGTGCATCGCAGGCTCGTAGAAGAAGTCGCCGACGCCGTACGTCTTGGGCGCCTCCGGGTCGACCTGATTCTCGATCTTGCCTTCGAGGATGTAAGCAAAGACAGGGCCAATGTGCTTGTGAGGTGGCGACATCGCCCCGGGGGCGACCGTGAGGGTGATCACGGTCACTTCAGGGTTGGCGATCTCTCCCAGTGGCTCCTGCATCAGCGTCTTCACCGCCACGGCGGACATGCCTGCCATGTGGCCGTGCGGACTCGCCGATTCGGGCGCGGTCTGCGCGCGCAGCACGGCAACCGGCGCGCCCGAGAAAAGGGCGGTGAGCGCGAAGGCGCTGTTCATGTCACGGCGAGTTATCATGGCTGCGTTTCCTTTGGAGACTGCTCTCCACGAATGCCCACATTCCCGGCAGCGGTGGGCGGCAAGACCTCGAGCCTCGACACCGAGCCCACCGCCCGAAGAAACGCAATATAGTCCCCCTGCGATCCGCCGGGTAGTTTGGCGACACGAGCGCCTATCAGGTGGTGCGGCCGGGGATGGGCCGTTGCCACCGCGACGCGAGGCGCCCGCCGGGAGATCTCACGACGAGCGCCACGCCTGGGTGTTAGAGCACGAACACCTTGTCCTTCAGTTCCTTGCCGCACGCCTGGCTCAGATCGCCGAGGCGTTGCTTGAGCAGACCGGCGCTGTTGGCCAGCAGCTCATCATAGGTCGGCGCACCGTCGACGCTCTGCTCGTTGCCGCGGTTGCAGAACCCTTCCGCCAGCACCTTGCTGTCGGAGGTCCGGATCAAGCGCAGCTTGATCGCGTAGAACACCTTGTAGTGCGACCAGTTCGTCGGGAAGTACCCGAACATCCACTGGGTCGTGTAGACGTCGAGAATGAGATCGTTGCCCGGATAGAGCTTCACGAGGTCTGCGGGCTCGGAAGTCTTCGCGATCACACCCCTGGCGTCGTGGACAGTCAGGTCATCGAACACCGAAAGATCGGTCACAATGCCCTGCGCCACCTTTGGAGCGGGGTCCTCCAGGTGATTCTCAGCGACGATCCTGTTCCCCGCCGACACCATCGAAGCGCCCGCAATCGCGCCGCCCAGAGCGCCGAACATGGCGCCGCCAGCCATCTTGCCTGCGGTCATGGCCGTAAACGCCGGCCGCTCGTGCTGAACTACGATGATGGACTTGCCCTTGAGCTCGGAGCCTTTGGAAGCCAGGGGTACCGTCTTCGTGCTCACGCACCCCGTGGCCAGAAAACACAACAGCGCCGTCGCAACGACGCCTGAGCGACCGGTAATGAATGCCATTTGTGCCTCCCATTGCATGGCGGCGCGCATTGTCACCGGGAGCCGCCGAGCACGCCCGTGACAGCGGTCGCAGTCCTGTTGTGTTGGGGCGAGCGCGGGGTCTGTCGAGACCAACGTCCGGTCGCGAGCATCTGTTAAGTTGTGATCTTCAACAGCGTTTCACACGCACCGCCGCCGGACAAAGCGGCTGCTCCGCACCCTCGACGACCATCGACGAAAGACAACCCGTCAGTCCTCTCATGCGTGCCTCCTACGGAGACAATTGTGCGCGCCCCGCGAGAGTGCGGTAGCTTTGCACCCCAAGAACAACGGCAAAGGAGCCGCTCGTGCCGAAGGCGAGCTACGCGGCATTTCTGCGGGGAGTCACCCCGATGAACGTGAAAGTGGCGGAGCTGAAGAAGTGCTTCGAGTCGGCAGGTTTCGCTGACGTCAAAACCGACACGCTGGGAAAAGCTGGCCAAATAGCGGTGCCGCGTTGCAACATAGTGCGGTGACCGGGCCCCTTCACCCCGCGACACCCACTTCAGTGGCCTTGGCTGAGCAGGAGTTCACGCCTGCCCGGCAGGGGTTTTTGTAGTCTCGAAGTCGATAGACCGATGGCAGAGCCCCGCAGGCGGGGTCGCGAGCAGAATGGACCGTCAGCCCGACTACAAACTGCTGTTCGAGGAATCCTCCGAGGTGCTGCTCGTGCTGCTGCCCGACGCACCCCGGTTCACGATGGTCGCGGGCACGAACGCTCGCTGGCGCGCGACTCACACTACGCAAGAAACCCTCGGCCGCGGCCTGTTCGAGGTCTTCCCCGACAACCCGGACGACCCGAGTGCGAGCGGGACGAGCAATCTGCGCGCATCGCTCGAGCGTGTTCTGAAAACGCGGCAACCGGACACCATGCCGGTGCAGAAGTACGACATCCGCGGGCCCGACGGCAGTTTCGAAGCCAGGTACTGGAGCCCGAAGAACCTGCCGGTGCTGTCGCCCTCAGGCGAGCTGCTCTACATCGTGCATCGGGTCGAGGACGTCACGGACCTGGTGCGAGCGAGTGAGCAGGGTGATGAGCTGCGCGGTAAGACACGCGCCATGGAGGGCGAGGTCCTGCAGCGAAGTCAGGAGCTGGAGGTGGCTCTGCGGCAGCTGCGCGACACCCATGCGAAGCTTGCGGAGCTCGACATCGCCAAGACGGAGTTTTTTAGCAATATCAGTCACGAGTTTCGTACGCCCCTCACTTTGATGCTGGGGCCTCTGGAGGATGAGCTGGCGGCACTCGCTCCCTCCTCCGCTCCCTCATCTCATCGCGAGCGTCTGGAGACGGCTCACCGCAACTGCCTCCGGCTGCTCAAGCTGGTCAACTCCCTGCTGGACTTCTCACGGATCGAAGCCGGGCGCGTGCAGGCGCTCTATGAGCCTACAGACCTTGCCCGTCTGACCGCAGAGCTGGCCAGTCACTTCCACTCCGCGGCCCAGCGCGCCGGGCTGCAGCTGAAGATCGAGTGCCCCGCTCTTGCCGAGCCCGTGTACGTGGATCGGGAGATGTGGGAAAAGATCGTGCTCAACCTGATGTCCAATGCGTTCAAACACACCTTTGAGGGTGTGATCACCGCGCGCCTGGAATCGGTAGAGGGCGGCGGGGTGCGGCTGAGCGTGAAAGACACCGGGGTGGGCATTCCGGCTGAGGAGATTCCGAAGCTGTTTGAACGCTTCCACCGCGTCAAAGGCGCTGCTTCGCGGACGCAGGAGGGGACGGGGATCGGACTGTCGCTGGTGCGCGAGCTGGTGCAGCTGCATTCGGGATCCGTGCACGTCGAGAGCGAGGTTGGCAAGGGAAGCCGGTTCGTCGTAGAGATCAAGGGTGGATCGGCGCATCTGCCGAAGGACAAAGTTGCGCAGAGAGCCGGAGCGGCTCGCCGCAATGGTGAGTCCAGTCGGAGCAAGGAGGCGTTCGTACAGGAGGCTGCGCATTGGTCGCCGGCTGCGGCTCCGGTGAAAGAGTGGTATCTGCCGGATGGGGCCGCGGCGCGTGCAGGAGCGCCCACGGCGCCCTCAGTAGCGCGCCCGCGTGTTCTGCTCGCTGACGATAACGCCGACATGCGGCACTACATTGCTCGCATCCTCGGCGATCATTATGAGGTTCTGGCCGTGTCCGATGGGCAGACCGCGCTGGAGACGGCTCGCGCCGCTCCCCCTGACCTGCTGCTGTCGGATGTCATGATGCCGCGGCTGGATGGATTCGCGTTGGTCAAGGCGCTCCGGTCCGAGGAGAAGACTCAGACCCTGCCGATCATTCTCTTGTCGGCGCGCGCCGGGGAGGAGTCGGCTGTCGAGAGTCTCGACGCGGGTGCCAATGACTTTCTGGTGAAGCCGTTCTCGGGCCGGGAGCTGCTGGCGCGCGTGCGCACGCACGTGGAGCTGTCACGGCTGCAGAGGGCGTGGGAGAGCGAGCTCGAGCGCAGGATTGAGGAAAGGACCGCCGAGCTGCGGAAGGCTCAGCAGCTCGCCTTGCAGCAGGAGCGGCTCAGCGCGCTGGGGCAGATGGCCAGCGGGATCGCTCACGACATCAACAACGCGATTTCGCCTGTATCGTTGTATGTCGAGAGCTTGCTGGAAACAGATCCGACGCTCAGCGAGCGGGCACGGCAGTGCCTGCCTATTGTTCTGCGAGCCATTGATGATGTGGCGTCCACTGTGGCGCGCATGCGGGAGTTCTACCGCGGCCGGGAGCCGCAGCTGGTTCTGTTGCCCGCGGACTTGAACTCGCTCGTCAATCAGGTGCTCGAGCTGACTCGGGCGAGGTGGAGTGACATGCCGCTGCAGCGCGGGGTCGTCATTTCCGTCTCGACTGAGCTGACTCCGCAGCTGCCGTTCGTACTGGGCATCGAGAGCGAGGTTCGGGAGGCGCTCACGAACCTGGTGTTCAATGCCGTGGATGCGATGCCGTCCGGCGGCACACTCGCGTTGAAAACCGCGGCCGTCGACGGCGGCGTCTACGTTGAGGTCGGGGATACTGGCGTTGGGATGGACGAGGAGACTCGTCAACGCTGTCTCGAGCCGTTCTTCACGACCAAGGGAGAACGAGGCACGGGGCTTGGGCTCGCGATGGTGTATGGGTTCGTGCAACGGCATGGAGCTGAGATTCAGATCGACAGTGCGCCGGGTCAGGGGACGCGGATTCGGATTGTGTTTCCCGTATCGGAGGCTGGCGCGCAGTCGGATGCGGGTACCGGAACGGGGGCGAGCGCGCCGTCGGGCACTTTGCGGATCCTGGTGATTGATGATGATCCGCTGGTGCTCGATGCGCTGAAGGAAACGCTGGAAGCCGAGGGGCATGTGGTTGTTTCCACGAGCGACTCCCGGCAAGGGGTGGATACATTCCATGCAGCCCGGGGGAAGAAACAACCGTTCGAGGTCGTGGTGACGGATCTGGGGATGCCGCACCTGGATGGGCGTGGGGTCGCCAAGTCAGTGAAGGAGGCTTCGCCGCACACGCCCGTGATTCTGCTTACGGGGTGGGGGCAGCGGCCGGGAGCGGACGTCGAGTCGCTCCCGCACGTGGATCGGGTGTTGGGGAAGCCGCCCAAGGCGAAGGAATTGCGGGCCGCGCTGGCGGAGTGTATCGCGGAGGGCGCGGAGCGTTTCCGTCAGAACAGGTAAGGCTCTCCTGTAGCTGCGCTGGTCAGTGCGAGCCGGGGCGCATCCTCAGTTGGGCGGATTGTGCGCGCGCAGGAACTGGACAGTCGCCTGAAGCATCTGCAGTCGGGTCTCGCTGCGTGACAGCCAATGATCCTCGTGGTTGAGCGTTACGAGCTGGACGTCCTTGCCCGCCCGGTGCAGCGCGTCGAACATGAGCTGGCTCTGCTCGTACGGAACGACCGTATCCTCGCGGCCATGGATGAGCAGCACGGGGACGTGCACTGCATCGATGTGCTTGATGGGCGAGATGGCATCGAGCACGGAGTCGTTCCCTGCCGGCGCATTCCAGAATCGATCCCAGTAGCGCGTCGCGACGGTGTCGACGGCGATTCCTCTCGCAAAGTTCCGAAACCTCGACAGATCCGCAAGGCCGGCCACCGAAACCGCGCAGCGATAGACACTCGGATCCAGCGTCACGCCCGCCAGAGCGGCATAGCCGCCATAGCTCCCACCAACGATGCACACGCGCGCCGGATCGACGATTCCTTCCCTTGCGAGATATCGCACGCCATCGGAAAGGTCCGTCTGCATCTTGCGGCCCCATTCGCCGAAACCTGCTTCCATGAAGTGGCGGTTCAAGTCCGACCCCCGGTAATTGGGGCGCAGCACCACATAGCCCTCGTTGGCGAGGGCCTGGGACCACCAGTCGAACTCCGCGGTGTCTCGGGCCGCCGGCCCTCCGTGCGGCAGCACGATGAGCGGGAGGTTCTTGGGGGCGCGACCGGCGGGCATCGTCAGATAGGCCGGAATGCTCATGCCGTCGGCAGCGGCGTAGGTGATGCGCCGCACTTCGAGGGGCGCCCCGAGGCCGTCGTATACCTCGCCCAAGCGCGTCACGGTGTGCTTGGTCAGGTCGATGAGCTGGTAGGTATAGCCGTGTCGAGCGCCCTCGACACGTACGATGACGCTGCTGAAGTCAGTGGCTGCTGAGACGAGTTGCAGGCGCTCCCCGGGGAAAGCATCGCTAACCGTTTGCCATCGGTCCTGGATGTCCGGGTCGAAGAACAGATACGCCGGCTCGTCCTCGACGTGCACGCCGCCGACCATCCGGCCCTGGTCCTCGATCGGCGCATCGAGAATCCGACGCTCGGCCATCGGCGGCCCCAGCGTACCGTCCTTCATCGTCAGCAGCCGCCAGACTGGGTCGCCGTCCTCGATCATCTGCAGCAGCAGCGTGCCCGGCTTCGGTCCAAACCCGAGCACGCTCGGCACGTCGATTTTCTCGTGGCCATTGGCCACATCGACCATCCGGTCCTCCTGCCGCACCTTGATCGACCAGCGCTCGGCTTGATAGTCGTATTCCTCTTCCGCGGCCACGTTGCCCTGCGTATCCACGAGCCAGCCAATGTTGCGCGGCGTTCCGTTGCGGAACGCTCGCTCTCCGTTGGTATCCAGGTCGTATCGCAAGAGGACGGATGGGTTGTCCGGCGACAGGACCTGTGCCCGAATGAAGAGAACTGTATGGCCGTCGATGTGGCGCACGACCGGCTCGGACCCGATGGCGTTCAACATGCGCAGATGATCGGGCATCGGGGCCGGCAACGGATAAACCTTGTTCTTCGCGACGTCGTAAACCTGTAGCCCGAACCACTCGCCGCGCTTCGTGAAGATAACGCCCGGTACGTCCTCCGGCTGCGCCGCTACGGAGACGATGATCATCAAGTGACTTTGGTCGGCCCAGTGGATGCCGCGCAGCTTCTGGTCCCCGATGCGCATCCCGGTGATCGGCTTGTTGTCGGCCAGTGAATACACGACGATCGCTCGCGCGTCGCCGGTGGTCCGGACGAACGCGATGCGCGAGCCGTCGGGCGACAACGCCATGTCCTCCAGCGTCGGCAAGTGGCCGTAGAGATCGAGGGGCACCGCGCGCCCGAGTCGCGGGACGAGCGACATCAAACACGCCGCAAAGGTCGTTACCGAAACGAGTGCGACTCGCGGATACAGGCCGCGCACCCGGCGTGGGTTGTTATTCCTTGCCACGAGATCTCCCCCTCCTGCCGCGGCACGTCTGAGGCGTCTGGGGCAGGCAGCTGTCTTGATCTTTGGGCTGTTGGGGATTCTAACCGAGCGGCGGAGAAAAGCCGAATACGCTCACCGCGTAGTGGTTAGAACCACTTCATCATGCGCCCGATCCCGCCGAGAGCACCCAGCCCGGTCGGGAACAACCTGAGCATCGCGCCGAGGCGTTCGGGCTGGTCATACGGCATGCCATGCCCTGCGCCCTGAATCTGCTCGACGTGCACGCGTAGGTTCAGGTCCTGCAGTTCCGTCGCCGTTCCCGGCGAAACGACAGCACCGGCGTGAACATCTCCGATGACGAGGAGAACGGGGACGGATATTGTGCTGATCAGCTGGCGATAGTCGGGGTTCGGGGGCGTCAGCACTTCAAACGCGCCCAGGCGAGTCTGCAATCTCGCCTCAGCCAGAAGCTCGACCATCTCAGCCGACCGATGAGGGTGGCGGGTACGTATGTCAGCCAGCACTTCGTCCTTGCTTCGACTGAGAAGCCTGCGATGCTGCTCGGCCACATCGCTGTCGAAGACCTCGCGCTGACGCTGGGGACTGAGGAAGGTCGGGTCAACCAGGATGACTCCGCCAAGCTCATCGCCGACCCTGCTCGCGACCACCCCGGCCGTCAGGCCTCCCATCGAATGCCCGAGGAGAATCGGGGTGGCGAGTCCGAGCTCGCGGATGAGCCCTATGACGTCGCCCGCGTGGTCGTCATATCGATATCCATCTCGCGGTGCGCTCGAGTGACCGTGACCCCTGGCATCGGGCATCACGACGTCGAATTCCGCTTGAAGACAACGGGCCAGGGGCGTCCAGCAGGCGCCATTGCCGCTGAGTCCGTGGAGCAGCACCAATGGCGGCCTGCCTCCGCCGGTTCTCTGATAGTGAATGCCGGCGCCGCCTGCCTGACAGAGTCCCGTCGTCCAGTTCGGCATGGCGATTGGTCAAGCCGCTTTGGAAGGAGGAATGATGATGCTTCAAGCGGACGCGTCGAGGGCCGCGACCGCCTGCTACTTCTCCACGCAAGTGAAGCTCGCCGCGGAGTTTTCCGTGCCGGCCGCTCCGGTGAACTGCGGATATTTCGGGTATTCACACAGCGGCCGGGTCCGGTTCGCATTCGGATTGCCGTCCATCACGGTGAGACCCGCCGGTGCCTTGCCGTTCTCCACCCACTGCTCGAGCGCCGGCAGGGAATCGAACTTGCCGTTGAAGACGCCGAAACCATGTCCCATGCCCGGAATCAGATAGAAACGCATGAAGCTGTCGAGGCGGCTCTGGCCGAACTGCGCAACCTGTCTCTTGTAGTAGGCGATCGAGTTGTGGGGCGTGATGAAGTCATCGGCCGTACCGTGCGTCATGATGATCTTTCCGCCCTTCGCGCGGAACCGATCGAGACTCTGGTCGGTAACGTCCATGATGGACGCGGACGTCGCAATCCGATCCTTATACTTCTTCGGGTCGAAGTGCAGCGTGTCGAATTTCGGATCGCGCGTGATGATGAACTTGATCGTGGCGTCACCTGCGCTGTAAAGCAGCGGCTCCTTACCGGAGAGCGGATTCGAGGGTTGTGTGACTTTCCCGAAGTTCGAGGGGCCCGAGAAGGTCGCACCTTCGAGGAGCGCCCACTTCGGGAATGTGCTCATTCCGGCGACAGGCACGCCCGGTCTGTAATCCGAGGTGATCTGCGCCACCGCCTTCAGTTGCGCGTCGGACAGGCAGCTCTCGCCGGTGCTCCCGTTCGGGCAGCGCAGCCTCTTCACGTCAAAAGCCGCGTCGCAGCCGCGGACGTTGCTGATGATTCCATCCTTCGCGCCGTCGAGCGTGTCGCACTTGGCCATGACGGCATCGGTAAGCAGCTTGACGTGCGCCGCGTCCATCCAGCCGGCCCCGTTGTCCGCGTACAGCGCGCGACCGACATTCCAGGATCCCAGGTGCAGCATGGTCACGTTGTATGCCGGAAAGTGGGCTACCACGCCGTCGTAGTCATCGGGGTAGCGCGCAGCGGCGTCGAGCGCCTCGTGTCCGCCTTGCGAGCCGCCAATGAAATAGGATCGCTGCGGCGCACGGCCGTAGGCCTTGCGGATGATCGCCATGGCCACGTCGTGCGTTTTCTTGATCGATTGCTTGCCGTAGTTGAGCAGCGCTTCATCGTCCAGGCCGAAGGTGCCGTCGAATCCCGGGCCGCCGCGGTGACCGCCGTTGCTGCCCAGAGTGACATAGCCGTCCTTCAGGGGCGTGGCCTCACCGGGAGGCTGAAGGGTATATGGGCCAAGGGCGTTCACCAGAGACCCGTCATAGCCGCCCCCGCCCATCTGCAGCGCGCGGCCGTTCCACTTGTCCGGCAGGTTGACCTCGAATTCGAACACGGCGGTCGAGGCGGTGGAATTCTTGATGATTCCTGTGATCTTGCAGAAGTCACCGTCGGCATTTTTTGGCTCGGTTGCCTTCACGGGGGTAGCCGTGTCGACATTTGCACCCCCGGTCGGGAGGCCGATCGCGGCAGCCGGGATTGCGAAGCCTTTGAGGGATGCGCAGTCAGCCGTGAGGGGGATCGTCGCTGCGGGTGCTGCGAACGCCGTTGCGGGGAGCGCTGCGGCTACCGCGCAGATGGTCGTGCCGAGGGCCAGTTTCAGGATTGTATTTCTCATGGAAGGACTCGCGTAACTGCCAGGGCTGCCGGTGAGTACTGTACAGCCTCTCAGCGGCATTCGTGCCAGTTGCGCAATACTTTGACCACTATCGCCAGGGCATGGGTACGGTGGAGCGGGCTGCACCCAGCCAGGGGGGCCTTGGGTCGCTCCCTTGCATATCGCACCCCGATGCCCTATGAGTGCAGCTCGCCGCTCAACCATAAGAATTCGGCGCAAAATGGCAAAGGAACAATTCAGCGCCGTGGAGATGTGACATGGCTGAAACACAGTTTCTGTTGGCGCACATTTCGGACCTGCATTTCTCCGCCGGCACAGTCCAGAACGCTGCAGGACATTCACATTCGATCGAGCTGCTGAGAGGCCTGGAGACCAACATCGCACAGCTGCCCGCCCTCGATCGGCTGATAGTGTCTGGAGATATCAGCAACACGGGAGACTCCCAAAGCCTCATCAACGCAAGCGGCTGGCTGTTCGATCAGATACCCATTGGCAATGGGCAGTCCACGGGACTCAGGCTGAAGCCCGATCGAGTACGTGTCGTTCCCGGCAATCATGACGCCTGGAATGCCGGGAGTGACGGAGCCTTGGTCGACAGAAGGCAGAAATCGCTCGCGCACTACAATTATGCCTTTCCGCAGCATGCCATAGCCCCCAAGGGCTGTTACTTCGACTGGCTCGAAAAGGACGGCCATGGCCTCTACGTCGCGTGTATCGACTCCTGTTTTCTCGGCGATACCGCCAAGTCGCCGCACTCGACGTTCGGCACCCTTCGCTATGATGAAGCCATAGCAAAGGGGAAGTTGACGCTCAACCAGACCGAAACTCTGCTGCAGTGGTACGACCAGGGCATGCGTGGCACGTTACAGGACCCCAACAGGCCCGGCAGCTACATAGACCCGGGCACGTATTCGAAGGCTCTCAAGATACTGGTCATGCATCACTATCTGTTCGAGCCTCCCGAGCACAAAAGCGACTACTTCATGCGTGTCCAGCAACGTGATCTGGTCTTCCGCAACATAGCGCTGTCCGACTTCGACATCATGCTGTGCGGTCACAAACACATTGCCGCGTTCGAAACGCGGCAGTATGGCGAGCACATCGATGATAGAGCTGCGGGACGCTACATGCTCAACTACTTCCGGAGGCTGATTGGCCTCGAATCCCTGCCTGTGCAACTGGCCGACGAGCACGGCAAGAAGATCAGCAAGGCACTTACCCTCGTTGCACAAACGATCGGCAGCTGGTTCAAGCGCGGCGCTCCCAACCGGTCTGCAGGCGAGATCGCGGACAAAGTGTTCGAGCTGCTGAAATCCGGGCTGGATGATCCGGACGGCCTGGAGCTGCGTGTACGAACATTCCTGCACGAGAACGGCGCAGCCGGGGCGTCCACGTTGGAAGCTCCCGAACTGAAGGCCATCCAGAAGCGAATCGCGGCCGGCCTGCGGCTGCAAGAAAGAACAGAGCTGCGCAGCATCAGCGCCAACGTGTCGAAAATCTCCAGCAGCCTGTTGGGTAGGCCATTCCTGCAGATCATGTCAGGTTCCTCGGCCAAGTCTCTCTCTGCAGGAGACAGCAAGCGCTCCTTCAACGTGTACACGATTCGCCCACAGGCCAATGGTTGGGACCTGAAATGCGAGCGCTACAACTGGGACGGAAGCTCGTTTTCAGCTCCGTTGGTGCAACAGCAGCGGTTCGACCGCAAGGTCTGAGCACGACCGGGTCCACCAGGGGGCGCTCATCGGAACGGACCCTGTGAGAGCTCTGCCGGCTGAGGGATTTGCAGCCCTGACCAACTGGCGGATTCCACGCGCGCACCGAGGCTGTCTTGAATACCGGAAGTTGGGTCTGTGCCCACTTGACGGCGCAACTGCCAATTGCGCGCACCGCGACGGCGTCGCATCATGCGGTGTCCTTCGCGGGGCAGCCGCGCTTTCCTGTGCTCACAAGTGCCT
>Ga0105240_10011351_pt1 | contig 12408 bp, 10 predicted proteins | sample KBSC54metaG_FD_80426 | JGI IMG/M metagenome (GOLD analysis project Ga0105240, IMG submission 80426) | Corn rhizosphere microbial communities from Kellogg Biological Station, Michigan, USA - KBS C5-4 metaG | ecosystem: Host-associated > Plants > Roots > Rhizosphere > Soil | place: Michigan, USA... | reverse complement strand
TGGTCGAGCGCATCGTCGGCGACAGTGGTCGCGAGGTGAAGCAAATCGTCGGCGACATCGCCTTCCTGCGTGCGCTCAAGGCGGAAAAGTATACCGACGAGAAATTCGGCCTGCCGACCGTACGCGACATCCTCAAGGAACTCGAGAAGCCAGGCCGCGACCCGCGCCCCGCGTTCCACATGCCCGAATTCGCCGACGGCATCGAGGACATGAAGGATCTGAAGCCCGGGATGATCCTGGAGGGCCGCGTCTCCAACGTCGCCGCGTTCGGCGCCTTCGTCGACATCGGCGTGCACCAGGACGGTCTCGTCCACATCTCCGCTTTGTCGACCAAGTTCGTCAAGGATCCGCGCGAGGCGGTCAAGGCCGGTGACATCGTCAAGGTCAAGGTGCTCGAGGTCGACCTGCCGCGCAAGCGCATCGCATTGACGATGCGCCTCGACGATCCGATCGGCGAGGCGCGTACGTCGATGCGCGACAATGGTTCCGCTGTACGCGACCCGCGCGGCGCAAGACCGGTGTCGAGCAATCGCGGCGGTTTCGCGAAACCGGCTGCCGCCACGCCGGCGAACAACGCCTTCGCCGACGCCTTCGCTAAAGCGAAACGAAGCTAGGAAATGGAAAGGGCGCCGCGAACGGCGCCCTTCTCTTGATTGCGAAGGCGGGCGCATGACGTTGCGCCCGCGACAACATCAGTGTTTCTTCTTCGCCGCCGGGGCGCCCTTCTTCGCCTTGTCGTCGGTCTGCGCGCCGGTCTGCGGCTTCGGTGCGTGGCCCTGGGCGACGTCGAGCGCGGCTTCGGCATGCGCTTTCAGCGCCTTGGCGTCGGCATCGGAGACATCGGACGTCTGCCCGCCGGCCACCTTTTCGTGCAGAACGAGGTTGCCGTCGTCGCCCCAGCCGACCTTGGTCGTCGCCAGCACCTGGCGCGATCCGACCGGCGAGGATTCACGCAGGATTACCCACGGTTTGTCGTCCTTGTACGCGATCTTGTAGGTCGTGCGACCGCTGTCGTCGTAGGCGTCGGTGACTTCGCGCACGAATTTGACCTTGCCGTTGGAGGTAAATGCATCCCAGGCGGTGCCGAAATTGTCATTCGAGTACTTGCCGCTGACCTGTTTGAGGTTGCCGGTCTGCGCAGCGGCCTTCTTGTACTCCTCGAACAACTTCTCGGCCGGGGTCGGCTCGGGCGCGAGCTGCACGTCGATCTTGGCCGTGCGCGCCTTGTCGGTGAGCACCTGATACTCAAGTTTCTTCAGGAAGCGGCGGTCGCCGTCGGTCAGGATCGCATCGAGCGCGTAGACGCCCTTCGGATCGACCTTGGTCGTGTCGATCGGCAGGTTGAACGACAGCGGCAGCTTGTTGGCGTTGGGCAGCGTCGTCTGCGCGAGCACGATCTCGGGATGGGAGACGTCGTAGACCTTGATATCGACCTTGGCCGCGTCGCTGAGCTCGCGCGGTTCGATCAGCGCGACCGTGCCGGTGACGGCGTTGGCGATCGGGGCGACCGCGGGCGGGGGCGGGGGCGGCGGAGCGGACGAGCCGCAGGCGGTGAGCAGGGCCGCGGAAAGGACGGTCGTGGCAAGAAGAATTCGCATGGCTAACCTCTTTGGAAAACTGAAGATGGAACGTGCATCACCTTTTCGTGCAGCACCGCCAGCGCTCGCGAAAAATTCCGCTACGGAAGTTTTTCAGGCCTTCCCTGGGCCGTGCCGACATCCGCTCACAATGGTATCGGGTCCGATTCTAGCCGCGCAGGCACGTGCTGCACAGATACGAGGCCGGTTCGCGGCGCCACCTTTTCTGCAGAAAACGGTGGTGAGATTTACAAGGATGAAGTTTGCTTCACGAAATTGACAGCAAAGTTAACCATTTGTTATGGTCGGGCCACGGGTGTCGGGGTATCCAAGGTCGTTTCTTCGGCGCCGATTGCGTTTCGCGATCGACGCCAGGCCGCAGCATTGGCCGCAAACGGTCCCTCATCCACTCAATGCGCCGGGCCGGTTCGACAAAGGCCCGGGTTCGTACCATTTCGGTTGGGGAACAACATGAAGCAGCGTGTACTCGTCTCGTCCATCATCATGGGCTTGTATGCAAGCCTTGCGATCGGCAACGCCATGGCGCAAAGCGCCGGCGATCAGTCGGAAGAAAAGAAAAAGGAAACCACGGAACTGACCGGGGTCACGGTCACCGGTTCGCTGATTCCACGCGCGCAGATCGAAACTGCGTCGCCGACGGTCACCATCACTTCGCAGGACATGCAACGCCAAGGCTTCAAGAATGTCTATGACGCGCTGCGTTCACTGCCGACTGCGGTCGGTTCAGTTCAAGACAGCCAGTTCAATGCGGGCTTCACCCCGGGCGCTAATACGATCAGTCTGCTGGGTCTGGATCCGAGTTTCACCCTCGTGCTGATGAATGGTCGTCCGCTCGCTGACTACCCATTCCTCTACAATAGCAATAGCAACTTCGTCGATCTTGCCTCCATTCCCAACTTCCTTGTCGATCACATCGACATCCTGCCGGGAAACAACTCGGCGATCTATGGTTCGGCCGCGATTGCGGGCGTCATCAACATCGTCACCAAGCAGAAGATGGAAGGCTTGGAGTTGAACTATCGCGTCGGTGGTTACAGCGACGGCGGCGGCCAGCAGCAGCGCCTCCAGATCGGCTGGGGCGGTTCGTTCGGCAAGCTCGACGCGATGTTTGCGCTGCAGCTCGACAACATAGATCCGGTGTTCTTCCGCCAGCGCGACGTGAGCCGCAGTGCGGCGGCGAATCCGACGCTGAACGGAACTGCGCCGATCGCCTCGCGCGATCGCGTCATGATCGATGCGTTTACCGGCAAATACGACGATATCGGCGCGTCCACCTGCAGCGCGATCAGCAATCTCTACAACGGCACGATGCAGTACTCGCACCGTCCAGGTTTTGGCGGCGGTTACTGCGGCAGCATCTTCCAGCCCGCGCAGGGCACGATGCTCAATGGCAACAAGGGCGCCAGCGGGTACGGCAGCCTCAAGTATCAGTTCACGGACACGATGCAGGGGTATACGGACCTGACCTATCAGGTGCGCAAGGTCACCTCGCTCACCGGCGGCGGCAACGCCGAGTTCTGGTCCACGCCCAGCTTCATCTACAACATCGACGATGGCAAGCTCGTGCGTTTGCAGCACATCTTTGCGCCGGAGGAAGTCGGTGGCCTCAATACCGCGCGCTATCTCGACAAGAGCTATGTGTTCAACGCGGGTGTCCGCGGCACGTTCGGCAGTTCCAACTGGAACTACGACGCCTACTACCATCGCTCGCAGGACGACACTTCTTCCAACCAGCGTCGCGGCTTGGTAGCCAAGGAAGACGCTTTCTTCCTTGGTCCGCAGGCGGGCACTGATCCCTACGGCTACGGTTATCCGGCCTACCACCTACGCACGAATGGCGGCCATTTCTTCGGCGCGATGACGCCTGCCCAGTATGCTTCGATCTCAGACGTGATCACGAGCGACTCGGAAACCTACACGCAGGTTGTGAACGCCACGGTCACGAATACCGACCTGTTCGCCCTCCCGGCCGGTTCGGTCGGCTTCGCTGGCCTTGTCGAGGCGGGCAATCAGCTGTGGGACAATCCGGTTGACCCGCGCGTTACCGCAGGCGACTTCTTCGGTATCGGAGGTACCAGCGGTCATGGTACGCGCGATCGCCAGGCTGCCGCGGCGGAATTCACCGTGCCGGTGTTCAGCATGTTGACCGCTGATGTCGCCGGCCGCTACGACCGTTATTCGGCCGCCGGCAACAGCCAAGGCAAGTTCACCTACAAGGTGGGCCTCGAGTTCCGTCCGATCGACACCCTGCTCCTTCGCGCCAATTACGGCACGGCATTTCGCGCGCCGGACATGGGCTATGTGTTCTCGACCGGCAGTTCGTTCTTCAATTCGAACCAGGACTACTACAACTGCCGCAAGGCCCAGGGCGACGGCTACAAGACCTGTAACCCGCCGTACAACTCGGTCAATTACAAGGGCTTCTCCAACGGCAACAGTGACCTGAAGTACATCACTGCGAAGTCGTTCGGCTACGGCGTCGTTTGGTCGCCAACCTCGAACTTCAACATCAAGGTCGACTACTACAACGTCAAGATCGCGAACGAAGTATCGAGCTACTCGGTCGATACGATCCTGCAGAAGGAAGCCGACTGTCGTCTCGGCCATACGCGTGGCGGCACGCCGGTCGACGGCAATTCTCCGGCATGCCAGGCGTTCATCGCCCAAGTCGGACGCAATCCGCTCGATGCCAAGATCAACCCGGGTGCGCTCAACACGGTAACGACCTTCCCGATCAACATCGCCAATGAAAGCGTATCGGGCATCACCGCAGGGCTCGGCTACAAGCTCGAAACAGGCCGCCTCGGCGACTTTATCCTGCGCGCCGACTACAACACGACGCTGAAGCACGAGTATCGCCAATTTCCGGAAGACCCGGTCACCGATCTGCTGGTGGATACGAGTTACTACAATCAGGTCAAAAATATCGGCTCGGCCAGCGTCACCTGGAACATCGGCTCGTGGAGTGCGACCGCCTTCGGCATCCGCTACGGCAAGTCGTACAGCTATGACGGCAGCTTCTCGGTGGCGCCGGGGTTGGTCTACAACACAACAGTGCAGTACAACTTCAGCGACGACGCCTCCATGTCGTTGATTACGAACAACGTGTTCAACTCGCGTCCGCCCGTGGACAAGTCGTACTCGGCGTTCCCGTACTACAATATCTTCAACTACAACGCCTTCGGCCGCCTCGTCATGCTCGAAATGAACGTGCATTTCGGCGGTAGCAAGAAGTAAGTCGACGAAGACGCGATTCGCGTACGCAAAGGGCCGGCGTCTTCGCCGGCCCTTTTTTGTTTTTCCACATTCGGCGAGTGAGGGACGCTTTCGCGCGCCACCGCAATTTAGTGGACGAAGGCTTCGATCCTGGATTCAAGCGTGTTCAACCGAAAAGCGTAGGGCGCCCATTCGGCAACTTCGCGCCTGCGTATCTCGCCGCGCACCTGCATGGCGCTCAGCGTGGCGACCGGTGTGTTATTGCGGCCGATGTCGAGCGCCGTCGCCTCGAACGGCAGACCGCAAAAATCGAATACGTCGCGTGCCGTCTGCGTCGGGTCGCGGGTCAGCGCTTCGTACGATACGTCGAGAATCCGCCCCGGCGTGACCGCGTGCCAGTGCGCCATCACGCGCCGGTAGTCGCTGTACTGCGCCGCCAGCGCGTCGAGATCATAGCTGTAGGCATAGCCGCCGCCGAAAAAGGCGCGCCAGTTCGAGAAACAGACGTCCATCGGCGTGCGCGTCATGTGCAGGATGCGCGCCTGCGGCAGCGCGCGCGCGATGAATCCCGCCTGCACGTAGTTGATCGGTAGCTTATCGATGAACCACGCCTTGCCGTGTGCGCGCCATTGCGTCTGCGCGAGATAACGCTGGCCGATCTCGGCATAGTCGAGACGCGGCGCGCGCTCAAGTATCGTCTCGTCGACCGGCTGCACGCTGACATGATCGGCTGCCCAGCGCATCTGGCGTGAGAAGTCGCCGAGTTCGCCGGCCGAGATCACCTGGCTGTGATTGCCGAGGATGCGATCGAGCAAGGTCGTGCCCGAGCGCGGCATGCCGACGATGAAGATCGGCTGTGGCCCTTCGTCCCGCGCCGAACCGGGGGCATTCACGAATTCGGCCGAGCAGCGCGCGATCAGCGCATCGATGCGTGCCCGCTCGCGCGCGATGTCGTGTCCGAGCCGTGCGTACATGATCGCGTTGCCGCGCTCCAGCGCCTGCCAGGCCTGGTCGTATTCGCCGAGGTCCTCCAGTTCCTTGTATTGCGCGAACTCGAATGCGGCGTGGTCCTCGCTGCCGCGCGACACGCGCTGCAACTGTCTGTGGATGTAGTCGAGATGGTTGTGCTCGGCGGTCTGTTTGGACAGGCGCGCGAGCGTGACCGAGGCGCGCCCATAGGTCGGCCCGAGCTTGAGACAACGCTCCAGTTCGACGGTCGCCTCGTCGATGCGGCCGTTGAAAGTGAGCTGCACGCCGCGCAGGTAGCTCAGGTCGGCATCGTTCAATCCAGCGGCGCGCGCGCGATCGAGCAGGACCAGCGCCGCGGAATGCTCACCGAGCATCTGCTGCATGCCGGCGAGGCGCGCAAGCACCGGACCGATGCGGCAGCGCGCGATGGCGGGATGCGCCAGACAATCCCGTGCGGCGACGACTTCGCCGACCATGAGCAGGGCGTTGACCACGTTGCCGATCATGTTGGCGTCGTCCGGCAATTTGTGCGCCGCGTCGAGTGCGTGCCGCGTCGCGTCGCGCAGCCTGCCTTGCGCGTGAGCGATGCCGCCGAGGGTCAGGTGGGCCGGCGTGAATGCCGGCATCAGCTTGACTAGGGCCTCGAGCGTCGCGGCGGCGGATCGTTCGTCGCCGCGCGCGAGTGCGCGCTGCGCCTCCTGCCAGAGTGAATCGACGAGCTGCATCGTCAGCGCCCGTCGCCTGACCGCGGCGGCAGGCTCATGGCGATGCGCGCACCGAGTGCGTCGTAGTCGCCGTCGTAGTGATGGCCGCCGGGTAGCGAGACATCGGTGACGTTGGGCTTGCCGACCAGCGTCGCGCAGAAGCCGTCGGTGCCTTCCTCGGCGCCGTGCACGCAGATCACCGGCACCTTCGTGTCCGCGATCTCCGGCGCGATCGCAATTGCGCCGTCGTGATGGGTGGAGCCGAACCAGTCGCCGACGTGGATCTCAAATACGGCTTCGGGGTCGGGCGAGATCAGCACCTGAGCCGCGATGCGCGCACGCGCAGCATCGGCGACGCGGTTGACGACGACAGGGGCGAGACTGGCGCCAAACGAATAGCCGATGACGACGAAGTCCGCATGCGGATGCTCGCCGCCGTAGTGGCCGATGATGCGTGTCACTGCGTCGGCGGCTTCGGTCGGTGTGCGCGTCTGCCAGAAGAATTTCAGCGTGTTGAGGCCGACCACGGCAATGCCGCGCTTGCTCAGCTGGTCGGCCACGGCGACATCGAGTCCGGCCCAGCCGCCGTCGCCGGTGAGGATGATCGTGATGCGCTCGGCGAATGGACCTTGTGCGGGCACTTCGATGAGTGGCAGGTCGGCGACGTCGCCTGGCAGCGGCTTCGCTGTGACCGTCGGCGCGGTCAGCCAGGCAATGCCCTGGTTCAGTTTGGCGCCGGCATCTTCGCGCGGCTTCCCAATCCACAATGGCGATGCAATCCATTGCTGCAGGTTGCCCAGCATCGACAGCGCACCATCCGCGCGCGCGCCATTTGCGAATGGCAAAGGCAGCCATCGGTTCGGAAGCGCGCCTACGGGTGCAATACGGAACGTGGCCTTGCCGTCGGCCACGGACATCTCGCCGGCGTCGCCCTTGCAGAACGGCTTCGGAAAATGCAGGCCGAAATCCCATCCCAGCGTGACGAGGCCACCGAACGTCCCTTTCGGCGCCTGCGCGTCGACCGCATAGGCGAAGGCCGCGCCTGCGCCATCGCCGATGAGGAGCGGATAGGAAAAATTCTTCACCTTCTGATTCTTCTGCATCCAGTCGCTCATTTCCTGGATATGCGCGGAAGGGAAATGGCAGGCGTCATTCTTGATCGACTCCATTTCCTTCAGATACGCTGGATAGTCAACGCCGAACACGAGCGCGCCGTCGTTCGCGAGTGCATTTGCGAGCGTTTCTGCGCGCGCATCCCAACCATCCCTGTCCGAGATGAAAATGATGGTGCGCTTGGGTTCGCCGCTGGGCGAAGCGACGTGAACCTCGCCGAACAAGCCGTAGTGGACTGGGATCGTCGCGGCTCGCGCCGAGGTGGGAAAAAGTGCTTGGCCGCAAACGACGCAAAGGGCGCAAAAGAACCTTTTGGTTTTCACTTTGAGCTCTTTGCGGCCGCCGCTTTTTGCATCAGCGCCTCGATCTCATCCGCATCGTTCGGTACAGCTGCGGTGAGGATTTCCGGCTCGCCGCGCGTGACCACCACGTCGTCCTCGATGCGGATGCCGATGCCGCGCCATTTCGCATCCACGCCCTTCGCATCGGGCGCGATGTAGATGCCCGGCTCGACCGTGACGACCATGCCCGCTTCGAGCTCTCGGTATTCGCCGTCGACGCGGTAGTCGCCGACGTCGTGCACGTCGAGACCGAGCCAGTGACCGGTCTTGTGCATGTAGAAACGCCGGTACGTGCTCTCGTCGATATTTTTCTGCACGCTGCCCTTGAGCAAGCCGAGCTTGATCAGCCCCGCCGTGATCGTGCGCACCGCGGCATCGTGATAGGCAATGAACGGTCGTCCGGGCCGCACCTCGCCAATTGCCGCGCGCTGCGCGGCAAGAACGATGTCGTACAGCGCGCGCTGCGCGGGCGTGAACTTGCCGTTGACCGGAAACGTGCGCGTGATGTCCGAGGCGTAGCAGTCGAGTTCGGCGCCGGCGTCGATCAGCAGCAGGTCGCCATCCTTGAGCGGGGCGTTGTTTGCGCGGTAGTGCAGCACACAGCCGTTCGCGCCGCCGGCGACGATCGGCTCGTAGCTGGCGACGGCACCGTGCTTGCGGAACGCATGCAGTAGCTCGGCTTCGATCTCGTGCTCGTTCATGCCGGGACGCGCGGCGCGCATCGCGCGCAGGTGTGCTTCGGCGGCGATCTTCGCGCAGCGGGCCATCACGCGCAGCTCGGCGCGCGTCTTGTACAGGCGCAGATCGTGCAGGATGTGGCCGAGCGCAACGAACTCGTGCGGTGCGCGCGCGCCACGGCGGATCTCGCTGCGCACGCGGTTGACCCAGCCGATCAGCTTGGTGTCGAATTCGACGTCGCGACCGAAGTGATAGTAGACGCGCGAGCGGCCTTCGATCATGCCGGGCAGGATGTCGTCGATGTCGCCAATCGGGAACGCATCGTCCATGCCATAGCGCGCGACCGCGCCCTCGGTGCCGGCGCGCGCGCCGTCCCAGGCCTCGCGCTCCGCGTCGCGCTCGCGGCAGAACAGGATCTCTTCGCCGTGCTCGCGGCCCGGGATCAGCGCGAGCACCGCCTCGGGTTCGCCGAAGCCGGTCAGATACTGGAAATCGCTGTCCTGCCGGTAAGGATAGTGCGAATCGTTGCTGCGCACGCGCTCGAGCGCGGCCGGCACGATGCAGATTGCGTCGTCGCCGACGATGCGCATAAGTTGCTTGCGGCGGCGGGCGTATTCCTTGGCTTCGATCATGCGGTGATGTCAGTGCAGGGTTGCGCCGGATTGCGGTGCCGCATGCAGTTCGGCATGCAGCAACAGTGCGCCGACGCGAATGAATTCGATCACCTCGGTGAGCGCGGCCTCGTCGTCTTCATTGCCCGCGTACTCGAAGCGTGTCGCTGCGATCGTGCCGAAGTCGGCGAGGATTTCCTGCGCATCGCCGGACAGCGAGCCATGATGGCCGCCACCGGCGAGGCCGAAGCCGCCGAGAAAACCGCGACACCACTCGACCAGCGCATCGGCGCGCACGTCGATTGGCGCTTCCGCGTCGGGCAACAAGGGTTCGAAACCGAGTTCGGGATCGGCGAGCCAGGCCGAACAGTCGCGATGCAATCGTTTGAGCAGGTCCGGCGGCAGTGCGTGGGCGATCTCACCGTCGTGGTCGAGTTCAAGCACGTCGAACCAGTTTCGTGCGTCGGCGCTGCCGCCGCCGCAGAGATAGCCGACGAGCGAACCCTGCAGCTCACTCGCGCCGACGCCAGCCTGGACGCGGGCGAGTGCGTCGCCGAGTTCGCTGTAGCTGATCGCCGTGGTCGACACCGTTGGCCCGGATTGCGTGGAATTTCCGCATTGTAGCAGTGCACATGCGCCGCCGGCCGCGCCGGGAATGCGTCCTTGGCCATGCGTTGACCGTACCGGGCGGCTTGCATATAGTGCCGTCATGGCCGAAACGCCCAACCTCGTCAGCGAGTTCGCCGAAATCAGCGGGCGACTGGATCGTCTGGTCGAATTGGTGCATCGCCTGACCGAGGAAAATCGCAGCCTGCGCACGAGCCAGGAGCAGCTCAACACCGAGCGCGCGAACCTCATGGCGAAAAACGAGCAGGCGCGCTCGCGCGTCGAGGCGATGATCGTGCGGTTACGCTCGCTGGAGAGCAACGCATGAGCGAAGCAACACCCGTGGCGGTCAGTATCCTCGACCGCGAGTTCCTCATTGCCTGCACGCCCGAAGAGCGTCCCGGCCTGATCGCGGCGGCGGCCTATCTCGACGGCAAGATGCGCGAGGTGCGCGGCAATACGCGCACCCAGGGCATCGATCGCATCGCGGTAATGGCCGGCCTCAACATCGCACACGAGCTGATGCAATCGAAGCAGCGCGCCGATATCGACGGCGGATCCTTGGCTCAGCATTTGCAAATGCTGCGCGGCAAGCTCGACACGGCCTTGGCTGCGCACGTAAAATAGCGCTGCGTCCCCTGCGGTGTGCGACAGCGCATCCAAACATATCGCCTTGGTCCTATATACGACCCCGGGATGGCGGTGCGAAAGTCCGTGAGCATGTCCGCCGTGTGCGGAAAGCCTGACGACCAGCGAGCCCTCCCACCTGATCTTCGGATCAAGGTCGTTTGATGAGCATCGGCATCGCGGAGGACGTACTTTGCTTTTGCGTTCGTCCATGAACGCGAAGATCAAGAAGCGGCCATCCTTGGCCGCACTCTTCAACAAAATCTTCCGCGTTTGTGGCGTATGCGTCGGTGCGGAGAAAAGCGGATCGAGCAAAATGATCAATCCGCTCTTATTCAAGAAAATCCGCTTTGATCTGCGTTGAGAAACTCTCCTGCATGGTCGACGACCCGGTCTCCATCCGCGCGAAAATGCGCGAGCTGCGTGCGCGTCTGACGCCGGCCGAACGCATCGCCGCGGCGAGCGCAGTGGCGGCGAGCCTCGAACAACTGCCTGAATTCCTCGTCGATCCGCGCATCGCCGGCTACTGGGCGGTTGGCGGCGAAGTACCGCTGCACGCTGCCGTGGCGCAGCTGCGTACCCGCGAGCAGCCCTATTTTTTGCCGATCGTGACGACGGACCGGACTCTGCGTTTTGCGCCGCTGAAACCCGGCGCGCAGGTTACGCCCAATCGCTACGGCATTCCGGAGCCCGAACATGCCCAGGCCGACTTGTTGGCGCCGCGGCAACTCAACCTCGTGCTCGTACCGTTGACCGCATTCGATCGCAGCGGCCGGCGGCTCGGCATGGGTGGCGGCTACTACGACCGCAGTTTCGCCTTTCTGCGCGATGTACCGCGTCCCGCGCAACCGCTGCTGGTCGGAATCGGCTACGCTTTCCAGGAGGTCGCGACTCTGCCTGCTCAAGACTGGGATGTCGCGCTTGATTTCATCGCCACCGAGAAAGAACTGATCGACTGCACCCCGCCGGAGACGCGTCCATGAACTACTGGCTGATGAAGTCCGAACCGGACGAATTTTCGATCGACGATCTGAAAACGCGCAAAAGCGAGCCGTGGAGCGGCGTGCGCAACTACCAGGCGCGCAACCACATGCGCGCGATGCGCAAGGGCGACGAGGTGATGTTCTACCATTCGAGCTGCGAGGTGCCCGGCGTCGTCGGCATCGCCACGGTCGGCACCGAAGCGCATCCCGACCCGACCCAGTTCGACACAAAGAGCGACTACTTCGACCCAAAGTCCTCGCATGCCGAGCCGCGCTGGTCGCTGGTCGACGTCAAGTTCAAGCGCAAGCTCAAGCGCACGATCACACTGACCGAGCTCAAGGATCGTTCCGAGCTGAAGGATTTTGCCCTCGTCCAGCGCGGCAACCGTCTTTCGGTGCTGCCGGTGACGAAGGCGCAATGGGATTTCATTTTGTCTTTGGAGCAGTGATGACTCCGCAGGAACAACAAAAACGCCTCGCCGCGCAGGCCGCGATCAAGTTCGTCGAAGACGACAGCATCGTCGGCGTCGGCACCGGCTCGACGGTAATGCACTTCATCGACGAGCTCGGCAAGATCCACGACCGCATCAAGGCGGCGGTATCGAGTTCGGAAAAGTCGACCGCCGCACTCAAGGCACTTGGCATCGATGTGATCGACCTCAACACGGCGGGCGAGCTCGGCGTCTATATCGACGGCGCCGACGAGTGCGACGCGCACAAGAACCTGATCAAGGGCGGCGGCGCGGCACTGACGCGCGAGAAGATCATCGCGGCGGCATCGAAGAAGTTTGTCTGCATGATTGATCCGACCAAGCGCGTCGACGTGCTCGGCAAATTTCCGCTGCCAATCGAGGTGATCCCGATGGCGCGCAGCTACGTCGCGCGCGAGCTGGTCAAACTCGGCGGCCAGCCGGTGTGGCGCGATGGCGTCGTCACCGACAACGGCAACGTGATCCTCGACG
>Ga0105240_10011350_pt1 | contig 12408 bp, 10 predicted proteins | sample KBSC54metaG_FD_80426 | JGI IMG/M metagenome (GOLD analysis project Ga0105240, IMG submission 80426) | Corn rhizosphere microbial communities from Kellogg Biological Station, Michigan, USA - KBS C5-4 metaG | ecosystem: Host-associated > Plants > Roots > Rhizosphere > Soil | place: Michigan, USA... | reverse complement strand
TTATTTGCTTTGCGTTTGCGCTTAAGCCTGAATGGTTCGGCATAGTTGATAAATCTTTCGCTCCCCGGTTATCATTTTTATTGGTGGGTATCTGGTGGATATGCTTTGCTTATATTCCATTTACTGTTCTGCCAAAAGGGAGTCCCAATTCGCAAAGTCATCATAAAAATATCATTAAAGGCGGTTTCATTGAATTGGGTAATGTTTGGCGGCAGGTAAAAAACATGCCCGTGCTTAAACGATTTCTTCCGGCATTCTTTTTCTATTCCATGGGGGTGCAAACCATTATGCTGGTGGCCACAAGTTTTGGCGCAAAAGAGCTGCATATGAAGACTACCTCACTAGTATCTATTATTTTGATCATTCAATTGGTGGCTATAGCCGGCGCCACGCTGATGTCCAGGCTATCCGATATCTATGGTAATGTTAAGGTGCTTTCGTGGGTTGTATGTGTTTGGGTAGCTGTTTGCGTAGCCGCTTATTTTACAACAAACGAAACACAGTTTTACATCCTGGCGGTTGTTGTCGGCCTGGTGATGGGGGGCATACAGTCGCTTTCCCGTTCCACCTATTCTAAGTTTATTCCGCAGGGTATTACTGATTCTGCTTCATTTTTTAGTTTTTACGATGTGACAGAGAAGACGGCAATTGTAGGGGGAATGTTCAGTTTTGGCCTGGTAGATGATATCACTAATAGCATGCGCAATTCGGCTTTGGTGTTGTGTATTTACTTTATTGCAGGCCTGATATTGCTGTTTTCTTTGCTGAATTATCAGAAGAAAAACGCTTCCGTATTGATCGCAGAGCCGGTTGAATAATAAATCCCTTTGATTACCTTTGATAATATGAACCTTATGAAAAATATTATAATCGCATTTCTTTTGCTTGCTCCATTTATAGCATCTGCCCAAAAACTTAAGGAGTACAAAGCATCTAACGGAATAACTTATCATCCCGGTGATACTATTAAAGTTGGATTAGGATCGATGCCTGATGGTAACTTTAAATACATGCAGATCAATCAGCTGCTTCCAGGCCCTCCTGATCCACGGCGCAGCAACAGTATGACTGCCCGCAAAGACATGTCCGGCAGTGGGTATGTAATCAAAAAGATTCAGAGCGTAAGACAGATGGGAGGTGGCGAGAAGACCGTGATCACCATAAGAACCGGCGGTTTGCCCACCTGCGACATCTGGATAGAAGAAGCTATTGCAACCTGCGAAGTTACCCCATGCAATAATCCCAAATCGACCCCTGCAAGCAGTGTTGCCGATGAAATTCTCAAATTAAAAAAACTGCTGGATGCCGGTGCCATCACCCAGGCGGAGTATGATGCGCAGAAGAAGAAGTTACTAGCCCAGTAATGTGAGCCGGAATTTATGGAATTACTTGAATTCTGATTTCGACAAATATTGTACTTTTAAACCAAATAAATTATACACTATGTTTTGGTTTGAAGACGAAGTTAGACGGCTGGAAAAGGAAGGTATAGAACGAAATCACCAGGCTTCCATGATATTCTACGGAAGTTCATCCATACGTTTATGGTCGTCCCTATACGACGACTTCAAGCAATTCTCACCGGTAAATCTTGGGTTCGGGGGATCTACCCTTGCAGCATGCACCTGGTTTTTTGACCGCATTGTTGCTCCATACCAGGCAAAGGCATTTGTGTTTTATGCGGGTGACAATGATCTTGGTGACGGGAGACACCCTGAAGAGATATTTATTTTCTTTCAACAACTCGCTGCAAGAATTGATGCGCATTACGGTGCTATACCCTGTTATTTCATTTCGATAAAGCCAAGTCTGCTGCGGTGGGGTCTTAATGATCCCTTAAAATTCACTAATCACATTATCGAAAAGGAGATCGCCGCTAATCATAAAAACTGGCAGTTTATCGATATCTATAATCAAATGTTGGATAAGAACAGCAATCCTGACAAAAGTTTTTTTGAGCCCGACGGCTTGCATCTCAACAGCAAAGGCTACGCACTGTGGAACAGTATTATACAGCCGAAATTATCTGAAAATATTCACGCTGAGTTAACATAGATATCACAAATCCCAACCATAATTGCGGTGATTATGGATAGGGAATATATAAGGTGGTACAGTCCGGCGCTGCGGAAAGACATGGACCTGTTAGTCTTTGGGCACGGCGGGGCGTCCATTGTATTTTTCCCGCCACGAATGGGCCGGTTTTACGATTACGAAAACTGGGGAATAATAGAATCTCTTCGTAATAAAATTGAGAAGGGGTATATCCAGGTGTTCTGCGTAGACAGTGTCGACTGCCAAAGTCTTTATAACAACTGGCTGCAGCCTGCACAAAAAATACAATGTCAATTACAGTACGAAAACTATATCATTAATGAAGTAGTTCCATTTGTTCGGGCTAAAAACCCCGGTACATTTATGATAGCTGCCGGCTGCAGTTTGGGGGCTTATCATGCCATGAATGTAGCGCTGCGCAATACCGGTCTGTTTAACAAAGTGGTAGGTATGAGCGGCAGATATGATATCACTGTACAGATAGGTCATTACGATAATCTTCTGGGAGGCTATTGGGACGAGAATGTTTATTTCAATATGCCCCCGCAATATGTTTCGAATCTGAGCGACCCTCATATACTTAACCGTTTAAGGCAAATGGAAATTGTTTTGGCCATCGGTCAGGATGATGTTTTACTGGATAGTAACCGCCTGTTTAATCATAAACTAACAGAAAAAGGTGCCAGGAGCTATATGCATGTGTGGGGCCAGGAAGCCCATCGCGCCCGTTACTGGCGGCAGATGGTGAATAATTATCTATAGCCCTGTATTAAGCCCTTACCTTGCTGCCCATTATTCTAAATATTTTTAATAATTTCAGGCACCAATCATAAACATTATGGCGAATAAACCAGGTAAAAAGGACTCGGGCCGCAGGGACTTTCTTAAAAGCGTTAGCGTGGGTGGAACAATGGCTTTTATTCCGCTGAACATCCTGAATATAGCGGATAAGCCGGGGCCAGCCCCAAAAACCGCCGATCCATCAAAGAAAAACCCTGCCGAAAAGCGAAAATATAACGCGCCTTATACAGGCGAATTTCTTAATCGTGTAGCTTTTCCAATTGGCGGATTGGGTGCCGGGATGTTTTGTTTGGAGGGTACGGGTGTTGTTTCGCAGGTTTCGGTACGTAACCAGCCGGATATGTTTAATGATCCAGGGATGTTTGCCGCCATTTCTGTAAAAGGTGTCGAAAACGGAGCTAAGTTATTGGAAGGGCCAGTACCTGACTGGAAAAAATTTGGATTGCATAATGCCGGAAATGGCTTAGAAGGGTCAACTACAGGTTTGCCGCATTTTCATAGTGCAAGTTTTAAAACAGAGTTCCCTTTTTGCCATATTGAACTTACAGATAAAGATATTCCCTTATCGATCCAAATTACAGGCTGGAGTCCTTTTATCCCTACTGACGACGATAATTCAAGCTTACCTGTTGGCGCTATTGAATACCAGTTTACCAATCCCGGTAAAACGGCTATCGATGCTGTTTTCTCTTTTAATGCGAAGAATTTTCTAAAGATCGACAATGGGAAAAATAGTATAAAATCGATCAAAAACGGCTTTATCTTGTCTGAAGCCGGGACAAAAGAAAAACCATATCCTACGGATTTTGCCATTTTATCGGCTGAGGACAATACGGTTGTCGATCATTGCTGGTTCAGGGGCGGATGGTGGGATCCGTTTACCATGGCCTGGAACGCGGTAAAGAACGGCGAGGTGAAAGGTAATCCTCCCGTACCCAACGATGCACCAGGTGCAAGCTTATATGTACCGTTCAAATTGGAACCCGGTCAAAAAAAGGTGATCAGGGTAATGATGGCCTGGTACACACCCGATTCGGAGATCACTTTTGGCAAGATGGGTACACGTAAGCAAAACTGTGATGCGACCAGCGGTTGCTGCAATACACCCGCCGACATGGAACTGGATAAATATGATAAAGGTTTTAGCGGCAAATTTTACAAGCCATGGTACAGCAGCCGGTTTGATAGTATAAATACCGTTGTCAATTATTGGACGCAGAATTACGATGATTTGAGAAAGAAGTCAGGAATGTTCAGCACCGCTTTTTACAATAGCACTTTACCACCAGAGGTCATTGAAGCTGTAGCCGCCAATCTTACCATCCTGAAATCGCCGACGGTAATGAGGCAGTTTGATGGCCGTTTGTGGAGCTTTGAGGGTTGCGGCGACTCGTGGGGTTGCTGTCATGGCTCTTGCACACATGTGTGGAACTACGCACAGGCTATTCCGCACCTGTTCCCGGCATTGGAGCGTAGTTTACGGCATACTGAGTTTTGTGAGAGCCAGGATGAAAGCGGGCACCAAACTTTCCGGGCCAATTTGCCAATAGGGCCAACTGCGCACGATTTTCATGCGGCGGCTGACGGGCAATTGGGCGGTATTATGAAAGTATACCGCGAATGGCGCATCAGCGGAGATAGTAATTGGATCAAAAAGATGTACCCCATGGTAAAAACAAGCATGGATTACTGCATCAAAACCTGGGACCCACGCCATAAAGGCGTAATAGAAGAGCCGCACCATAACACCTATGACATTGAATTCTGGGGCCCAGATGGAATGCATACCAGTTTTTACATTGGCTCGCTGACTGCATTCGTAACGATGGGCGAATTCCTGGGCAAGGATGTCCGCTTTTATAAAGACTTAGCAGCCAAAGGCAAGAAGATGCTGGAGGGCGAATTGTATGACGGTGAGTATTTTATACAGAAAATAACCGTCGCCGGGTTAAACGCCAAGAACCCGGCTACGGAGCAATCGTTTGGGGGAGAATATTCAAAAGAAGCACAGGCCTTATTGGAAAAGGAGGGACCGAAGTATCAATATGGCAAAGGCTGCCTTTCCGACGGGATACTGGGTGCCTGGATAGGGCGGATGTGCATGGTACCTGAAACCATCGACTCGCAAAAGATAAACAGTCATATCAAGTCGGTTTATAAATATAATTTTAAGGAAGACTTGAGCGAACATGCCAACCCTCAGCGGCCATCCTACGCACTCGGTGACGAAGCCGGTCTGCTTTTATGTACATGGCCGAAAGGCGGCAAATTATCCCTGCCATTTGTTTACAGCGACGAAGTATGGACCGGCATAGAGCACCAGGTAGCATCGCACTTAATGCTGATGGGGAACGTGGAAGAAGGTCTAACTATTCTCCGCGCATCGCGCGACCGGTACGACGGCCGCATCCGCAACCCTTTTAACGAATACGAATGCGGTCACTGGTATGCCCGGGCATTGGCCAGTTATGGTTATTTGCAGGCGCTTACTGGTGTTCGTTTTGATGCGGTAACCAAAACGCTTTATATCGATTCGCGGGTAGGGGATTTTACCAGCTTTCTGAGTAGTGAAACCGGGTTTGGTAATGTGAGCCTTAAGGGTGGGAAGCCGTTGTTGAATGTGGTTTATGGGAGTATTAGGGTGGATAAGGTGATGGTTGATGGGAGGGAAGCGGCGTTGTAATTGTCTGAACCGTTGATTAGTTTGATTGCAATGATTTCGCAAATGTTCATTCTTTACCGTCAAAGCAAAAAAGGTGTCACACTGAACTCAGTCGAAGTTCGGTGCGCAGAGGCTATCTAAGCGATTTTAATAAAGTTTACCCGACCGCGTTGCTTTATCATGGTCAAATAGTCGTTTTTCTACTTGTCTTGCAGTTATATTTAACTCTTTACTTAGGGCACGAATAACTTCAAAATACTCGCCAACTTGGCTCAAGGTGAAATTTTGCCCCCGGGCATTGGTTGTAACTAACCTAGCTTGGTATAATTGCTTCCAGACTCTTATATCAAGAACGGGATATTTTGTTTTGTCATAAAACATGAGAATTGCCGAGGCCGTTGGATAATTAATGCCCTTTAATGCAGCTAGAATATGGATTTTTAGACTATCCTCGGGGGTGGCAAATGCAAGTGAAGTTATCTCCCTAATGTCTTTTTCTGAGTTTAATTTATAGTATTGCAGAGGTCTGGATGATTTCCATTGTGCAATCTTTAAAAATTGGTCCTTTGATAAACAGTCTGGTTTATTTAATGATTCAAACTCTTGAAGAAGTACGGTAGTCTTGACATCTTCACAATCGCGAATTGTTAATAATAATTCTTTCATGGGTAGCTTAATCAATACAAATTAAACGAAGTAATTTTACTAATTATAGGACGTTTAAAAAATTCAACCTATCCAAATAACGAACTTGATACTCCAGCAATTCATCGTAAGTCATCAAATAAATATCCTGTCGATTTTGTCGCATTCTTTTGTTAATGGTTTCCTGATTTTCTTCTTTATCGCTTTGTCGACCCATTAGCAAATTATATTGTATTTTTTTGGGATACGAACCATATATTTTTTTAATGATTTCACGGAATTCTTCGTTTTCCAAGTACTCCTTATAGTCGTTTATCTGTCCAAGATGTTCATAAACTCGGTGATAAAGATTTGGATGAAAGTCTTTCTTTTTGACAAAACCTTCATTGGGCAATTTTACCTCAAGTATATTTAGGTCTGTGTGGTAGTTCATATTGGGCTTTAGACTATAATCAGGTTCGTAATATCTATTCTTTCCGTAAGGTAATTCTTGCTCATACCAAGATTTTGAATAATTATCCCTAAGTAAGAAGAAGAGATTTCTGTTGAAAAATTGATGATATAATTTTTCTTCCCTTTTTCGGTTATCACGATGAGTCCGCTTTAATAATTTAATAAATTCATCGATCGCTATTTCGATTTGACGTTGGTTATTAGTTAGCCAATAATAATTTAATTTTCTTGGAATAGTTTGAAAGTTTTCGGATAGTATCTCTGTGGGCACGTACCTTTTTGCTTTGGTAAAGTAATATTCATAATCAACCTGGCCGGAATTAAATTTTATGCCAAGGTTGTCAAGCTCATCGATTACCTGTTTTCGCCAAGACTTGATTTCCTTTTGAAAGTTATCTATATAGTTAACCAACTTTTCTGCACCAAAGTCCAAAAGCACGCTGGAAAATCCCTGTCTATCATAAAGCCTTCTATTTTCAACAGAGTTTATTAAAAGGATAATTGGAATTTTATACAAATTGAAATCATAATTAGAGTAAATGCGCTTTTGATCTGAAATAAGCGTATTCTTAAAATCTAATGCTATTTCGCCACTGATTTTGTTATGGGAAATTATTAAATCTAGTGGCAGTTGCTCGCCAACAATTCTTTTATTTATATATTCTTGAGCTTCATAAAAAGAATGCACAAAAAAGATGGAATCTTTTTCCGCAATGCTGGATAATGCGTTTCTGAGAACATCAACGGAAGGAAGATCATTTGAGATGAAAAGAATACGCATTTAATTTAGGTTGAGGTAATACTTGTATGTTAGTACAAATATAGTATGATCTTTTCGCAGTTTATTTTATTACGTTCCTCTCGCATTTGTTGGTGCTGTCACCAACGAGGGCGAGGAGTGTATTACTTGGGCAGACATGTTTTTCTCTAATCAGAGTCCTTGTTTCATAATGCAACATTGAATTTCATTTGGATATAATTAACTTAGACTCCCACAGATCGATTGATAACCAATAATATACCTGTATGACAACCTGCCGTAATTGTTTATTAGGGATGATCGTCTTTTTAACCGGGTACATTTCCGCCGGTTATGCCCAGGCTGCAAAACCATTGATGACCTTAAAACAGATTGACCCGGAATTTAGCAGCGTAGTTAGTAAAAACGCTAAGGCGGAGATATTGGCCGACGGGTTTCTGTGGAGTGAAGGACCGGTTTGGGTAGAAAGCCTCAAAATGTTCATTTTCTCTGATGTTAAAAAGAACGTGATTTACAAATGGACCAAAGAAAAAGGCAGGGAAGTTTATCTGAAGCCCTCGGGTTATACAGGCACCATTCCACGGGGTGGTGAGTTGGGCTCTAATGGCCTGGGGTTGAATATAAAAGGGCAATTGGTGATCTGCCAGCATGGTGACAGGGCTGTATCCATCATGGACGCGCCTTTGGATAAACCTCAACCCAAATTTATCAGGTTAGCGCTTAATTATAAAGGTAAAAGGTTTAATAGCCCCAATGACCTTGCTTTTTTAAGCAATGGCGACATTTATTTTACAGACCCTCCGTATGGACTTGAAAAAAACGTGGACGATCCTTTAAAGGAGGCACCCTACCAGGGCGTTTATCGAATTTCGGCAAACGGTAAAATAACTCTGCTTACGGATACGCTTACACGGCCAAATGGCATTGGGTTCTTCCCCGGCGGCAAAACTATACTCATCTCCAACTCCGACCCTGCAAAAGCTTATTGGTATGCTTACGACCTGGACAAAAATGGCCTTTTCACTCATGGCCGGATATTTTACAGTGCAAACGCAGCGATAAAAACAGTTCCCGGTAATCCCGACGGCTTAAAGATCGACAAACAAGGCCATGTGTTTGCTTCCGGACCGGGGGGCATATGGGTCTTTAATCAGTCAGGCAAGTTGCTGGGCAAAATACTGATAAACGACCTCGTTTCTAATTGCCGTTTATCCGGTGATGAGAAAACGCTTTATGTAACATCTAATCATCGGGTGTTGAAAATCACATTACGTTAAGCTAAGACAGCATCAAATTGCGCAATAACATGGTGACGATGTTTTGACACCATTGGATAAAATTCAATACACTGATTATCAACAATTAACAAACGCACGAAGGCGTTCACGCTGTGAACGTGAACACCAATACCTTATCAGATACCCTGGCAAATAGAAACTAATGACCAATTCTGAAAACTTTTTCTGAAATTAGTCGCCAATGAAAGTTGAGTTGTTTATCCCGTGTTTTGTTGATCAGCTTTACCCTGATACCGCCTGGAATACCGTTAAAGTTTTGGAAAAAGCGGGCTGTACGGTTAGTTATAATCCGGAGCAAACCTGCTGCGGTCAGCCTGCATTTAATGCAGGTTTTTGGGATGAGGCAAAAAATGTGGGTACTAAGTTTCTCAATGGTTTTTCTGAGGATAGTGTGATCATTGCGCCGTCTGCATCATGCACAGGCATGGTAAAGAACTATTACAATGACCTGTTTACCAATACACTGCAACATAACAAATGCCGCACCATACAGGGTAATATCTATGAGCTATCAGATTTTTTAGTAAACATCCTGCAGTTCGATTATTTCGGCGCCGAGTTGGATGGACGTGCAGTATACCATGATAGCTGCAGCGGTCTACGTGAATGTAAGATCAAGGAAGAACCGCGCCAACTATTATCCAAAGTTCTTGGCCTGGAGCTGGTCGATTTGAAAGATAACGAGACCTGTTGTGGTTTCGGAGGTACATTTGCGGTTAAATTCGATGCGATATCAACGGCAATGGCTCAGCAAAAGGTAGATAACGCCATAGCCGCTGAAGCTGATTATATTATCTCTACCGATGCTTCCTGCTTATTGCACCTGCAAGGCTATATCGACAAAAACAATCTGCCTATCAAAACTATACATCTGGCTGATGTATTGGCTCATGGGTGGGGGAATGTGTGATTTACGATTTTAGAATTACGATTTTAGATTGTTTTAAAATCACATTGAATAGTATTTTGTTGGAAAAGATGTGACGTCATTCAAAATGCATAAATATCACAGTGATCACGATAGTGGCGTATTGGCTTATCTTATTGAAGACCATGATATAAAAATCCTTTTTCCTCCTGATAAGGATGGTCAGCCATTTGTATATACCTACAGTTACACCAAACCCGGCAAAAGGCATGTGGAAGAAATGAAGAAGCTTGCGATACTAGGCTCCGATTTGGCCACTTACATCAATAAGCATATTCGTGAAAAGTACGAGCGAAGAGACCCTGCTGAAAATATTGTAATCATTTAAAATCTTCTATATTTGCACACAAACATAAAGTCACTTAGTAGGTGACTTATTTATTATTTATTGAAAATTAAATCATAGTTGTAGATGATTAACATTACACTTCCCGACGGTTCCGTTCGTGAGTACGAAAATGGAACTACTGCCATGCAGATCGCGCTGTCGATCTCCGAAGGTTTAGCAAGAAACGTATTAGCGGCCGAAGTTGACGGCCAGGTTTGGGACGCCAGTCGCCCCATTGAACAGGATGCGCATGTAAAATTGCTCACCTGGAATGATACCAATGGTAAATCGACCTTCTGGCATTCATCGGCCCACTTAATGGCTGAGGCTTTAGAGGCTTTGTACCCGGGCACCAAATTTGGTATCGGTCCTGCTATTGAGACTGGTTTTTATTATGATGTAGACTTTGGCGACCGCGAATTTTCTTCGGACGATTTCAAGCAGATCGAAGATAAAATGCTGGAGCTGGCTAAAACCAAAGAGGAATACGTCCGCACGCCGGTATCAAAAGCCGATGCAATTGATTATTTCACAAAAAAAGGTGATGAGTACAAGCTGGACCTGATAAAGGACCTGCCTGATGGTTCCATCACTTTCTATACACAGGGTAACTTTACGGACCTTTGCCGCGGTCCGCACATCCCGAATACCGGGTTTGTAAAAGCTGTAAAGCTGATGAACGTGGCCGGTGCCTACTGGCGTGGCGACGAAACCCGCAAACAGCTAACCCGCATTTATGCGGTTACTTTCCCGAAACAAAGTGAATTGACCGATTATTTGCATCTGATAGAGGAAGCAAAAAAACGCGATCACCGCAAATTGGGTAAGGAACTGGAATTGTTTGCCTTTTCTGAAAAAGTAGGTATGGGTTTGCCATTATGGCTGCCGAAAGGCACTGCTTTGCGCGAGCGCCTGGTAAACTTTATGCGTAATGCCCAGGTAAAAGCGGGGTATGAACAGGTGATTTCACCGCATATCGGCCACAAGAATTTATATGTGACTTCCGGTCACTATGAGAAATATGGCAAGGATAGTTTCCAGCCGATACAAACGCCGCAGGAAGGAGAGGAGTTTTTTCTAAAACCAATGAACTGCCCGCACCACTGCGAGATGTATAAAACCAAACCGCGTTCGTACAAAGACCTTCCGGTTCGTTATGCTGAGTTTGGTACAGTGTATCGTTATGAGCAAAGCGGAGAATTACATGGGTTAACCCGCGTTCGTGGCTTTACACAGGATGATGCGCACTTATTCTGTCGCCCCGATCAAGTGAAAGAAGAGTTTAAAAAAGTGATCGACCTGGTGCTATATGTGTTCTCCGCTTTAGGTTTTGAGGAATACACTGCACAGATATCACTTCGTGATCCTGAAAACAAAGCAAAATACATCGGTTCAGATGAGAACTGGGCATTGGCTGAACAGGCAATTATTGAGGCAGCCGACGAAAAAGGCTTAAAAACTGTAGTTGAGTTAGGTGAGGCCGCTTTCTACGGTCCAAAGCTGGATTTTATGGTGAAGGACGCTATCGGCCGCAAATGGCAGTTAGGCACTATACAGGTCGATTACAACTTGCCTGAACGCTTCGAATTGGAATATACCGGCAGCGATAATCAAAAGCATCGTCCGGTGATGATCCACCGTGCACCATTTGGTTCATTGGAGCGCTTTGTGGCGGTTTTGATCGAGCACTGCGCAGGTAATTTCCCTTTATGGCTATCACCTGAACAATTCACCATTTTGCCGATATCTGAAAAATATGAAGAATATGCAAAAAAACTTTCTGATATATTAAAAGATTCCGATATTTGCGGGCTGATTGATTTTAGAGACGAGAAGATAGGGCGGAAGATACGCGATGCTGAAGTCAAAAAAATCCCTTATATGCTTATTGTAGGCGAAAAAGAAGCAGCTGAAGGTTTAGTTTCAGTTCGAAAGCATGGACAGGGCGATTTGGGCAGCATGACTATTGAAGAATTTAAACAACAAATAATAAAAGAAATAACGGTATAACTTGGCATTAAACAAACCCAATTTTAACAGAGGACCAAGGCCACCTTTTAAGAAAAAGGAAGCCGAACATAACATTAACCAATTCATCAGAGCTCAGGAAGTTCGCCTTGTAGGTGATAACGTAGAGCAAGGTGTGTACTCACTTAAAGATGCACTTGCTATAGCACAAGAGCAAGAATTGGACCTTGTTGAAATCTCTCCTAACGCTGTTCCGCCTGTTTGTAAAGTAGTAGACTATAACAAGTTTATTTACGAGCAGAAGAAAAAGATGAAGGAGATCAAAAATAACGCTAAGCAAACCGTTATTAAGGAGATCCGTTTCGGACCGAACACGGACGATCACGATTTCGAGTTTAAATTGAAGCATGCCATCAAATTCCTGGAAGCAGGCGAAAAGGTGAGGGCATACGTACACTTCAAAGGTCGTGCGATAGTTTACAAAGAGCAGGGAGAGATCTTGTTACTGCG
>Ga0105240_10011349_pt1 | contig 12410 bp, 9 predicted proteins | sample KBSC54metaG_FD_80426 | JGI IMG/M metagenome (GOLD analysis project Ga0105240, IMG submission 80426) | Corn rhizosphere microbial communities from Kellogg Biological Station, Michigan, USA - KBS C5-4 metaG | ecosystem: Host-associated > Plants > Roots > Rhizosphere > Soil | place: Michigan, USA... | reverse complement strand
GCCATTATTACATCGATTGTGGTGTATCCGTCGATAGTTTTTTGTTTAGGATCCACGTTTAGCGCGATGGTATAATGTCTCACATCCATTATAGCCTGTTCGGGCTTGAGTTTTCCTCCGGATGTTAGCTCCTGGGCAAACGATGAATATAAAAATAAGACGGCAACAGAGGTTAATATATGGCGCATCATTTAGATGTTTGATTTAGTATTTACAGGAACGGAATAAGCCACCCGCACCGGACGACCGTTTTGTGTTCCAGGCTCCCATTTAGGTGATTTTTTTAAAAGTTTAAGCGCAAAAGCATCGGCCGCAGCAGATATTCTGCGCACCACATGAATATCTGTTAGACTTCCATCGAGTTCAACAACAAATGATATAATTACCTTGCCTTCATCTTCTTCGGTAAATTTCTCGTTCTTAAGGTTTTCTTTAATGTATTCGTGGAACTTTAGCATCCCGCCGGGAAATTGCGGCACTCTTTCAACTGAAGTATATATTTTGTTAGGGTCATAAGTATCGGCCCCAGGTACTGCTACCGGCTCGTCAATGGTAACATTGACATCGCGGGGCTGCGTTATTTTCACATCCTGCGTGACAAACATTATCGGTATAGTGTAGTTTGATTTTATGAATTGTTTACCTCGCATGGCAGGTATCCATCGGGGTGATAGTGCCATTACCCGCAATGCCTCATCATCGAATGCCGGCGCCAGGCTTTTCTTAACCGAAATTTCAGTTAACCTGCCATCCTTTTCTACAGTAAAACCGACCAGCACTGTTCCCTGCATCGCAGTTTTTGCCGGGCTCTTTAAGTTTTTGTCCAGAAAAGCGCTTAATGCGTTTTTGCCTCCCGGGAATTCTGGCGGAGTTAGTTTTTGCGCACGAACAATGGTGGATAGTAAAATTAGCAGTAAAAAAATGGTGGTTAGCTTTTTCACGCACTAAATATAGGTAATCTATATATAGCAGCGGACAATCAGAAGTTAATATTTCTTATCCGGAAGGATGAAGTTAACAGGGATTGAATATGCCGTTCTTACTGCAACCCCGTTCTGCTTGCCTGGGGTCCAATTTTTTGATGTCTTTTTTATCAATCTTAGGGCTTCTTCGTCGCAACCATCCCCAATACCGCGAGATATTTTAACTTGGGTCAGTTTTCTGTTTCGTTCTACAATAAAACTTATAATGACTTTTCCTTGTGTGCTATCTTTAATCGCTAATGGAGGATATATTTGATTATCATTTATATACTTATAGAAAGCCTCCACGCCGCCCGTATATGTCGGCGGGTTTTCTACACTGGTATAAATTAAATTTTTGCCCGGAGGTTCAATAGGCATAACGTCCGGGGCATGGTAATTTAATTGAACAATTAGATTTAGTTTTACCCGAACAGGCTTCCCCGCTATCAAACCAGGGTTCCATTTTGGGGAATTTTTTAAAAGTTTAATTGCTTGTATAAGACAGTCGTCATAACCTATAGATGGGGGTGATGTTTTTATTTTATCCAATTTTCCATTTTTTTCTACTACGCATGTAAATTGTATATCGCAGTAGTAATCTTTGGAGCGATCGTCGTATGGTGCACTGGTATATTGTTTAAAAGCCTCTTCGCCGCCGGGAAATTCAGGTTGCTTCTCCGCCTTGTTGTATATTTTTGATTTCCCCTCGTACTTAATCGGTTGAGCCAACAATCGTTGGCCGACCGAGGAAAGTAATATCAACAGGATTAGGCCTCTTTTCATTTTCTTAATTCTCCCTCACCAACAATCCGTCAGCAAAGTTGCGCAGGTATTGTTTATGCTCTTCAGGTAAATTAATCGCGTCAAGCGCTTCAAAGGCCTTGTCGGCATATTTTTGCATTACATCTTCAGCATATTGCCTTATGTTTAAGGCGTTGTAAATAGCTGTTACTGCTTCAACTTTTTCTGCCGCGTCGAATTGTTTTAATGCTGTCCAGTTATCCAGTTCGGCAACTTGTGCGGTGTTTGCCAACTCCAGGGCTTTTATCTGCAGGTAAGTCTTTTTGTTTGATATGATATCGCCGCCGACTTGCTTGCCGAATTTTTCCGGGTCGCCGTAAACATCCAGAATATCATCCTGGAGCTGGAAGGCAAGACCGATATTCTCGCCAAAATGACTCAGTAAGTCAGCGTCCTTTGTCTCAGCGCCACCAATTAATGCACCAATCTTTAACGCACCACCCAATACTACGGCGGTTTTAAGGCGGATCATATTCAAATACTCATCAATGTTCACATAGTTCAATTCCTCAAACTCCATGTCCAGTTGCTGGCCTTCGCACACGCCAACTGCGGTGGTGTTAAAAATATCAAGTATCGGGCGCAGCAGGCGGTCTTCCACCTGCATCATCAGCTTGTAGCCTTCAACAAGCATCACGTCACCCGATAAAATAGCGGCATTCTTATTCCAGCGCTCATGAACTGTAGTATGGCCGCGGCGCAGTGGCGCGTTGTCCATAATATCATCATGCATCAGCGTAAAGTTGTGAAACACCTCTATCGCCAAGGCAGGTTTGATTGCTGCATCCACGTCGCCGCCAAATAAATCGCAGGCCATCAGTAACAAGGCAGGCCGCATCCGTTTGCCGCCAAGCGAAAGAATATAGCTTAAAGGCTCATATAATCGTGCAGGATATCCAGGGAAATTCAGCTCTTTTACTGCATCACCGATAAGCTCCTGCAACTCATTCAATTGTTTCATGTGTTTTTTATTCGCGGCAGCGGGTTCAATATCACGGTACGCTTGTGGTATCCATTCGGACCTAATCATTTTATCCGCTGCCATTTTTTGATTTGCCTTTAATCCTGCACTAACGAAAAGTCAATCTGTTTCTTAGTCAAATCAACATTTTTCACTCTTATTTTAACCTCATCGCCAAGCTGGTAAACTTTCTTTTTACGCTGACCGATGATAGCATAATTTTTTTCGTCTAAAGTATAAAAGTCGTCGGATATATCGCGCAATCTTATCATGCCTTCACATTTATTCTCGATAATCTCTACATACATACCCCATTCGGTAACGCCTGATATCACGCCACTGAACACGTTACCCACCTGGTCGCGCAAATACTCAGCCTGTTTGTACTTAACCGAAGCACGTTCCGCATCCGCTGCTTTTTTTTCCATCTGTGAGCTGTGCTGGCACAGCTTTTCGTAATGCTCCTCGTTAGCCGACTGCCCGCCATTCAGGTAATGAAACAACAACCTGTGCACCATTACATCCGGGTAACGGCGAATAGGAGAGGTGAAGTGTGTGTAATGGTCGAAAGCCAGGCCATAATGGCTGGAACTCTTGATTGTATAAATAGCTTTCGCCATTGAGCGGATGGCCAATTGTGTAAGCACGTTTTGCTCCTTTTTACCTTCCACATCCTCCATCAAATAGTTAAGGGATTTTGCGGTTTCCTTATCCGATTTGGTATTAATCCTATACCCGAACTTTGCTGCAAACTGGGCAAAATTAGCCAGCGCATCAGGTTTTGGTGTATCGTGTACGCGATAAACAAAGGTGTATTTATGTTTGCCTTTGCCCATTTTGCTTACATGCTCGGCAACTTTTCGGTTAGCGAGCAGCATAAAGTCTTCTATCAGCTTGTGTGCATCCTTGCGCTCTTTAACATACACGCCGGTTGGTTTGCCAGTTTCATCAAGTTTGAATTTTACTTCGGTAGTTTCAAAGCTGATGGCGCCGTTTTTAAACTTACGTTCGCGAAGTTTGTAAGCCAGGGCATTCAACTTTAGTATTTCCTGCTCAAAATCGCCTGCTTTGTTTTCGATAACTTCCTGCACTTCCTCGTACGTAAAGCGCCTGTTTGAGTGGATAACCGTTTTACCAAACCATTGGTTAATCACATTCGCGTCTCCGTCCATTTCAAATACGGCCGCAAAGCAAAGTTTGTCTTCGTCTGGTCTTAAGGAACATAGCCCGTTCGACAAGCGCTCGGGCAGCATCGGTATAACCCTATCGACCAAATAAACTGATGTCGCACGGTCAAGGGCTTCTTTATCCAAAGCTGAGTCGGGCACTATGTAGTGCGATACATCAGCAATGTGTACACCTACTTCATAATTGCCGTTCTCCAATACCCTGTATGACAGCGCATCATCAAAATCCTTGGCATCAAATGGGTCGATAGTAAAGGTAGTAACGTTTCTGAAATCGCGCCTTTTGGCAATTTCTTCTGGCGTAATAGTATCTGATATTTCCTCCGACTCATGCTCAACTTCGGCAGGGAAAGCCAACGGGAAACCATATTCGGCAAGAATGGCGTTCATCTCCGTATCGTTCTCGCCCTGCATGCCTAAGATATGCTTAATGCGGCCTATCGGGTTTTTGGCGTCCACTGGCCAGTCAGTAATTTCAGCAACGGCTTTTATTCCGTTTTTGGAGCCGTTTAGCTCGCTCATCGGAATGAAAATATCGTGCATCATTTTGCGGTCGTCGGGGATGAAGAATGCGAAACGCTCGGATAGTTTTACAATACCCGTAAACTCCATTTTGGCGCGCTGCAGTATTTCAATTACTTCGCCTTCTTTGTTTTTGCCCCTGCTTTTGGCGTAAACGTAAACCTTAACTCGGTCGCCATTTAGCGCGGTACGCAGTTTACGCGGAGCAACGAAAATATCGCTCTCAAACTCATCATCGGTAATTATAAATGCCGAACCATCGGCAGTTAGGTCAACTTTACCTTCAATAAACGTTTTTAGTTCAAGCAACTGGAATTTGCCATGGGTTATTTCTTTTAAGACACCTTTTTTTGCTTCGTCCTTCAGGACGTTGAATATAATTTCGTTCGCTTCAGAATCGCGGATATTTAGCTTTGCTGCAACTTGTTTTGTGTTTAACGGCGTATTGCCGTTTTGCTCAAATATATCAAGCACCAGTTGCGTGAATACTTTATTTATAGATGAGCTGTTTTTCTTCTTAGACATATGTATTATTTATGCAAAGATACGGAAAGTTCAACGTGGAGTGCGCAATGTCAACCATAGTGATGAAAAGTTGCATTGTGCTACTAAAGTCTACCGGGAATTGATGAAATAAGCTTTTTGGTATATTCTTCCCTTGGGTTATAGTAAATCTCATCCGGGTCGCCCATCTCAACTATCTCGCCTTTATTCATAACCATCATTCTGTCAGATATATGCTTAATAACAGCCAAATCATGCGAGATAAAAATGTAAGTCAAATTAAACTCTTGTTGTAGCTCCCTTATCAAGTTAAGCACCTGTGCTTGTACCGATACGTCCAGTGCCGAAACTGATTCATCGCAAATGATAAACTTAGGCTGGAGGGCCAAGGCACGGGCAATTACTATCCGCTGCCGTTGCCCGCCAGAAAATTCATACGGATAACGGTTAAAATGTTCTGGCAACAGGTTTACGCGTTCCAATAACTCCAGCACCTTTTTTTTACGTTTGGTGTCGTTGGTGTAAAATTGATGCACCTGCAAAGGCTCCATTAATGAATCGCCAACTGTTAAGCGCGGATTAAGTGAAGAGTAGGGGTCCTGAAAAATAATTTGTATATCCTTCCTGATATCCAGCAGGTCGTTTTTCTTTAACGAGCGTAAATCAGTATTGCCAAACTCTATGCTGCCCGATGTTGGCTCAATCAGCCTTAAAATGCTGCGTCCCAGCGTGGTTTTACCGCAGCCGGATTCACCAACAAGTCCCAATGTCTCGCCCGGGTACACATCAAAACTTACCTGGTTAACCGCCTTAACAACCGACTTTGATCTGCTGAACATACCGCCATTCACCGGGAACCAGGTGCTAAGGTTGTTGATTTTTAACAGCGGCTCACGGCTGTACAATAACGTCTTTCTATCTTTTATTTCATTGGGCTGGTAGGCATATCCTTCCCGGATTTTTTTAATTGTTTCGGCTTTTTTATCGTTTGTATCCAAAAAATCTGCAATTACCGGCAGCTTCTTTAAATGCAGGCCGGGCACCGGCCGGCAAGCCAGCAAACCTTTTGTATACGGATGTTTTGGATGTTGAAATAGTTGCTTTACCGGTGCTTCTTCTACCACTTCTCCTTTATACATCACCAGCACGCGATCGGCAATTTCGCTGATAACCCCGAGGTCATGCGATATAAATATCAGGCTCATATTGCGCTCGGCCTTCAACTTTAGCAACAATTCGATAATGGTTTTCTGCACAGTAACGTCCAGTGCGGTTGTCGGCTCATCGGCAATTAATATTTCCGGGTTGCATGATAACGCCATGGCGATCATCACCCTTTGCTTTTGTCCGCCGGATATTTGATGTGGGTAACTGTCGAATATCGCTTCTGGTCTGGGCAGCTGCACTTCATTAAAAAGGGCAATGGTTCTTTCTCTCGCCTCGGACTTGCTCACGTTTAAGTGCAATTGAATGGCTTCGGTGATTTGATAGCCGCAGGTTAACACCGGGTTAAGCGAGGTCATGGGTTCCTGAAAAATCATCGCCATCTGGTTGCCGCGGATGGTACGCATTTCACTTTCAGGAATACTGCATAAACTATTGTTATTCAGTATAATACGACCGCTTATTTCAGTTTGCTTTTTATCCAGTAAACGCATCAGCGCCAGGGATGTTACCGACTTGCCCGAACCTGATTCGCCGACTATGCCGATGGTTTCACCTTTTTGCAGGTTAAATGATATTCCTTTAACCGCTTCGAATAAACCGTTTTGAGTTTTAAATTTTACAGAAAGGTTTTGTACCTGTAGCATTATGTACCAACTATGGTTATGCACTCGTCAGCAATCAGCTCCTCGCCGCGGTAGCGCCTTAGCAATTGGGCAGTTGCCACAACATCTTTTTGGCAATAGGTGCTGATACGGTCGAGTTCGTTATCAACCCAGTATACTTTCCCTACCATACTACCGTCGATATCATCTTTCGGGGTGGGAATATTAAAGATAGCCGTAAGCAGGCTAAGCGAAGTGTAATTTTTATAATCCCCAAACTTCCAGAGTTCCATAGTATCCAGGTGATTTATTTCCCAGGGCTTTTTGCCGGCAAGTTCCAGTTGGTTTGGTATCCGCACGCCGTTTACCAGCATGCGGCGGCAGATGTACGGGAAATCAAACTCTTTGCCGTTATGTGCGCAAAGTATCAAACTTGCAGGCTGGCCATTTAGCAAAGCGGAAAACTTCTGCAGTAACTCCTGCTCATCGTGCGATGCGATGGATTTTACTCTTAAGCCAACGTTGCGGCCATTGGTAAATATCCCCATGGATATGCAGATGATCTTGCCGAACTCGGCCCAGATACCTGCCCGTTCGTAGAATGCTTCCGCAGTTTCTTCCTTGCGCTGGTGCAACGTTTTAAGGTCCCACAATTTTTGAAGGTGCTCCGGAACCTCGTCGAAACTTTTGTATTGTGGCACAGTTTCAATATCAAGTACCATCAGGTTATGAAGGTCGTATTGCTCGAGCATTTAGTAGTGTTAGTGTTTTCGAGGCAAGATAGTAAATCAGTTGGCAGTTTGCAGTCGGCAGTGCCCAGTTTTTAGTGGTGACGCGATAAAATTTACATTTAAACCATCGAGTCCCGACCATGGACAATGAACTATCAACTATGAACCAATTACTTAGCCAGCACTTCAAACCCTATATGAACCGTATTACCATTCCCGTCAACCAAGGTTAGCATATGCTTTCCCGCCGGTGGGTTTAGCGCTATCTGATGAAAGTCCTTCGTTTCTCCTACGTACTTATCGTCTAAATACCAGAATATTTTTACACTTGCCACCCGATGCGCGGCATTGAAAATAACCCGCCCGCGCGTGCCATCTGCTTCCAGCGGCACGTAAATTTTAGCGCCGTCTTTGGGGTAAATAACTTCCATTGGCTGGGCGCTTTCGCCTTGTACACAATCGTACCTGAAAGGCGGCAGCATCCGGTACTGGTAATTTTTTGTTTTATAGTAGTATTCCATCGATGGCGGCAGCACAAACCAGTTTTTATTAACGATTTGGTTCGGCGGAACACAATTGCCTGTAACCTGCCATTTGCCATCTGCACTAAGATGTACCAATTGATGATAGGGGCAAACCTGCACTTTTAAACCGCTTTTCGGTACCCACATCTCATCGGTATCATCACAATACTGGCCTGCACGGTAGCCGCTTTGGTGGCACACTTTAATTTTCACCATTTCGCCAACTGGCATCTCAAACCAGTCGCGCGTAACTGGTAGCAGCCTGAATATCTCGAAAAGGGCAGGAGCGGCGGTGTTTATGCCGGTCAGGTTTGGCCGGCCTTCGCCGTCAGTATTGCCCACCCAAACACCGACAACGTATTTAGGCGTTATGCCAATCGCCCACCCATCCCTGAAACCAAAACTTGTCCCGGTTTTCCAGGCAACCCGCTGGCTCGAGCTGAATTGCTGCCAAAGCATTTCTTCGCCCGGCCGCATAACTTCCTCCATGGCTTGCAGGGTATAATAAATGGAACCCGCATCCAGCAAGCCTGTTTTTTCAAATTCAAGCTTCGGTTTTTCGCTTATATTATAAACGGGATTGTGGTAATCTGCAGGATCGTATTTGCCATTATATTTGTTGTAATGGTTCAACACCCGCGCCATATCGGCATAGGCGCCTGTTAACTCCCAAAGCGTGTTTTCGCCGCCGCCTAAAATAAGCGACAGCCCGTAATGGTCGGCAGGTTTGTTCAACGTGGTGATGCCCATTTTATGAAGCGCGTCATAAAACCTTTCATACTTAAACTGTTGTAGCATTTTTACAGCCGGAACATTTAATGAGCGCGATAACGCCCTGGACGCAGGTACCGCCCCGTCGTAGCCCAAATCGAAATTCTCCGGGTGGTAGCCTGCAATTTGTGTAGGAATATCGGGCATCAAGCTGTTTGGTAGCAGTAAACCATCATGCAGCATGTTTGCATACAGGATAGGTTTCAAGGTACTTCCCGGGCTACGCGGCGCATCAACCACGTCCACATCGCTTTCCATTTCCGGATCCTCCGGGTGTGCGATGTTACCTGCATAGGCCAGTGCAGCCCCGGTTTCCACATCAAGTACTACCGCTGCAATGTTATTTACCTGGTTCGACTTTAAAACCTGGTGATGCCGTTCCAATATTTCGTTCACTTGTTGTTGCAAGGCCGAGCGGATGCTGGTTTTTAGCCTTGTATCGCCATGGGTGTTATTCTTATGATCGGTTTTAAAACGTTGTAACAGGTGAGGGGCAAGTTGTGGCAATTGGACAGGCCTATCGGGCACAGGTTCAAATTTTGCTAACGCTGCTGTTGTTGAATCGATTATTTTTTGTTGATAAAGTTTATCAAGCAAAAGGTTTCTCTTTTTCAAAAGTATCTGCCTGTTCTTGCCCGGATGCACCAACGATGGCGAATTTGGCAGTACCGCCATAGCGGCCATTTCGCCCCAGGATAGCTTATCAGGGCTGCGGCCAAAATACCGCCACGACGCGGCATCCAGCCCGATAACATTGCTGCCAAAAGGAGCATTGCTTGCATAAAGCGACAGTATTTCTTCTTTACTATAACCCGCTTCCAGTCGCATCGCCATAAAAATTTCAATTATCTTGTTCCAGATATTGCGCTTATGTTTGGTAGCCAGCCTGATTACCTGCATAGTAATTGTGCTGCCGCCGCTGGTTACTTTTTTTGAGCGAAAGTTTTGTTTTATAGCCCTACCAATTGCAAGGGCGTCAAAGCCGGGATGATGCATAAAGCGCCTGTCCTCGAAAGCGATAATACATTGCTTAAACTTTTCGGGTATATTGGCATTTGGCGGAAAGCGCCACTGTCCGTCGGCAGCAATGGAGGCGCCCAGCAATTGGCCGTCCGCATCATCGATAACGTATGATGTTGGGCTGTTAAATAATGGCTTGGGTAAACAAAACCAGAACACGATAAACAAAGCCAATAAAAACGCGAGTATTATTACTACTTTTGGTTTTTTAAGAAAAGTTTTTAGTCGATTTAAACCCAGTCGCATTTATTGGAATGAAGATAGGAAAGTTATCAATTATTATTCCCGCTTACAACGAAGGTAATACGATACATTTAATTTTAGATAAAATTAAGGCCGTTAACCTGATTGAGGATATTCAAAAAGAGGTAATTATTGTAAACGATTTTTCATCCGACCATACCGAACAAGCCATCCAGAGCTATCAGCAAAACAACCCCGATCTGCCCATCAGTTACTACAAGCACGAACAAAATAAAGGTAAAGGCGCTGCGCTGCATACTGGTATTTCCAAAGCGACAGGCGAATACCTTATTATACAGGATGCCGATTTGGAATATGATCCCGCTGAATACAACGACCTGTTAAAACCAGTTTGCGCCGGCTTTGCCGATGTGGTTTATGGCTCCCGCTTTATGGGGAGTAACCCGCACCGTATCCTTTTTTTCTGGCACACCATAGGTAATCGCTGGTTAACCTTTGCATCGAACATGTTCAGCAACCTTAACCTTACGGACATGGAAACCTGCTACAAATTATTTGATACCAAACTCATCCAATCAATAAAATTAACAGAGCAGCGCTTCGGCTTTGAGCCTGAAGTTACCCAGAAAGTAGCCCGTGTACCAAAAATCCGGATATACGAAGTTGGGATATCTTATTATGGACGTACTTATGAGGACGGCAAAAAAATAGGCTGGAAAGATGGCGTGCGCGCTATTTATTGTATCCTAAAGTACGGGCTGTTTAAGGCTTAAAAACAGATAGTTCACCCGCCGCAGGATTGGCGTTGCGAGACCCGGATGAAACATTGATTGCTACTAAATTCTTTTACCCGGTTACAACCACATTACCGTGATGACCTTCTGCTGTGCGACCGGTTATCAGCCTTATGAAGCTACCGTTAGCGTTCTTCTTTTTCAAAATTACGTTTTATTCCCAAACAGGGTTGTGTGTTTATCTTGCTGAAACCCAAAGTTGCGCAGGCCAACGGGGTGTAACTGACACAGAAGAGGAGAAAAAGAGTATAAAATGCTTATGTCACAGCTGCCATTTTGGGCTGATTCAATTTGGACGCACTGTTAAATAGTGCATGAAATTTAAAAATCCCCCGGTTAGGGGGAAAATGGGTTTGAATGAATGATTTATTTTTACAGCGCCATATTATTTAACCTAATAATAAGGTCAGTTAATAGTTAATCTAAAAAGTCATTGGCGCAAGGCGAGTGACTTTTTTGTTTATTTACTAAAACTTAATATAAAAATAACGGATACTGGTTAATGCACTCATATTCACTTGTATTATTAGTTATAAACATGAAAATAATTAAGCTGATAGTTTAAAATCCGTCAGTCCTTTGAATAAAATTTTTGTGTTTCCGTAAAAATATCTACTTTCGCGCCGCATTGTTATTTGAAAGAATAACTATACATCTATCTAAATATAAACCATGAGAAGAAAACAATACTTGAAAATATTCTTGTTTCTTGCATTGATAATTGGCATTACTTCATGTGTCGATCAAAAGAAATATATTTACTTTCAGAAGAACGCTAATCAATCAGACACCATTAGTACAGTGAAAGCTTATGTGCCCCGGATACAAAACGGGGATGTACTTTCAATTCCTATCAGTTCATTAAGCCCAGCCGCAAGTAGTTTTTTCAACCCATTTTCAGGTTCTGCAGTAAGTGCTGACAACGCTGTCGCCGGCGGGATATCCGCTGCAGTTCCTGCCGCCAGCCAATCTCTGGGCACCGGATTTTTAGTGGATGCGGCTGGTACAATTGAGCTGCCTATAATAGGCACAGTAAAAGTGGGCGGTCTTACTACGTCAGAAGCGAGAGACACCATAAAAAACCGACTCAAATTTTATTTAAAGGAGCCGACGGTTAACGTTCGTTTTTTGAATTACAAAATATCGGTAATGGGCGAGGTAGCCCGACCATCGGTTTATGTAATATCAAATGAAAGGGTATCGTTACCGGAAGCCATAAGTATGGCTGGTGATCTTACACCTTTTGCCAATCACGAAAATTTGTTGATAGTACGGGATAATAATGATAAAAAAGAGTTTGGCCGGGTTAATTTAAATAGCAGAGATATTTTTACATCCCCGTATTATTATCTTCATTCAGGCGATATCGTTTATGTTGAACAAACAAAAACAAAGGCTCAACAAAACGATCCTACCATTCGTATCTTACCAATATTTCTAAGTGCGCTTGCCGCTCTGTTAGTTCTGTTGTACAGAATTAAATAATCTTAAAAACCAATAATAGGATAATACTTACTCTATGGATGCTAATAACGATTTCAATTCTGTAGCTGAAGATGCTAACGAAGTGAACTTAAGGGAGATTCTATTTAAATATTTACACTACTGGAAATGGATTTTATTCTCATTGATTTTCTTTCTTAGTTTAGGTTTTGTT
>Ga0105240_10011346_pt1 | contig 12412 bp, 11 predicted proteins | sample KBSC54metaG_FD_80426 | JGI IMG/M metagenome (GOLD analysis project Ga0105240, IMG submission 80426) | Corn rhizosphere microbial communities from Kellogg Biological Station, Michigan, USA - KBS C5-4 metaG | ecosystem: Host-associated > Plants > Roots > Rhizosphere > Soil | place: Michigan, USA... | reverse complement strand
GGGTTGCGGGCGGTGATCGGGGACAACAATCGGACGCGGCACGCGAGCCGTTCGTCGTTCAAGGTTTGATAGCCAAAGGCGGTTGAGCATGTGCGGAATTGTCGGCGTCGTCGGTACGAGTGCAGTCAATCAGAGAATCTATGACGGTTTGACGGTGTTGCAGCACCGCGGCCAGGATGCCGCGGGTATCTCGACTTACGGCGACGGCGAGTTGTGCGTGCGCAAGGGAAGCGGTCTGGTACGTGATGTCTTTCAGCAGCATCACATGCTGGAGTTGAAGGGCAACGTCGGTATCGGGCACGTACGCTACCCGACCGCCGGTTGTGACGGTGCCGCGGAAGCGCAGCCGTTTTATGTGAATGCACCGTACGGGATCTGCCTGGCGCACAACGGCAATCTCACGAACGCAACCGAGCTGGCTGAGATCCTGATCCGCGAAGATCGGCGGCACCTCAACACCACTTCCGATTCGGAGGTGCTGTTGAATGTGTTTGCTTCCGAGCTGCAGCGCATCGGGACTCCCCGCATAACACCCGCGGACGTGTTTGCCGCTTTGAATGCCGTCTACCGGCGTTGCCGTGGCGGCTATGCGGTCGTTGCCATGATTATCGGGCACGGCATCCTGGGATTTCGCGACCCGAACGGCATCCGTCCTCTCGTCCTGGGCCAGCGCGACACCCCGCGTGGTCCCGAGTGGATGTTGGCTTCCGAGAGCGTCGCGCTCGACAGCCTCTCGTTCCGCCTGGTGCGGGACATTGCGCCGGGCGAGGCGGTCTTCATCGACGAGCAGGGCCGCCTGCATTCGCACCAGTGCGTGGCGACGGTGCGGCACACCCCCTGCATTTTCGAGTACGTGTATTTCGCCCGGCCCGACTCGAAGATCGATAACATTTCGGTGTACCGCGCCCGCATGCGCATGGGCGATCGACTCGCCGAGAAGATCCTGCGCGAGCGCCCCAATCACGACATCGACGTCGTCATCCCGATTCCGGATACGAGTCGCACCAGCGCGTTGCAACTCGCCCAGCGGCTCGGGCTGAAGTATCGCGAGGGCTTTACCAAGAACCGTTATATCGGCCGCACGTTCATCATGCCGGGGCAGGAGCAGCGTGAGAAATCCGTGCGCCGCAAGTTGAACGCCATCGACCTGGAGTTCCGCGGCAAGAACGTGCTCCTCGTCGATGACTCCATCGTGCGCGGTACGACTTCGGCGCAGATCATCGAGCTCGCGCGCGAAGCCGGTGCACGACGGGTTTATTTCGCCTCCGCCGCGCCCCCGGTGCGCTTCCCGAACGTGTATGGCATCGACATGCCCGCGGCCCGGGAGCTCGTCGCCAGCGGGCGCAGCCACGATGAGATCCAACGGCTCATCGGCGCCGACTGGCTCATCTACCAGGACATCGAGGATCTCATCGCCGCCTGCAAACACGAGGATGCGCGTGTCGAGGAGTTCGATACCTCCTGCTTCTCGGGCCAGTACGTGACGGGTGACATCTCTTCGGAATATCTCGAGCGGCTGCAGCTCGAGCGCTCCGACGACGCCAAGGCGTCGCGTCGCGAGCGCCCGGGATCCGGAAAGCTCCGGGTCATTCGCTAGGAGCCTGTCTGAGCCATGCTGCGCCTACTGCGGCCGCCCCTGGCGGCAGGATCGCCCTCATGACGGCGAGCATGACTCAGACAGGCTCCTGCCGGTGAACGCGCCCGATCCTCGCCGCCAACTGCTTCTCGAGCTCTTCCACGCCGGCCTCGCCCGGGTCGATGGAAGGCGCTGCGTCAGGAATGCGCTGGCGGCCGCACCTTTGAATCGCCCTGTCTGGGTGGCGGCTGTCGGTAAGGCCGCCTCCTCGATGATGCTAGGCGCGCACGATGCGCTCGGCACCGCTGTCGAGCGTGCCCTCGTCATCACCAAGGACGACCACGTGCTGCCCCAGTTGGAGGCCATTGCGGGCATCGAGATTCTCGAGAGCGCGCACCCGATGCCGGATGAGCGCTCGCTCGCGGCCGGTGCACGGCTGCTGCGTTGGGTCGACGAGCTCCCGCCAAACGTGGATCCGTTGTTCCTGGTGTCCGGGGGCTCTTCGAGCCTGGTGGAAGTGCTCGAGCCGGGGACCTCGTACGCGGACCTGGAGCGGCTGACGGCCGAGGGGCTCGCGGCTGGAATCGCTATCGGCGAGTTGAATGCGCGGCGCGCGCAGCGCTCGCTCATCAAGGGCGGGCGTTTGACGGCACATCTGGGCGGGCGGACGGCCCGCGCGTTATTCATCTCAGATGTCCCTGGTGATGACCCGGCCGTCATTGGCTCCGGGGTGCTCGGGCCGGCCGCGGAAGGTCCGGATAACGTGGAGCGATTGGTCGTCGCCTCCATCGATCATGCCGTGGAGGCCGTTGTTGTGGCTGCTCACGAGCGTGGACTTGCAGCCGAGCCGGCGGTACGTCGGTTCGACGGCGATGTGATGCGGTTGGCTGTGCGGTTCTCTCACGAACTGCATCTGAGCACCGTCGACGTGCGCGTCTGGGGTGGGGAATCCACGGTATTGCTGCCGGAGCACCCGGGGCGCGGCGGCCGAAATCAACATCTGGGCCTGGCGGCGGCGCGCCTCATCGCAGGGCATGCGGATCTGTTGTTGCTGTCCGCGGGTACCGACGGCACCGACGGTGCAACAGACGATGCCGGAGCGCTCGTCGATGCGGAGACGTGCGCACGTCTCACTCTCGCGAACGTCGATACCGAGGCGGCCTTGCGGGGGGCGGATTCCGGCACCGCGCTCGCGGCGGCCGGTGACCTGGTTCACACGGGTCCCACGGGGACAAATGTAGGTGACCTGGTCATCGGTTTGAAACTCTCGCCGGAAGCGGCGCGCGATTTGCGGCGGGGGCCGTAGCCCTGGACGCTCGTCGCGTGCTGTAATCGCCGCGCCGCGTCAATCATGGGCTATCCCCGGGCCGAATCACGATGCGTTTGTTGTTGATCGAAGAAGACAAGCGCCGCTGCGCCGACTTCCGACAACGGCTCGCCACATGGCGGCCCGAAGCGGAAGTTGTGGTGCGCGATCCCGTCGGGGAGGGCCCGTTACCCGCTGAGTTTCTCGCCCAGGGGTATGACGCGGTGTTGCTGGCCGAGGAGTGGTCCGGTGGCGGCGGCCTCGCCTGGGCGAAGGAGTTTGCCGCCAGGGTGGGCTTTGCACCCCTGGTTCTGTTGAGCGGCCGCGACTCGGTCGCTTACGAGGCGATCCCACTCGGCGTCCAGGTTGTTTCGCGCGAAGCAGATGCACAAAGCAAATTGATCGAGGTGCTCACGGTCTGTGAGCAGAGGCAGTCGTTCGCGCGCGCCGTTTGGCGCACCAGCACCGCTGGGCGTGATTCGCAGCGCTTTGGCGGCGCCTTTATTCGCGGTTATCGTCATATTCGCCGCATTGCAACCGGAGCAGTGTCGGACCTGTACCTGGGGGAGAGTGAGGCCGCGGGCGCGCTGGTGGCGCTCAAAGTGGCGCGGGACCGGCATGCGGACCAGGGCGACCTGGACGACTCCTTCCGACGCTTCCTCCAGGAGTACGAGATCGTCCAGCGGATCCGCAGCCCCGGGGTCGTGCGCCTCTACGATCTGGGTGTGAGTGACGAGCATGCGTGGCTCGTCATGGAGTATTTCGCGGCCGGCGACCTGCGTGCGCGGATGCGCGCCGGGCTGTCGATTCGCCGGGCGCTCTACAACGCAATCTCCATCGCCCGAGCCCTGCACGCCATACACGCCGCGGGCGTGTTGCATCGGGATCTCAAGCCCGGCAATGTCATGTTGCGCGACGACGGCACTATCGCGCTCATCGATTTCGGACTATCAAAGGACGCCGCGCTCGCCCGGGAGGTGACCGACCGCGGCATGATTTTTGGTACGCCTCACTACATGAGCCCCGAGCAGGGGCATGGCGAGCCGATCGACGGGCGCAGCGATCTCTACAGCCTCGGAGTCATCCTGTTCGAGATGCTGGCCCGCGAGAAGCCCTTCAAGGCGGAAAATCCGATGGCGCTGATTTACAAACACCGCAAGGAGCCCGTGCCGCGCCTGCCGGTGCAGTTCGAGGCACTGCAGCCGATTCTCGAGCGCCTCATGGCGAAATCGCCGGACGATCGGTTCCCGGACGCGGGCGAGGCCGCTGCCGCGTTGGAGGGTGCGTTCCGCCGGCTGTTGAAAAGCGAGGTCGCGTGAGCGACGGTGTCGAGTCGATTCTGTTGGCGCCTACGCCGCCAGCCTGGGTCGATGCCGCGGTAGAGCGTTGGCAGGAGCTTCTCGTCGATCATGCCAACTGCGAGAAGAAGGCTGCTTCCACTGCGGTCGCGCTCATTTTCGCCTATCCCGAGGACACCGAGTTGGGGTTGGCGCTGTCGCGCCTGGCGCGCGAGGAGTTGCGGCATTTCGAGCAGGTGCAGAGCGCGATGACCGAGCTGGGCGTCGCATTCATACGCCAGAAGCCCGGCCGGTATGCCGCCGGGTTGCGTCGCGAGTTGCGCACGTCGGAGCCCGGTAGGAAGCTCGACCTGTTATTGTCAGGTGCGCTGATCGAAGCGCGCTCGTGCGAACGGTTCCGGTTGTTGGCCGGGCGATTGCCCGAACCGCTCGGTCGTTTCTATGCGCGCCTCGCGGAATCCGAGGCACGGCATTTCGAGTTATATGTCGGGCTCGCGCGGGGGCGACATCCACAGTGGGAGTCGCGCCTGCGAGTGTTGGCTGAGGCCGAGGCCGGGTTGGCTACGTCCCCCGATGGAGAATTACGCTTCCACTCCGGCCCGCCGGGGTGATGAGGCAGCGCACCGGAGCGGGGTGACCGCGCGGCGCCGGGATCCTCAGTTAGGCGTCTTGACGCGGTCGTACACGCGCTTGAAGTCGATCGGGCCCTTGTGCACGTGCGTCACCAGGGTCGCGAAAATCAGGTGCCCTTCCGCATCCAGCGCAAAGTCGTCCTCCTTGCTCGGGCCCTTGTGGGCTTTGGTGATGACCACGAAGGCCGCGTCGCGCCAGCCGGCGCTGCGGTCCGCCTGGGTCTGGCCGAAGGGAATCGTGTGCTGCTCGCCGGCGGTGTACTCGTCGGTACTGCCATCGGCCATGGATTTCACGGTGATTTTCCCGCCCGACTGCGAAATCTGCAGGAGTGCCGGGGCATCCAGCATGCGGGACACGGAGCCTTCACGGCCTACGGGTTTTGCCGCGGGAGCCGCATCGCTGGAGCTGCTCGGCAGGTCCGCGGTCTGGTAAAGGACCGGCACCAAGCCTGGTGTCGCACCCGCGGTGCTCGTCAGGTTGTTACCCCCGCCGCGTGGGTCGAGTCCGCCGGGGCCGCTGGGCATTCCCGGCACCGAGGTCCCGGGCCGGCCAAATCCGCCTGGATTGCGCTCAGGAGCTTCTTCCGTCTTCGGCGCCGTCTCCTTGGGCTCATCGACACGCTGCGGATCGTCGCTGAGGTCTTCGTTCAGCCGCCATTCGCCGCTCAAGTCCACTCCCTTGGGCGCGTAGGTGACCAACGCACTGGAGGAGGTGGCGCAGGCCGTCAGCAGTGTTGCTCCCAGGATACAGGCGGCGGTGGTCAACGCAGGGGCCTGGAGCAGGCGATGGAGCGGCTTGGCTGGCATTACGGTCTTCCTGTTTGGGGTGCGCATCCTAATACGACATCGCTCGGAAGGCGATGGTTCGAAAGCAGCCCGAAAGGCGGCAAGCCGTTGCCGGCCGAGGCGCCACGGTGCCGGCAGGGCGCTGCCGCCGCCATGCGCATCGTCGCAACCATACAACTGTCAACACACAACACGGGAGCCCACCACGGGGCGCCGCCGGGTCACAGTTCGTTACAACCCGGTTGTGGAAAATGGCCCCGCGTCGCGCCGCTGGCGCTTCTGCAGGACTCCCTCCGCTGCGCTCCGGTTTGTCAACGTTGGCGCTGGGTTGGCGTTCTTCGTACTTGCCGGCCAGATCGCACGAATTGCTCGGCCAACGGTCGGAAGCTTCGGTATCTTTAGCGTCTCACGCGAGGCACGATGAACGACCGTCCGCACCTTCTGATCGTCGATGACGATCGCGAGATCCGTACCCTGTTGGGGCAGTATCTCGAGAAACACGAATTCCGCACCACCGTGGTCCCGGATGGGAAAGAGATGCGGCGGGTGATGGAGCGCTCGCGGGTCGATCTCATCGTCCTCGACCTGATGCTTCCGGGTGAGGATGGCCTGTCGATCTGCCGGGAGGTGCGGACCCGCTCCCAGGTGCCGATCATCATGCTCACCGCCCGGGGCGAGGATGTGGATCGCATCGTCGGGCTGGAGCTGGGTGCGGACGACTACCTGGCGAAGCCCTTCAACCCGCGGGAGCTCCTCGTTCGCATCAAGGCGGTGTTGCGCCGCGCTGCGCATGCGCCCCGTGACCCTACACCCGACTCGGTGCGGGCTTTCCTTTTTAACGGCTGGCGGCTCGATACGACGACGCGCACCCTGACCGATTCGGCGGGCAAGGACGTCGCCTTGAGCGGTGCGGAATATCGCCTGTTGGCGGTACTGCTCGCCTCGGCAAATCGCGTACTCTCGCGGGCGCAGCTCACCGAGCTTCTGCGGGGGCGCGAAGCGGACCCGTTCGATCGGAGTATCGATGTCCGGGTGAGCCGCTTGCGACAGATTCTGGGGGATGATGCGCGGGCTCCGCAGATCATCAAAACCGTCTATGGCGAAGGTTATGTGGTTGGCGTCTCCGTCGAAGCTGCTTGATCGAGAATGCGGATAGCGCTCTGGCCGCAGTCGCTGTTCGGCAGGCTGATCGCGGCGTCGGTGCTGGCCGTCCTGATCGCCGAGCTGTTTGCGTTCGCGCTCATCGCTCGCGAGCGCGAGCTTTTTGTATTGCAAGGCAATGTAAGGGAATGGTCGCGGCGCATCGCCGAGATCACCTTCATGCTGCAGCCGTTGAGTGCCAGTGAGCGTGAGGCGACCGTCAACCGGCTGATCGAGCAACCGCGCCGGTTCGCGCGGTTTTCATCCGGGCTGCATCGACGTCGGGTGGAAGGGTTGGGGCTGGGGCCCGGCGAGGGACCGGATACGGCGCGGCCGCCGCCGCTGGATGGAGGCCGGCCGCCTCCTTTCGAGGAACCCCGGCAATTCTTCTCGTCGCAACTCATCGTCGTACCACTGCCGCTGTCACCCGATTTCGAGCCCACGCTCAAACAGCAACTGCAGGCTACGCTGGGCACGGCCTACAAGGTCGCCATCAATCCCACCACGAATGGGGACAAGAAGTCGATCCCGATTCCATCTCCCTTCTTCGAGCCACGGGAGGGAGCGGGCTTTCAGCTATATGACGTCAATGTAGGCTTTCCTGATGGCGACTCCGCGGTCTTCCGCATCGGACATATGCCACGGGGCGCGCCGCTCTCGCGCAACTTGTTCGTCAACCTCGCGTTGCTCGTCGTCGTGCTGGTGATCGCTCTGTATGTCACCGCGCGCAGCATTACCCGTCCGTTGTCGAACCTGGTGAGCGCGGCCGAAGGGCTGGGGCGTAACGTACGGCAGCCCAAGTTGGAAGAGAAGGGCGCGCGAGAGCTTCAGGATGCGGCGCGCGCTTTCAACACCATGCAAGATAGGTTGCAGCGCTACCTCGATAGCCGAACTCGTGTCCTCGCGGCGATGTCGCACGATCTGAAAACGCCTCTCACCCGACTGCGGTTGCAGGTCGAGACCGCGCTCGATGATCCCGCGATCCAGGCGCGTTTCGGCAAAGAGTTGGACGAGATGGAGAGCATGGTACGCGGCGCGCTCGCACTTTTCCGTGGGCTGGATGACGACGAGTCATTGGCGCCCATCGACATCAACGCGTTGGTCGCGACCATCCAGACTGAATTCACCGAGATGGGCGCGGACGTGACCGTCGAGGGTAAGGCCGGGCAACCTTTTACCGGCAAGCCGCAAGCGCTCAAACGTTGCCTCACGAATCTCGTGGCGAATGCGGTGAAATTCGGTATCCGCGCCAGGATCATCGTGGAGGATTCCACGGCGCTGCTGATCCGGATCAGGGACGATGGGCCCGGGATTCCTCCCGAGGAGCTCGAAAGGGTCTTCGAGCCGTTCTATCGTGTCGAGTCTTCACGTAATCGTGACACGGGCGGCACCGGCCTGGGTCTGAGCATCGCACGCGATGTCGCACAAGCGCATGGTGGTTCGTTGATTGCGCAAAACCTGCCGGGCGGCGGTCTCGAGGCGTTGCTCGTATTGCCCCGGCGGCGCTGACCTTAAGCGGACCACATTCCCTAACGATTGATTACCCCCTGACTGGACCTCGGCCACTACGGTGAGGCGGAAAGGTCGGAGAAAGGTGCAGGTGAGCCCTGTCCCTGTCCGGCTTGCAGCGCATATCCGAAAACACCGAAGAAGAGGCCGTCATGCAAATCAGGTCTGCACTCGTGCTGCTTTGCACGTTGGGCGTCCCCACGATGGGCGCCTTGGCGCAAACTTCTGCGCCCCCCACATCCGGACCACCAGACGCGGAACAGCGGCTCTCATCTGTACTAACTGCATCCCAGCTCAAGAAGTTTCAAGTATTGATGGAGGACGAGCACGGACCCGGAAGAGGGCCGCGCGGACGTTGGCATGGCGACTCACCTCCGTCGGGTTGACCAGCGTGGTGCCTCGTCTCCGTTGCACGCTCATCATTACAACGTACGAGTGGCCCGCGGCACTCGAGTTAACCTTGAAGAGCGTTGCGCGCCAGTCGGTTGTTCCTGACGAAGTCATAGTGGCCGACGATGGCTCCGGGCCGGAGACTGCCCGCGTCGTGGAGCGGTGGCGCGCGCGGATCGCGGCTCCCCTCGTGCATCTGTGGCAACGGCACGAGGGTTTTCGCCTGGCGCGCTCGCGCAATCGGGCTATCGCCGCGGCGAAAGCCGAGTACCTGATCATTGTTGATGGCGACATGGTGTTGCACAGGCACTTTGTCGCCGATCACCTCGCGGCGGCGCGACCCGGCTCGTTCATCCAAGGAGTCCGGCTCCTGACCGGGCCCGCGGCGGCCGAGCGCATGTTGCGCGAGGGTAGTCTCGACCTTCATTTCTTTGCCAGTGGCATCCGTCGCCGGCGCCATGCGGTCCGCAACCTGCTGTTGAGCAGAATGTTGTTCGGGGAGCGCGTGGGGCAGAGCGCGATCCGCGGTTGTAACCAGGCGTATTGGCGGTATGACCTGTTGCGTGTGAATGGCTTCAACGAAGCCTTCGTCGGCTGGGGGCGCGAGGATAACGAGATCGCCGCGCGTCTCTACAACGTTGGTATTTCCAGGCGCAACCTGAAGTTCCAGGCATTGGCCATCCACCTTCATCACCCGCCACGGCACCCGCAGGGCACGAATCCCAACGATGCCATTCTTCACCAGGCCATAGTGCAGGGGGATACGTGGTGCCGCCTCGGTCTCGACCTTCACGTGGCGGTACGGAACGTCGCGTGAGAAGAGGTACCCTTTTCGTGCTCGGGCACATGCGCAGCTACTCATCCCTGCTGTGTCACATCCTGGGCTCTCATCCGCAGATCGACGGCTACTGCGAGACCCATATCAAGTACCGGACCCGCTTCGACCTGTTGCGGCTGCGCTCGCGGGTCGTGAAGTTGACCGGTGAGCCATTGCGGGGCCGGTATGTGTTGGATAAGGTCCTGCACAACTATCCGCTCACTCCGGGCATTCTCCGTAGCAGCACCACCTTCGGGATCGTGTTGGTGCGGCGACCGGTTCCGAGCGTGCAGAGCATCATCAACATGGGGTTGCACTACGAGGATGTGGCGTGGCATCGGGACCTGGAGGCCGTCGTGCAGTATTACGAGGGGCGCCTCGCAAGGCTGATCCGTATATCGGATCAGATGCCCGGCAGGGTGGTGTTCATCGAAGCCGAGGCGTTGCTTTCTCGGACCGCGGATGTGCTGCACCGGCTCGGCGCGTTGTTGGGGTTGGGTGAGCCGCTGCGCGTGGAATATAGACGCTTCGCGCATACGGGAGAGGGTGGCTTCGGGGACCCTAGCGAGGTGATCACTCTCGGGCGTGTCGCCAACGTCACCCGCGAGCCCCGTACGGCGGTGATGGTGCCGCCGACCCTGGAAGCGCGTCTCGAGACGGCGTACGCCTGCTGCGTAGCGTCGCTACGCGACCGTTGCGAGGCTCTCGCTGCCGCCTGATGCTGCAGGCGGCCTGGGCAGTTCCCTGAGCTCGTAGTGCTCGTTCTCGTATACCAGGTAACTTCCCTGCTCATACCACGCACCCAGTACGATGCGTTGGGCGCGCGCGCCTTCGACCGTTGTGTCGTGAATGCCCGGTCTGTGCGTGTGGCCGTGAATGATCCGGCGGACACCGGTAACCTGGTAGGCCTTTGCAACGGCTTCGGCGTTCACGTCCATGATCGTGGGGATGGTGCGTGAGGTGTGTTGGCGGCTTCCCGCGCGCGCCTGGTTCGCCAGGATCTCGCGGTCGGCGAGAGATAGAGCGAGGAAGCGCCGCTGCCAGGAAGCCGTTCTGACAATGCTACGCAACTCCTGATAGGAGTGATCGTCGGTGCACAAAGCATCGCCGTGCGTGAGCAGAACCCGCTCGCCGTCGAGCTCCGCCACGACAGGATCGGGCAACAGCAGGCAGCCGGTCCTGGCACAGAAGTCCCGACCGAGGAGGAAATCCCTGTTGCCGTGAATCACAAAACACGCAACACCACTGGCGGTGAGCTCGCGCAGTGCGCCGCAGACGGTCTTCTTGGACGGCTCGTTGTCGTCATCGCCCACCCACACCTCGAAGAGATCGCCGAGGATGTAGAGCGCCTCGGCGCGCGCCGCGTAGGTGTGGAGGAAAGAGATGAACTGCTCGATGGCCGCCGGCGCGCTGGCGTCCAGGTGCAGATCAGAGACGAACAGCCGACTCACTTCGGTGACTGGATCGCATCCACCGGCGGTGGGGGCAGCGGCTTGGCGACGGGCGCGGCCTGCTGGGCCTGGGACGCGTCAATGACTTCGACTTTCTGGATGATGACCGGCTTCAACGGCGCATCCGACTTGAAGGGCCCGAAGGCTCCGGTCGGCGTCACGCCGATGCGATCGACGACATCCATACCCTGTACTACGCGGCCGAACACCGCGTAACCCCAGCGTGTCGGGATCGGGTCCAGGTCGGGGTTATCGACGAGGTTGATGTACAGTTGGGCGTTGCCCGAGTGCGGCGCGTCGCTGCGGGCGAGACCCACCATGCTGCGCTTGTTCTGCAGACCGTTGCCGGACTCGTTGAAGATCGGGTCGTGCACAGGCTTGAGCTCGTAGCTCGTGGCGTCGTGGCCGCCGCCCTGAATGACGAAATTGGACACGACACGATGGATGAGCGTGTTCGTGTAGTAGCCTTCTTTGACGTAGCGCAGAAAATTCGTGACGGTGAGGGGCGCGCGGTCCGGCAGGAGCTCGATCACGATGTCCCCCATATTGGTCGAGATCTTGACCAGATTGGACTGGGTCGTGGCTCCGGGTGCTGCTCCGGCAGCATGGACTGCTGGCTGCGCCAGCAGCACCACAGCGGCGGCGAGCGCCAGGGTGAGCGAGCGGGCCAGTGAGCCGAAGCGGCTGAGCCGGGTCTTGGTATGCATCAATCCTCCGTCGTTGGGGCCGGTCGCATGAAGGGCGCCGCCGGCCGCGAATTCTAATGCTTCCCCTGAACGAGTACCGAAACTTCCCGTAACATTGCGTTTATGAGTGGAATGGACAATTCAGGCGGCGCTACGTTCGATCGCGCAACCACCCGGTTCGCCCCGAGCCCTACGGGCGAGGTGCATCTGGGTAACGCGCGGACGGCGTTATTTAACTTCTTGCTGGCTCACCGTTACGGCGGGCGTTTCCTGCTGCGGATCGAGGATACGGATGCCGAGCGCAGCCGCGAGGAACACACCACCGCGGTGATGGATGACCTGCGCTGGCTGGGCCTCGAATGGGACGCCGGCCCGGATCGCGAGGACGAGCGCGGGCCGTATCGCCAATCGCAGCGGGCCCCGATTTATAAGCGCTACTTCGAAATGCTCGAGCGCAATGGCGCGGTGTATCCGTGCTATTGCTCGCCCTTGGAGCTCGAGGTGTCGCGCAAAGCGCAGCTCGCCGCAGGGAGGCCGCCTCGCTACGCCGGCACCTGCCGCAACTTGTCACCGGCGCAGCGTGAGCAGAAGCGGGCACAGGGCATCGTGCCGAGCATCCGCTTTCATGTTCCGACCGGACGCCGCATCGAATTCGTGGACTTCGTACATGGCCCGCAGAGCTTCCTCTCGGATGACATTGGCGACTTCGTGATCCTGCGTGCGGACGGGTCGGCCGCGTTCTTTTTCAGCAATGCGATCGACGATGCCTCCATGGGCGTGAAGCAGGTTCTGCGCGGCGAGGATCACCTCACGAATACGCC
>Ga0105240_10011341_pt1 | contig 12414 bp, 5 predicted proteins | sample KBSC54metaG_FD_80426 | JGI IMG/M metagenome (GOLD analysis project Ga0105240, IMG submission 80426) | Corn rhizosphere microbial communities from Kellogg Biological Station, Michigan, USA - KBS C5-4 metaG | ecosystem: Host-associated > Plants > Roots > Rhizosphere > Soil | place: Michigan, USA... | reverse complement strand
CGTGATTACCAGAACCATTAGAGGTAAGCCGGACGAAGAGCTTAACGGTTTTTTAACCCAGCCCAGCGCTTCTAAAATCAGCAGCATGATGACCAACGTGAGTGCATTGAGCGCAAGCGACCAGGCGCTCCTTGATTATTATCTGAATGCAACCGCTGACGGCACACTGGACTCGGAGCCCGATATATACAATTTTAACTTTGGTGGCTATTCAGGGCAGTTTGTAATGGATAAGAATGGAAATATAACGGTGATGCCCCTGCAGAACATTTCCTTTACGTTCTATGTTTTCTCAGGTCAAACTACGTACATCCAGTCTTTTACAGCTAAAACAGCTGATGGGAATACTTACTATTTTGGCACGGATAACGCCATCGAATATACACACATAGGTAATGTTTACCATGCCATGTCATGGTATCTGTATAAGATTGTAAGCCCGTCATTTCATGAAATAGATTTTACCTATGTACCTGAATCGTATAGCTTCCCTACGGCGGCCACCCAGAGCATGTTCTTTTACACCAATGCTACGAGTAACGGAAATAAAACGACCCAAGCTGATAATTTGAGTCAAGGGGCTCTTAACTATTTTACATCGGTGAAATTAAATAAGATCACATTTGAAAACGGAAGCCTACAGGTATATTCAGCGAACCCCAGGTTGGATATTAACAGTTTGGGCGGTGTTAATGGTGCAAAGGTTGTTGATACCATTGCAATTTCTTCGGGAAGCTTTAATAAATTATATAAATTCTATTACCTGAATAGTTCAAATACGAGGCTGCGACTAGATTCTCTTATCGGACAATTAGAACCTATCAATGGCACCTCTAATTATAAAAAAGAGAAATATAGTTTCACGTATAACTCTGATCCCTGGAATGTCAAAACAGGTAATTTTAGCTTTTTATATTCCCAGGACTACTGGGGGTTTTATAATGGAAAGATAAATGCATATTCGGGGCAATCGGTTTTGGTACCAGCCACGACTTTAGGTGATGGTGGTAACATTATACAGTTACCTGGAGCAAATAGAGCCCCCGATGAAGCATCGATGTTTGGAGGGATACTGACACAGATCACTTATCCAACAGGCGGATACACCCAATTCACTTATGAAGCAAATACAGAAAGTAATAAGGATGTAGGTGGTACATCCAGTAAATACCCTTTTAACCATTTTGTGACCACCATATCCAGCGATCCACAATACTCGTATTATAATAGTACACCAACACAAACCTATTATTATAATAATCCTAGTAATTATCACTCGGATGTTAAATTGCCTATACAGATAAATGGACCAAGCCAGGCACCTATGAATGTAAAGCTGAGTGTAAGCGGTTTGGTGGGAACGACTAAGATAGCAGCATCTCTTTATCAGGTCGACTCGCTGGGCAATACAACAGCCTATTCCACTTTTGATACCCCAAATACAACGATGGGTTTAAAACCGGGGCTTTATTGGCTGGAACTAAGTGACCCAACAAGTAAAGGAGATTCTTTGATATGGTCTAGTTGGGTCAAATATACTGTAACCGCATCGTGGGATGGTTATACAGCGGCTGAGGTGGCGGCTATGAAAAACAATTATGTAGTTGGGGGGCTAAGAATACAGCAAATTGCCGATTATGATAATATCAGCAATAAGCCCATAAACATAAAAGCTTATAGATACCTGCAGCCTGGCACAACCTATTCCAGCGGATGGTTGGGTATAATGCCCGTGTATTCCTATAATTTGGGTGTTGAGTTCCAGGTTCTCAATAGCGGTGGCCTGCCGCAATTTACCCAGATCGATACATACTTTAGCAGGTCAAGTACGTCGAACTATCCGTTATCCACTACACAGGGTTGCGTAGTGGGGTATTCTCACGTGGAGGAATTGTTGGGCGCCAACGGGGAAAACGGTAAGAACGAATATTTTTATACCAACGAAAAAACTAATGCCGACCTCCCTAACCAGGGTGGCGCGGGGTTCCCATTTGCCCCACCCGAATATTATGACTGGCACCGGGGGTTACTTTTAAAGGAAACTACTTGGAAAAGTACAGGTAATGGCAGTTATGCCAAGGTGAACGAGAAAGCCAGTAACTACACCACAATTAAGTTTAATGTAAATAATTACGGTATTAAAGCAGGGTTTAATCCTAAGCCTTTTGCGGGCACATACGATCAACATAATTCCTATTATGCCAATCCCCTTGCTTCCGAATTCGGCAGGGTGGTTGTTTCCAACTATCTTATAAATACTGACCATGTTTTTTTATCATCGGATACCACAAGGGTATATGATCAAAATGATCCGACTCAAATATTACAGACAATAAGCAACTACCAGATTGATACTTCAACCTATCAGTTCACGCAAGTGCAAACGACTAATAGTAAAAATGAAAAAATAGTCCAGACTGTAACGTATCCAAATCAATATAATGCTTTTGGCAGTACTGGGGTTGCGTCGTTACAAGCCCGTGGGATCACAACTTACCCGATAGAAGAAATAACGCAGAAGTCAAATGCGGATGGTTCTAATTTGCGCACGGTGAAGGCGGTGTATACCACCTACAAGCTAAATCAACCATTCCGGGACTCTGTATATGAAATGTACTCCGTAGCCGGAATCCCCATTTTTCAACTGAGCACCGCAGGACCCAAAGACAGCCATTACCAACCGGTTGCCGTGTTTAATACTTACGATACCTACGGAAATATTCTGCAGGAAGGTAAGGTCGGTGATGCAAAACACACCTATATATGGGGATACAACAGTACAACCCCACCTTATAACAACAGCTATCCAATTGCCGAGGTGATAAACGCAGATACCGGAAGCGTAGCCTATACCAACTTTGAGCAACTTCGAAATGCTGGCAACAAATGGGGAAACTGGATTTTCAACTATGCCGGAATAACTACCGATGCTACCGCTCCAATGGGCGCGCAATGTTATACTGTAAGCAGCAGCAATACCATTTCAAGGAGCAGCCTGAACTCAGCATCAAAATATGTTGTGTCGTTATGGTCCAAATCCGGAGCTGCCATTACGGTTACCGGCGGAACGGTTACCAATGTTGCTACGGGTAACGCCAAAAATGGATGGATATACCATGAATGCAGCATTTCAGGAGCGACATCTGTAACGATAGGCGGAACCGGCACGGTAGACGAGTTAAGGCTTTATCCTTCAACTGCGCAGATGAGCACTTATACATATATTCCGCTTGTTGGTATGGCCAGTAAATGCGATGCCAAAAATGATATCACCTATTATGTCTATGACAACGTTGGCAGACTTATCCAGGTCCTCGATCAGAATCAAAATGTGGTGAAGCAATATCAATATAACTACGCTAATTCAGGCCATTAATGTTGAGCTCAATGATTCAAAATGACATTATCATAGTCAAAATAAAATACTTAAAACCTTAACACAATAATTGAAATGAAGAAGTATTTAATAGCCCGGCTTATTTTAAGCATGGCGATTTATTTAATGTTTTGGCAAAAGGCATTTTCCCAGGCACCTAATATTAGCTATACAAATTCCCAGGCCATTGTGGCAGGAACAACAATCTCTCCAATAGTGCCAACGAATTCTGGCGGGGTGGTTGCGACGAACGGACAAACATCGCTTTTAGCAGGAACCGTTGGTGTGGCCGGTTATTCAGACGGAACAGGTACTGCAGCAAAATTCAATAACCCGATTGGGATGGCCATGGGCCTCGACGGGAATATATATGTGGCGGACCAGGCAGGCCAAAGAATCAGGAAAGTAACCCCCGCAGGTGCAGTGAGCATTTTTGCAGGGACAGGGGTGGCAGGCGCTCAAAATGGGAATGCCATAGGCCAGGCAACCTTCAACGCTCCCTGGGGACTTTGCTTTGATGCAGCCGGTAATATGTATGTGGCTGAATATTCCAATCACCTGATCCGAAAGATAACACCCGGAGGGATAGTGAGCACCTATGCAGGGAACGGGACAGCAGGCTTTGCAGATGCGGCAGCAGGGGCTCAATTAACAGCACAATTTAATCATCCCACAGGAGTTGTTGCAGACGCCCTGGGGAATGTATATGTTGCGGATTTGAGCAATTACAGAATACGGAAGATCGCTCCGGATGGTACGGTCACTACTGTTGCCGGGAGTTCCACACGAGGATATGTTGATGGGCCGGGTGCCTCAGCGCAGTTCAGTGCCCCCGAGACTGTAGACTTCGACCCGCAGGGAAATCTGATCGTCGCTGACAAGACCAATAATATGATCCGCAAGATTGCGCCTAACGGAACAGTTTCTACCGTAGCGGGCCAACTGACGGCGGGGTATTTCGACGCCACAGGTGCTTCGGCAAAATTTAACCTTCCTTCAGCGGCAACAGTTGATCCGGCAGGGAATATTTATGTTACGGATTATACGAACAACTGCGTCCGCAAGATTAGCCCAGCAGGAGCGGTTACCACGCTTTCAGGAACAACGGCATCCGGCGCAAGTAATGGGGCAGGATCAGCAGCCACGTTTAACAGCCCTTATGTGGTAGTTATAGACCCATCAGGAAACCTTTATATTGGAGATTATTTGAACCAGGTAGTAAGGAAGGTATTGTCTACTCCATATACCATCAGCCCTGCCCTGCCCGCCGGATTAAACTTTAATACCGCGACGGGGGTAATAAGCGGCACCGCTATTTCGTACTCGCCATCAACCCCTTATACCATCACAGCATACAACTCGAGTGGCAGCTCTGCAACTACATTGACGCTGGGAGTTAGTTCAACTGCCATCCTGCCAAGCCAGAACATGAATTATATCCTGGCTTATATGCCTCGTGTTCCAGGATTAACCACGGCCACGGGCGTGGCGAACGCAAGTGTGGACAAAACGCAGGTGCAAACATCAATACAATACTTCGACGGATTGGACAGAGCCATACAGACCGTGCAGGTAAAGGGCTCGCCCAATGGAAGAGATATTGTGCAGCCTTTTGCATATGACAGCCAGGGAAGAGACTCTGTAAAGTATCTACCTTATGCCGTATCAGGCTTCATCAATAGCGACGGTAGCTATAAAACTGACGCACTGACTGCAGGTGCAGGCGTATCCTATTTTTATAACCCAACAGGCTCTGGCACAAGCGGCAATCAACAAAGCAATGGTATTGTAGTAAACCCTAACCCTTACTCACAAATCATATTCGAGCCATCGCCGCTTAACCGCGTAATAGAACAAGGCGCACCCGGGACGCCCTGGCAGCCTGTACCCAACAGCACTACCGGTCATACTGTGAAAATGGCCTATACACTCAATAATTTTACACCATTTTCAACGGATTCGGTTGGCGGCACGCGGGTCGTTTGGTTCAATGCCAACATCAATGCGGATGGAAGCCGCACATTGTCTACTTATGGTTATTATCCTGCTAACACCCTGACAATTACGGTTACAAAAGACGAGAACTGGACAAGCAAGCGCGGCGGCACTACAGAAGAATACAAGGACACCGAAGGGCATGTTATTTTAAAGCGACAATATAACTACACCACTTCGCTGCAGGTATTATCCACCTATTACGTGTATGATGACATGGATAAACTGGCATTTGTGCTGCCACCTATGGCAGCAGGAGACGCAGGGACGACCATCAGCCAAACAACACTGAATAACCAGTGTTACCAGTACCGCTATGATGAACGGGGCAGGCTAACCCAAAAGAAGCTTCCGGGCAAAGGTTGGGAGTATACGGTGTATAATTATATCGATGAGCCGGTAGCGACTCAGGATAGTTTGCTGCGCGCAGCGAATCAATGGATCATCACCAAATACGATGCTTTGGCCCGTCCGGTACAAACAGGGATATGGAACAACGGAGGAACGGCGGTGTCGCGCTCGTCACTGCAAAGTACACTGACAGGCTATACCAGTAACCTATGGGAAAGCCCCATAGCAACAGGCAACGGATATACCAATGCAGCCTGGCCCACAACGTCAATAACAGCCACTCTGGGGCTGAACTATTATGACAGCTACAGCAATATCCCCGGTCTGCCGGCAGCCTATAGTGCACCGGCTGCAGCCAGCGTACAAACCCGGGGTTTACCTGTAGCAAAAAAAACCGCTGTACTGAATACCCCAACCGACCAGCTTTGGAGCGTAATGTATTACGACGACCTGGGCCGAACTATAAAAAGCTACGCGCAGCATTATTTAGGCGGAACGGCCAACACAAATAATTACGACGTTATCAGCACCACTTACAATTTTACCAATGTGCCAACGGCAACCACCCGGCAGCATTTTACCTCAAGTAGTACAACAGTTCCTATGCTGACGGCAGTAAGTAGCTATATGTACGACCATATGGGAAGGAAGACAAAAACGTGGGAGCAGTTGACCTACGGCAGCAACTTACCTACAGGCAATACAGTGGTGAGCCAGGAAGACTATAACGAACTGGGCCAGGTGCTGACCAAGCATCTGCACAGCACTGACAGCGTAAGCTTTTACCAGAACGTAGCCTACACCTATAATGAACGGGGATGGCTGTTAAGCAGCAGCGCGCCACTGTTTGCCATGAACCTGTACTATAACACCAGTGCTGGCAATAAAATGTGGAACGGCAATATTATGTACCAGTACTGGGGCACACCGGGCAACCAGAACGCGCATTACGCCTATGCCTATGACAAGCTGAACCGGCTGATTGCAGGCAGCTCTACCGCTAACAACAACGAATACCCTGTTTATGACCTGAACGGTAATATTACCGCGCTCAACAGAAACTCAGGGCCGACTATAACATCTGTTGATCAGCTTACTTACAACTATACCGTTGGCGGCAATCCTACCAACCAGGTACAATCCATCGTTGATATAAGCGGTAATAATGCAGGTTTGGTGAACGGAACAACCAGCTATACCTACGACGGTAACGGGAATATGCTGGCCCAGGCAAACACCAATAACCAGCAGAATAAATCGTTTACCTACAACCTGCTGAACCTGCCGAAAACGGTGACGCTGCCTAATGGCACTGTAACTTATGCTTATGACGCGACAGGTAACAAGCTTAGAAAAGTGACTGTATTTGGCGGGGTAACCAACACCACTGATTATATCAACGGCATACAGTATACAGGCACAACATCGGCGATAGATTTTATACAAACGGAAGAAGGAAAGGCGGCGTATCTGCCGGGAACAGGGGGCTTCGATTACTACTATTACCTTGGAGATAATCTTGGAAATACACGAATAACATTCGAGACCGCAGGCGGAACGGCCAGTAAATTTCAACGCGACGACTATTATCCATTTGGTAAGGAGATAATAGATACGATCCCCGGCGGGAAAAATGAATACCTTTACAACAAAAAAGAGCTTCAGGAGGAGCTCGGGCAATACGATTACGGGGCAAGGTTCTATGACCCTGTGATTGGAAGATGGAATGTGGTGGATCCACTGGCGGAGACTAGTCGAAGATGGTCACCTTATAATTACGTTGAGGATGATCCGATACGACATACTGACCCTGACGGAATGCAGTGTGATGGTTGTAGAACGGCCGAAGCAATTGCTGGTGGAGGTTTGATGGTTGGTGGGGCTATGATTGCTGGGGCTGCGCCAACTGTTGTCGGTGAGGTCATAGCTGTCCCCGTTGCAGCTGCAACTGTTGTTGCTACAACCACGGCCGCTGGTGCCGTATTATTGTATCATGCTATTTTTGGTAGTCACGGTAGTGATAAACCACTTGAACCTTACGATCGAAAAAAGCATTATGGAAACACGCCGACTAAATCTGACAGGAAGCAATTGGGGGCTAAGCCAGGCGAAGTAGTAGATCATGACCCTGAGCTAGTTAAAAGATATTACGAAGGAGATAAAAAGACGGGTGAAAAACCAGGCTATCAAATGACCGACGAAGAAAGAAGGGCAAGTGCAAACGACCGATCTAGGCACAGAAAACAAACAAGGAAGGAATCCGATTCGCAAGGCGGAAAAGCATCCCAATACTCAAAAGAACAAAAGAAAAAACATGGGTTACAATAGCACTCGACTTTACAAAGATTTGCTGATAGAGCATTATTTAAATATTTGGGGAAACAATTTCATAGAAAGAACGTGGGATTTAGGTCCAATGAAAGAATTATCCAGTGACTTTTCCATTCTGGAATTTGCACCGAACGTCAATCGTAAAATGTGGACATATAGCACTTGCTGTATGTCTACATTTACTCATGTTCATCCTATTGAATTGCATGTTTTTTCATCTATAAAAGACGATAGTATCTTAGAATTATTGACCTCCGTCAGTTATTACCACAATGTTGACAATAATCTGGATTTAGGGCATATAGTGAATTTTGGTCGATCGTGGCAAGATTCTTCTCAGTGCTACTATGGTTTAGTATCCCTACCTTATCTTGACGGTCCAGATTTAGAAATACTTAATCCTGATAAAGAAGGATTGAAGGCAGTTCATTGCTATTGGCTAATTCCGATCACCAAAAGCGAGCTAGAGTTTAAAAAGCAATTCGGGCTAGAAGTATTGGAAGAAAAATTTGATGCAACTCAATTTAACTACCTTGACCCAAAAAGGAACAGTGTCGTTTAGCAGACCAAAGTTGTAATCCCTATCTGGCGCGAGGTACTGTCATAAAAAGCAAGGTTTTTTTCAAATAATTTTCCTTTAGCTTTGCATAGCGAAAGAAGGCATACGTTGATACGTTGACGGATGACTATCTTGTGTAGCCCTGGTTAAGCTGGGGCTACTTCATTTTGGGCCGTTGGATTAGCGAAAGAGGGCGCCGTCTCCTCATTTCGGGATGTATTTGTGAGTTGATCGGCATTAAAAGTTTCGTTTTTTTTCCATAATGTATAGATAATTATTAATAGTTTCTTTTGGACGGCCACATAAGCTTTCATTTTGTGATTATGCTTACTGAGCACCCGTTCAAAGAATGTTTTAAAGTTGCCCACATCTCAACTGGCGTGAGTCTGTCGGGCCGGGCTAAGCGCAAAGGCGACTCGTGTCTTTCTTGAACTTTTTATATTTTAGACTCTAATGAGTACCAAGTATAAATTTACAGATCAGGAGCGGCTCTATTTTGTAAGTTTTGCAGTAGTTAATTGGATAGACCTGTTTATACGAAATGAATACAAAGAAATTATGTTGGATTCATGGAAACATTGCCAGGTAAACAAAGGGTTGGAAATTTAGAGATTATTAATATTTGCCCGGATTAATTGACATAATATTGGTTGAGCCAATTGTAGGCTAGTAAGTCATAGGTACACCACCTATTTTGGCCCTTGCTGCATACTCGCAGTCGGCATGAAACACCCCTACCCAGTTGACTTTAATACAGGGTTTCGAATTAGGCGACACTAAATTTATGAATATAGGTAGAACACTGTTTTGGTTTAAAGATGGGAATGACAAGCTCAATGAATTTGATGACAATTTTTTTGCTTTGGGCACATTGTTAAATAGACTGTTAAACCAAAAATATGAAGGAAAAAAAATTAAGTTTATCAACTTAGATTTGTCAACCGATTTAACATACGAGCTGTATCCCGTCCTTCCCAAAGACACACCCTATTATTATGGAGGATATTTAAGATATTATGGTACGTTCGATAGGGAGGTTTTTGAATCACTTACGTTTGCTGAACAAAGCAGATATGTTTGGGACAAAGCACATATATATCTCAATAAAGCGGCAATTTTTTTAAAGAATCAAAAATTAGCAGAAGCAGTTGAGTATGCTTATCAGAAAGGGTTGGAGATCGACTTAAATCCAGATTACCGGTTAGTAGAGAATGAGTTTTTTCTGTCAGGTCAGAAGTTAAAGGCGGCCGTCTGGGTTAATTTTAAAGAAGATGGCATGTATTCAAAATTTACCTTGGAAAAATCAGGAGCAATTATCTTCGAAAAAGATATAGACAAGACCCAAAAAGGCATTGAATTCTTTTTAGAGATTTACAAAGCGATTGAATTACAGAATAATGACATCATTATTAAAGGGGTTAAAGATGTCCAATACTTACCTTTGAAAATTTCTTTAAAAGGTGTTCTATCAGATGTGGGTAATGGGTAACATAAGTCTCCAACTTTGGCGCCCTAGCTTGTGCGTGTCGGGCGCCCCTAACTGACGCGGCCCGTCATACCCGCTCCAGATTACAGGCAAGCGCTCACGGCGTTTATGAACACTTAAACCTTTACATCTTACCCTTTACCTTTAAAACTTGATGCATTATATTTGTAACCCTCGCGGGATGTAGCGTAGCCCGGTATCGCGTCCCGACTTAGGTCGGGAAGGTCGTAGTTTTGGGTCGGCAAACTGCATAAGCGAGGTATTTGTAATTTTGAAAAAGTTCGGGATGTAGCGTAGCCCGGTATCGCGCCAGCATGGGGTGCTGGAGGTCGTGGGTTCGAATCCCGCCATCCCGACGATTTGAGTCGAGAGTCTTAAGCCAAAAGTCTTTAGTCGGAAGATTAAAGGCTTTTTCTGTTTTTTACAAATCCTTCGGTTCTCATATCCGTAAAAAATTCAGAAAAAATCCTAAATCTTTAGGTTGAATAAGCCGCTTTTTATATTTTTATAAAGTGGTGTCATTTAGTTGGTTGACGATAGCATCCACTGGCTCGACATCATAACCCCATATTATTTAAACGTAACGCCCAAACCTGGTATGAAAAATTCTTACAAAAACGATTACATTCCTACAGAAGAACTCAGAAAGAGAGCAAAATCTAAAATTCCCAAATTCATTTTTGAATACCTGGAAGGTGGCTGCAACGAGAACATTAATTTGTATAAAAATTCAAAAGATGTCCGTGATATTGAATTAAAGCCGATTTACATCACTGAGCACAAAGAAGCTGATTTAAAAACAGAAATATTCGGGCACACTTACAATGCGCCATTCGGTATTGCGCCGATGGGTTTGCAAGGATTTATGTGGCCCAAAGCACCCGAGATAATGGCTAAAGCAGCTGGAGAAAATAACATTCCTTTTTTAATCAGCACGTTAACAACCGCAACTGTTGAGCGATTGAATGAGCTGGCGGGAGGGGCGTGGTTCCAACTGTATCATCCTAAGGGAGCAGAACTGCGTGACAAGCTGATAAAGAGCGTTGACGCCGCAGGATGCCCGGTTTTGGTGTTGATAATAGACATGCCGACTAAAGCCTACAAGTCGTGGGATATGCGTAACGGGTTTGATATGCCACCAGAAATGTCGGTCAAAAATATATTACAAATGATGGCCAGGCCGGAGTGGGTGCTTAAAACCATATACCACGGCAAGCCCTCCTTCTCTATTATGAAACCCTTTGAAGATCCGGCCAACCGGCAATTTCATTTTGATCATAAGCTGGATGAAAGGAAAATATCGGAAATAAGAGATATGTGGAAAGGTAAGCTGGTTATAAAAGGAGTTTCGTCCGAAGAAGATACAGAGACCGCTATTAAACTAGGAGCCGACGGCATTATAGTTTCCAACCATGGCGGAAGGCAATTGGACGCTGGCCAGTCATCTATCGCGACGCTTGGCCCGATCGTAAAAAAATACGAGGGTAAGATCAAGATCATGATGGATAGTGGTTTGAGAAGTGGTCCGGATGTCGCAAGAGCTTTAGCTTCCGGGGCAGAGTTTACCTTCTTAGGCCGGAATTTTATGTATGCTGTAGCAGCCCTTGGCGCCGAAGGTGCAAACCACATGATCCGTAGCCTCACGATCCAATTAAAACAGGTAATGGAACAGATTGCCTGTGTGCAAGTGAGCGATCTGAAAAACCACCTGGTTAAAAAAGGCGATTAGGGATATCATCGAACCACAAAAGAAACGCCATTATCAAACCCCGAAAAATCGGTCTTCAACCGGCGTGAAACCACTTGCAGGCTATCATTAAATCGCCGGATGGCCAGGTAATGAAATGCGGGCTTGTAGTTAGCGGCTAGGTCGTGGCTGACTTCTTTTGTATAAAGGGGTTGATGAAGACCGCCGCCACCGCCAATAACCAGAAAGTGTTTGCCATTCTCTACAAAATGCTCAAAATTATGTGAGTGTCCAGATACGAAAAGCACGCACTTTTTGGAGTTAATAAAAGCCGGAAGGAAATTCTGGCGAACAGCCATAGAAGGCTTTACGATCTTGCTGTTGGTGTAGGGTGAATGGTGGCAACCAATAATGATAAATTTAACCGAATCGTTCTTGTCCAGCTTCTTGATCATTTGATTGTACCAATTATCCTGCGCCAATATTTCGGCAGAAGTCATTTTGCTGAAATTGGAATTGAGCAGAATGACCGCCGTGGAATCGATGATCTCGGTATAACCTGAAGCCTTATACATTGGGAATCTGGCCTCAAAATTTTTAATCCCCTTTTTTTTCTCTGAACAGCACTT
>Ga0105240_10011337_pt1 | contig 12419 bp, 11 predicted proteins | sample KBSC54metaG_FD_80426 | JGI IMG/M metagenome (GOLD analysis project Ga0105240, IMG submission 80426) | Corn rhizosphere microbial communities from Kellogg Biological Station, Michigan, USA - KBS C5-4 metaG | ecosystem: Host-associated > Plants > Roots > Rhizosphere > Soil | place: Michigan, USA... | reverse complement strand
CCTTGCTGAAGGCATGGACAAGGGCAGCGAGCGGTCCATTACCTTCGCCGGACATGTCGACGGATTTGCCGTCGCGTAACATCCTCGCCTGACAACGCACCACACCGTTTTTGCTCTCGGTTTCGAAACTCTCGAGCTGCCATGGTTTGTTGCGCTCGACGTATTCTTTCCAAAACATCGCTTTCAGTTCCGCGCCGCTGACTTCACGACCGAGTTTGTCCACGGCATCGTTGGCGATGGGGCCGAATTCGCGTTGCATGTCCTTGGGTAGGACGATGCCGAATTCGGATTCCAACAAATACGCGACGCCGCCCTTACCGGACTGGCTATTCACGCGGATGACTTCGCGGTATTCGCGGCCGATGTCCGCCGGGTCAATCGTGAGATAGGGGACATCCCATTGAAGGGGGCCGCCTTTTTCGCGTTCCGCCAGACCTTTCTTGATGGCGTCTTGATGAGAGCCGCTGAATGCGGTGAAAACCAGTTCGCCCGCGTACGGTTGGCGCGGCGGCACGGTCATGCCGGTGCAACGCTCATAGACTTCGATCAGCGCATTCAAATTGCTGAAGTCGAGTTTCGGGTCGATGCCGTGCATGTAGTGGTTCAACGCCACCGTGACGATATCGAGATTGCCGGTGCGTTCGCCGTTGCCGAAGAGCGTGCCTTCGACGCGGTCGGCGCCAGCCAACAGACCTAATTCAGTCGCGGCCACGCCGGTGCTGCGATCATTGTGCGTGTGCAAGCTGATGACGAGCGAATCGCGATTCTTGATGTTGCGGCACATCCATTCGATCTGGTCGGCGTACACGTTCGGCATGGCGACCTCGACGGTGTCGGGCAGGTTCAAAATCATCTTCTTCTCGGGCGTGGGTTGCCACACGTCCATGACGGCCTCGGAAATCTCCTTCGCGAACTCAACTTCCGTCATGCTGAAACTTTCGGGCGAATACTGGAGCATGACTTCCGTGCCCTCCAGCCGATGCAAACGGTCTTTAATCATTTGCGCGCCTTTTACGGCGATGGCTTTGATTTCATCCTTGGACTTGCCGAACACCACGCGGCGCTGGGCCGGTGACGTCGAGTTGTACATGTGGATGATGACCTTTTTGGCGCCGATCAAGGATTCGACAGTGCGTTCGATCAAGTCTTCGCGCGCCTGCACGAGCACCTGCAACCACACGTCGTCGGGAGCGCGTTTCTCCTCGATGAGGCGGCGGTTGAACGTGAACTCTGTGTTCGACGCGGAGGGGAAGCCGACTTCGATTTCCTTGAAGCCGCACTTCACGAGCGTGTTGAACAGTTCCAGCTTCTGGCTGACGTTCATGGGCACGGCGAGCGCCTGGTTGCCATCGCGCAAGTCCACGCTGCACCAGCGGGGCGCGTGCGTGAGGACGCGATTGGGCCATTGCCTATCGGGCAACGACACCGGCGGGAAGGGACGGTATTTCGCTGACGGATTCTTGTGCATTGCTGTGTTCATTGTGTTGTTTTAGGCCGTCGGCGGCGAGGCAAAACAAAAACCCCACCGCCATCAGGCAGTGGGGTTGGTAAATCGTTTTCTGGATGAACCTACGCCCCGACTGCCGCGCTGCCAAGAAGCAGTGCGTTCAGCGAAAGTCGCAGGTTGTTGTTATTCATCGCGGGCGCGAATGTAGCACTGGGCCCGAGTTTGGCAACGGGATTTGTTCGGAGTTCGGCCTTTAGGCGGTTTTGAAAGGCATACGCGGACCGCCTAAAGGCGGAACTCCGAACCCAGCAATCGCCACTGACTGGGTTGCAGATCGCCAAGCTCAAATTCGCCGAAACGGCTGCGGTGGAGCTTGATCACTTCGTAGCCCTGACTGGCGAACATGCGCTTCACTTGATGATAACGGCCTTCGGTGAGTTCCAGCTTCGCTTCACGCGGTGAAAGGATTTCGAGCTTCGCGGGCAAGCAGGGCTTTTCTTCATCTTTTAGCATGAGCGTTCCCGTAGCAAATAATTCGATGAGGGCAGGGGAGATCTCCTTGTCGACGGTGACGTCGTAAATTTTTGCGACCTTGTGCTTGGGAGAGGTCCAGCGTTGTACGAGTTCCCCGTTGTCGGTGATGAGGAGGACGCCGGTGGTGTCTTTGTCGAGACGGCCGACCGTGGTCACGGCGGGATTGCGCTTCAGCCAGCGTGGGGGAAGCAGGTCGTAAATCGTGGGGCCTTCGCCAGCGTCGTGCGAGCAGACATAACCGGCGGGTTTATTAAGCAGGGCAAGGATGCCTTCGGGGCATTCGATGACTTCTCCGTCCACGCGCACCAAGTCAGGAGAAATTTTCTTCTCGGCGGAAGTGATGGGTTCGCCGTTTACGGTCACGCGGCCTTTGCGAATCCAAATCTTCGCTTCACTGCGACCGCAGTAACCGTAGTTGGCGAGAATTTGATCGAGGCGGCGCGGTTGCACGGCGGTTGATTAGCAGATGAAGGGACGCGGGCCAATGCAGTTAAAGAAGAAAAGGTGTGATGAAGGAATTGAACCGCGAAATACGCGGAAGCGAAAAAGGTATCTTGGGAATCGACCCTGCGGATTGGTTCGAGAGTTAACTGGCACGTCCACGTGCTGCGGACGAGGGACCGTCCGCGCTCCTTTTTTAAAAACAAAAACGGAGTCCGGTTGCCCGGACTCCGCTGGTAACTGACAAATTTGTTATTAGTAGCGCTCGCGGCGTTCGCCGCCGCCGCCACCACCGCCGCGAAAATCGCGACGCGGACCACGGTCACCACCGCCACCGCCGCGGTAACCGCCACCGCCGCCACCACCGCCGGGAGGACGCTCTTCGCGCGGACGAGCGACGTTCACGGTCAAGGGACGGCCATCTAGTTCAGCTCCATGAAGAGCTTGAATGGCTTTCTCGGCTTCCTCGGGGGTGCTCATGGTGACGAATCCGAAACCGCGGGGGCGGCCCGTCATGCGATCCATCATCAGGTTGGTCTCAAGGACCGTGCCGTGAGCGGCAAACGCGTCCTGGAGATCATTTTCAGTGGTTTTGAAGGAAAGATTTCCAACAAACAACTTTGTGCTCATTTGATCTTACTGTCGGCAGTACCATTGCTTGCTCCACACTGTTCCCGACTTGCCGGGTTTCAAATCATCACTGAAACGAGTTCACTTGAAGATTTACCATGCCGTGGAAGTCACTAGTTATCTACCTGACGAAATTAACCTGACAAAGCGCCTTAAAAATTGCAAGCGCCATTCGTAAAACTTGTTTTATGCATAAAACTTTAATAATACGATGGTTAGGTGTTAACGGCTCTATGTGCCGTATCCCTAAGGATATGGTCTAATTCGTTCTTGGGAACCTAGCCATGAGTGTGGCTTAATCTCCGCGCGGTGCGACGCAAGACTTATAAGCTACACTCTTCAACCCGGCGAGGTGCTGGATTCGTTTATTGGATCCTCGCGCTTCTTCTATTGGCGGGGCTGGCTTGGGTATGGTGGCACACAGGACGGACGACGACGAAAAAGGGCACACCCACTCATTCGGCCAAGGCGTCGTCGCCTGCGGTGCCAGTAGTTCCAACCCCGGTTCGGACGTCCGAGCCTCCCGCGCAGGTTGTGCAACTGCCGTCAACCATGGTCTTGCCGGTGGCCCCGCGGACTAATCCACCCGTCACGCCGCCGGGTACACCGATAGTGACGCCGCTCCCTTCTGTTTCTACTAACAAGTTTCCGCGTCCGCCGCAGAACACTTTTGAAGCGCAACTGGCGCTGGCGCGGCTTGGTATTTCTTCGGGCTCGATAGATGGTGCGATGGGGTCGCAGACGCGCGCGGCGCTGAAAGCTTTTCAGCAACGCGAGAAGTTGCCGGCAACGGGTAATCTGGATGCCGACACGCGCACGCATCTCTTGTTGGAGACTCCAGCTATCACTAACTATACCGTAACTTCAAACGACCTCGCGCGGCTGCAACCTATCGCCACTACTTGGGTAGGGAAGTCCCAACAAACAGCGCTCGACTATGAAACCATCTTGGAATTGGTGGCGGAAAAATCGCACGCGCACCCGGGTTATATCCGCTCGCTGAATCCAGGTGTGAACTGGTCAAACATCGTCGCCGGGACTGAACTGCGCATCCCCGATGCGTCGTACCCCGAAGTGACGGAGAAAGCGGCGTTCATAAGAATTTCGCTCGCGGGCAAAACGCTCGAAGCATTCGGCGCGCAGTCCAATTTGCTGGTGCACTTTCCGTGCAGCATCGCGCAACGAGTGGAGAAGCGGCCGGTGGGTGAGTTGCATGTCTCCGCCATTGCTCCGAATCCGGACTACACCTTTAACCCGGAAGTATTTCCGGAATCGCCCGAGGCGCAGGCGATCGGGCACAAGCTCATGATCCAGCCGGGGCCGAATAATCCGGTGGGCGTAGCGTGGATCAGTCTCGACAAGCCCGGTTACGGGATGCACGGCACGCCGAACCCGGAACAAGTTGGGCGGACGGAATCGCATGGATGCTTCCGGCTGGCGAATTGGAACGCGGAGTATTTGATCAAGTTGGTGAATATCGGGACGCCGGTCTTAGTTGAGCCGTGACGAGTGACGCGTGATGCGTGAAATTAAATCGACTGTGCTATACTTCACGCCCATGTCACGTGTCACGCATCACGCATCACACCCCTAATGAGTTCACGGTTTGCATTTCATGTCGAGACGGAAGACAAGCGTGGGGGGCTGCCCGAGCGCGTGTTCATTGGGCGGCATGAGGAGGAGACAACGGCGGATGTGTTGCTGAAATTTCTCAGTCTGGCACTGTTTCAACGTGACCGTCTGGAGATCGGAGCCGACTTGCATGATGATAACATCCGGCTCGTTCCGGACTTGGTGCAACTTGACTACACCATGCGGCCAGCGCTTTGGATTGAGTGTGGCGAGGTCACCGCGACCAAGCTCGACAAGCTGGCGGTGAAGGTGCCGGAGTCAGAAATCTGGGTGGTGAAACGGTCGCCGGATGAGATTGAGCCGCTGTTGCACGAGATGGCGAAACACAAACTCCGGCGCCAGCGGTATCATTTGCTGGCGTTTGATGCGGAGATGTTTGATGAGGCGCTCGGCAGTTTGAGTTTGCGGAATGAGGTTTTCTGGGTGCGTGGAGGCTTTGAGCCGCCGACATTGCAATTTGATTTCAATGGGTTGTGGTTTGATGGGGAATTTAAGGTGTTTGAGTTCTGAGAATTTGAACCGGGGATTACGCAGGTGAGACAGGGAAGCCGTTGAAACGGCTGAGGCGAAGAAGGTGTGCTGTTACACCCGGCTCAGACCGGGTGTTAATGAGAGTCGCGGGTTTGCCGAGTGCTTTATTGTAATCAGTGATTTTATGGCCGCCTAGTTAGAGCCTCCTCACGTCGGCTGCTACAATCATGAGATTTCAATTCGTTGACTCGACTACGGCGTTGTGGCCGGGGTTGGCTGCGTTGTGGTCGTGGGCGTCCTGCATGGCGCGTTCTTTGTCGCGCCATAGTGAGCCACGCCAGGGGACGGAATGGCTGGGGTCGTTGCAGACGGCGTAGTGTCCGTAGTCGCTGTAGCGATCCATCTTGCCGGACTGGCCTTGCATCTTGATGGCGCGGGGAGTGTTAGTCTGGCCGCTGTGGCAAGCGGCTAAAAGCAGCGTCGCAATGAGGGTGGTGCCGAGAAATAATTTTTTATACATAAAAACTCCTAAAAGCATTTCGAAGAATGCTCGTGTTTACAGAAAACGGGTAAGCCTCTAGGAGTGAGGAGTCAAATGGGGTGAATTGCCCATGGGAATTTTGACCTCCGAAATTGGATGCGCTTTGAATCCATGAACGCCTCTCGCAGACTCAGACGCACGCATTTTTAAGAGCGACGTCCTAGGTGTCACGCTCTCCTCCATTGCCGATGGAGGAGAGGGTCGGGGAGAGGAGGTGCTCTTAAAAATGATCGAGTACTTTGCACCCACTTCTCCTGGAGTATGGTTTCTTGATGTTCTCGCAGGCGAGCCGCCTGCGCTCCTTGCAATTTTATGACAGCGCCGCCGCGCGATTTTTGGGGAGCTTGCCGAGGTGCAAAGGGAGGAAGCCGTGGAGAAATTTTTGCAGCTCGCGGGCTTGGGCGGCGGTGGGCTGAAGGCCGGGGAGATCGGACCAATCTGATTCGATTAGTGCCGTGAGCAAATCCTGCGTTTCGGGCGTGAGTTTGGTTTCGCTCACGTCGGGTTCCTGGCCGAGTTCGCGGAGGAGTTTGAGTTCGAAGGCGAAGACAGTGCGGGGTTTGGGCGGATGATGCGGTAAAAAATCAAGGAGGCTGGCGAAGAGTTCGTGGATCTCTGGCAACGGGGTTTCGATTTCGGTGGTTTGTTCGATGAGCGCAGCGGCGTATGAGGCTTGCTGAATCCAGCCAAGGTCGTGACGCAAGCGTTCGTGGCGGTCGCGGGCGACGACTTCGCGAAGCGTGTGCAGGTCCGAACGTTTGCTGCGGGCAAAGCTAAAATCACACGCGTAGAACAAATCAAGTTTGCCTTGGAATGGGGATTTCGGCTTGCGCGCACCTTTGGCGACGGTTACGAGGCGACCGAGGTTCGGAGTAAGCCAGTGGATGATCAAGCTGGTCTCGGTGAGAAGACGAGTGCGGAGGATGACGCCTTCGGCTTTGTCTGGGGACGAAGATTGAGGATTGAGGATTGAGGATGGCATGTGGAAGGCGCCTTCGACGATTAATGTCGGCTAGTCGCCGTCCTCCTCATGCCATCTTGGTTTTTGTGCCGTCGCTGCCGGGGGTAACTCTGGCGAAAGGGCGCCGAGGCTGATGATGTATTTGATGCCTTCGGGGACGGACATGTCGAGCTTGGTGACTTTGCTCGCAGGGACGATGATGAGAAAGCCGGAGGTGGGATTTGGCGTCGTGGGGATGAAAACGTTCACGAGTTTTTCGCCGGTTGGGGACGCAGCGAGTTCGTTATGGTCGCTTGTGACGAAGCCGACTGAACGTGAGCCGGGGGAGGGGAATTCAACGAGCACGACGGTCTTGAACGCTGTTTTCTGGCCGGTACTGAAGGCTTCGTTGACCTGCTTGATGGTGCCGTAAATTTTGTTGAGCAACGGGACGCGGAGCATCGTCGCATCAAGCCACGCGATGAGTTTGATGCCGATGTAATAGCGGGCGGCAAAACCGACGAGCGACACCATGAAGATGGCGAGCAACAGCGCGGCGAGGCTCCAATACCAATACATGAGGCCGGTGCTCTTTTCGTGAGTCCACTCATGCGGCAAAAAGAACAGCAGCAGGTCGGTAAAGCTGGAGATGGAGACGAAAACCCACTTCACCACGGCAAGCGTGATGACGCCGGGCAATACGACGACGAGGCCAGTCAGGAAACTGGCCCGCCAACTCGCTAACGGCGATTTCGTCACGCGGGCGAGTGTAGGGGGAAAAATGACGAATGGCGAATGACGAATGCTTGGCCGTGCCGAAACGGTGTTCGGTGCTTGGCGCAGGGCGAGGTTTGGACGAGTCTTGCGGACGACCGTCAATGGCCGGAGGCGCAGCGAGCTGGGACATCCCGCGCTCGAGAATCAGGCGGCGCGTGCGATTTTAGTGAAGGTGAAATCTCGTCCCAGTTTTCTGACGAGGCGGTTTTCGTGGCGCTTCATCTCGCGACGGGCGACGGGTTTAAGGTCATCGTGGCCACAGAGGTGGAGCAGGGCGTGGACGATGTAGCGGACCACTTCGGATTGCCAGGTGGTGCGGAACTCGCGGGATTGGGAGACGGCGACATCCACGCAAATAAAGATTTCACCCAGTAAAGAACGCGGAGTGCGGAACGCGGAACGCGGAACCGGATCGGAGTAGTCGAAGGTGATGACGTCGGTGGGGCCTTCGTGTCCCATTTGGGTCTCGTTGATTTCAGCCATCCGTTTGGCGTCCACGAGGTAGAACGTCAGATCCCAGTGCGCGATTCCGAGTTCGGCCAGGGCGGTGAGGGCGATCTCTTTCAGCAACGCGCGGTTGACGGGTTTGGTGCGTTGCTTGTTTTCAAATTTAAGGGTTGAAGCATTGCAGCGTAGAAGCGTTGAAGAGGAGGCCTCTTCAACGCTTAAGCTCTTCAACTTTTTAACTCGAACTTTGCTCACGCTTACCTGTCGGTTTCACGGCGTTTGCCGCGATGTTCTTCGTAGGCGCTGATGATGCGCATGACGAGGGGGTGGCGGACGATGTCGCGTTTGCCGAATTCGCAGATGCCGATGCCTTCGATGTTGCGAAGAGTGCGATGCGCTTCGATCAGACCGGAGTGCTTGTTATTGGGCAGGTCGATTTGCGTTTCGTCGCCGGTGATGACGGCTTTCGAATTCATGCCGAGACGGGTCAAGAACATGAACATCTGCTCGGTGGTCGCGTTCTGCGCTTCGTCGAGGATGATAAAGGCGTTGTTCAAGGTGCGTCCGCGCATGTAGGCAAGCGGGGCGATTTCGATGGCGCCGCGTTCGGTGTTCTTCTGGATTTCCTCGACGGGCATCATGTCGTGCAGCGCGTCGTGGAGCGGGCGCAGATACGGCAGGATTTTTTCGTTGAGGTCGCCGGGGAGAAAGCCGAGGGCTTCCCCAGCCTCGACGGCGGGGCGAGTCAGAATAATACGGCCAATTTTACCTTCGCGCAGCGCAGAGAGCGCCATGGCGACGGCGAGATAGGTCTTACCGGTGCCGGCTGGGCCGATGCCGAAGGTGATGTCGTTCTTGCGGATGGTTTCGACGTAATTCTTCTGGCCGACAGTCTTCGCAGTGACGCTGGCCTTCTTTTCGTGCGTCTGGATGCGGTCGCTCATCAAGTCCTTGAGCGTGGTGACGCCTTCATGTTTCACGACTTGCAGGGCGTGATTGAATTCGCGGGTGCGGATGGGCGTGCCGGCTTTCAGCAGACCTTCGAGTTGCAGGAAAAGGTTCTTGGCGCGTTCCACGGCGTCGGCGGTGCCTTCGAGCGTAAGCGAACCTTCGCGTCCGCTTACTTTGACGTCGAGCTGCTCTTCGAGGTGCTTCAGGTTCTTCGGGTCGTTGTTGTAAAGCTGTTGGGCGACGCGGGCGTTTTCAAAGTGGAGGGTTTCGGTGGGCATGGGGCGGGGCTAGTTACAGGTTGCAGGTTGAAAGTTTCAGGTTTTGTAATGCAGGCGCGAGTCAGTGGTCCGTGGTCAGTAGTTGGTATGCGTGATACGTAAAACGCAATTCTGTCTCACTCTTCACGCTTTCATGGCTTCGCGCAACTTGGCGGCGATCTCAGTCAGGGCTTGGGGAACGACGCCGCAATCGGCGATGACGGGCATGAAGTTGGTGTCGCCGCCCCAACGTGGGACGATATGGATGTGCAAATGTTCCGCGATACCGGCGCCGGCGCATTTGCCAAGGTTGATGCCGATGTTGAATCCATCCGGGCGCATGACCTTTGTGAGCGCAGTCTGGCAGCGGCGGACGAGGAGCATGAGGTCGGCAAGTTCCTGTTCGTTCAGGCCGAAGAGGTCGGCGGTTTGCTTGTACGGGACGACCATGAGGTGGCCACCGTTGTACGGATAGCGGTTGAGCAGGGCGTAACAGGTCTTGTCGCGGGCGATGACGAGGTTGGCAATGTCGTCACTGGATTGGGCAATGCGTGTGAACAAGCTCTCGTCAAGGACGGGCTTGGGGCCGAGAATATACTCGATGCGCCAAGGCGCATGCAGCGAATCCATGGGAGAACGGTAAGGAAGGCGAAAGGGAAATGGAAGAGTGAAGAAGGTAGGCTTTACGCGAATTTCACGAATTAACGGGAATGCGGAGGCGGCGGAATATTCAATTCCCGACGCTTGCCGAATTGGGGTGAATACGCGGAGCTTTTATTATTCACCTTTGCTGACAGGCAAAAGCGCTGCGAGCGGGGACCGCTCGCGCTCCGGAGAATGAAGCGCACGGGCGAGACGCCCGTGCCACTACGCTTACTTCTGCGCGGCAATTTTGGCCTTAAGGACGTGCAACAGCGCCTTGACCGCGAGCTCGATGAAGAGGAACGGTTTGGCGATGAAATCGTTGCCGCCACTCATGGTGGAGTTGGCGCGGCTTTCGAAGTCGTTGAGGCTCGTCACGAAGACGACGGGGGTCGTCTTGTTCTTCGGATGAGCGCGCAGGCGGCTGCACAGCTCGAAGCCGGTCATGTTAGGCATGTCGACGTCGAGGAAGATAAGATCGAACTTGTTTTCCGTGGTCATCTGATATGCGACCAGCGGGTCTTCGATGCTGACAGATTTCAGTTTGGCTTTTTCCAGCGCGTACGTGATGGCGCGACGGGAGATGGCTTCGTCGTCCACGACAAGGATGTTTGTCGGGGGAACTTCCTGGCGATCGGGCAGGGTGCCGCGTTCGAATAAGAGTCCCAAGAAATCGACCGACGCTGCGACGGTGCGGAGCGTGGAGGGATTAATGTTTTTCGGTTTCTCGTAGAGCTCCTTGAGCAAGGCTTCGGCAGCGTCGGACATCTGCGCTATGAGCATCATGCCGGCGACGCCGGCATTGCCGGTCATACCGTGGACGCGGCGGTAAAGATCTTGAACCTGCTTGAGGCGGGCCATTTCGTTGTCGGCCTTGATGAGGGCCTGCAAATTGGAACGCATCGCGGAGAGCGCGGCGGGAAGCGTTTCGATAAATTCCTTGCGCAACTGGGCTTGGAATTCGGTATCGGCATCACCAACACTCATCTGTTGGGGGCGGGGCGCGTTGGGTGCGTTAGACGAAATCACGACCGGGGCGGGCGCGCCGGGGCGTGCTTTTGTCGCCGAACCGGTAGCGGTGGCGGTAGCCGGGGTGATGGCGGTGGCGCCGGGATTAACCATGCCCAGAGTGGTGCGCAGGGCTTCGACAATATGCTTCGGCGTGCAACTGGACTTGGAGAGGCACTTGGTGGCGCCGGCTTTCCAAGCGTCCTGCACCATGTTGGACAGGTAGGTGTTGGAGAAAACAATGATGGGTGTGTTGGCGAAAGCGGTTTCCGCGCGTAACTGTTTCATCAGCTCGACGCCCGTGATCTTCGGGAGCATCAGGTCGAGCAGCACCGCGTCGGGCTTGAATTCCCTCATGGTGGATATCCCCGATTCACCGTCCAGGGCGATCTCAACCTTGAAGCCTTCAACGCTCAGCTTGTTGCGGTAGATGTTAGCAACAATCTGGTCGTCCTCGATGATCAGTACTTTTTTTTCCATGAGATTTTACTGTGCAAATTGTGGTGGAGTGGTCAGGAGCGAATTGAGTTTTTCGCGGACGCGGGCAAATTCGTGCTCGCACTTGGCCGCGAGTTCCGAGGCGCCATCAAGTTTTTCCTCGACGCCGAGATGTTCGAGTTCGCGGAGTAGGGGAGCCATGGTGACCATCCCGCATGTGGCGCTCGCGCCAGCAGAGCTATGGGCGATGCGGCGGACTTCGGGCGCATTTCCGGTCTTAACGGCGGTCTGCAATTGATCCAGTTGCTTGCGCGTCTGGTCGAGATAGAGGTTGATCAGCTCGCGCAGGCTTTCCGTGGTGCCGTCCGAGAACTCCATGAGGCGTTCCACGTCAACCGGTGGCAATTCAGTTTGTTTAGGCATGGCAACAGTTTCGGTTTTAGGTTCAGACTCAGTCGCCCCGTTACCCTCGTTTTGCAAGCTCAGAATCTTTCCGCCCCAGGTTTCGATCGCCACGCGGACGTCTTCAGGCCGGACCGGCTTGGAGACATAATCGTCCATGCCAGACTCGATGCACTTGTCGCGGTCGCCAACCATGGCGCTCGCGGTCATCGCTATTACTATGACTGGTGGCGTGAGGTTTGGGAATTGTGAATTTTGCTTCTGCCGTTCGCGGATGAGGATGGTGGCTTCGAGGCCGTTCATCTCGGGCATCTGCAAATCCATGAAAACCAAGTCAAACCGTTCTTTTTGCAACGCTTCAACAGCCTCGCGGCCGTTGTTGGTGACGGCGGCTTTGTAACCCATCTGCGCGAGGATGCGTTGGGCCACTTTCTGATTAATGACGTTGTCGTCGCACACCATGATGCGCAAAGGCAGTCGGGAGGCGAGCGCGGGATCCAATTTCTTCGGCGTAGCGGGCTTGATTGGCGGGGATGCGGCTTTCGAGCCCGAGACTATGTGGATGAGCGCCTCGCGAAGCTTGCTCGGCTTGGCCGGCTTGGTGAGCGAGGCTGCGAGATTGGCCGTAACGACTTCGGGGGCGTCGATGCGGACGCCCATGGACGTCAACAGGACGATCGGGATATGCGCGTATGCAGGTATTTTGCGGATTTCATTCGCGAGCATCACGCCGTCCATGCCCGGCATTTGCATGTCGAGAATGATGATGTCAAAAGCTTCGGTGCCGCGCAGGCGATCCAGCGCTTGTTGGCCGGATTGAGCGGTGCTTGGGATCATGCCCCACTTGCTCGTCTGCAATTT
>Ga0105240_10011336_pt1 | contig 12420 bp, 13 predicted proteins | sample KBSC54metaG_FD_80426 | JGI IMG/M metagenome (GOLD analysis project Ga0105240, IMG submission 80426) | Corn rhizosphere microbial communities from Kellogg Biological Station, Michigan, USA - KBS C5-4 metaG | ecosystem: Host-associated > Plants > Roots > Rhizosphere > Soil | place: Michigan, USA... | reverse complement strand
ATCGATACTTGGGGCCTAGTGAGTTGGGCACGGCCATTGCCTGCGTCGCGATGAAGATCTCAAAGCGTGAAGATAGCTGTTTTAGAACTTCCTGGGCGCCGGGCATGAGCGGAAGGTCTTCAAAGAAGTCTTCCGCATCGAGGAATGCTCTGAGCCGGAGTTGCCGGTCGTGCGGAGTGACCTCCCAGAGGCCTTTGCCTGAGAGATCTTCGAGCGTCACTTCCTCTTCGAAGGCCTGGTTGTAGCGGCGAAGGTGCTCGGCCAGCGTATCGGCCATCACCTCATCCATATCCACGCAGATGCGCTTCAACTTGCGTTCATCTCCCATGAAGTTTCCGCCGATGCGAGCAGCTGCCTATGCACCCGCCTGTCTCGGTTTGCGGATTGCCCTCCCCGTATCGGCGATAGCCGGGTCGGGCTGAGCCGGCTTGGCAGCGGCTGCCATCGCGGGATCCCAGTAGAGCAGGCGCCCGCAACTGTCGCAGTTGAGCAGTTGGCCTTCGCGCAACTGGTTCCAGACCTGCGGTCTCACGCCCATACGGCAGCTCATGCACTGCTGGTTTTCAGTGCGGGCGATTCCCGAGCCTCGTTGCGCGGCAATGCGGTCGAAGCGCGCGAGCAGATCGGGGTCGATGAGCTTTCGCAATTGTTCGCGCTCAGCGGCCAGGCCGGCCTGCTGTTCGGCGATCTGCTTCTGCTGGCCGGCGACGTACTCGCGCGTTTTGTCCAGCGTGGCGGCCAGTTCTTCCACCTGCTTGCGGGCGGCAGCGAGAGCAGCTTCCTGAGCTTCAGTGCGCTCCAGGCTCGCGAACTCCTCGTTTTCAAGGCGTTCGATCTCCGAGTTGGCGAAGTGGAGCTCGTGGTCGATAGCCGCAGCCTGTGCCGTCGTAGTCACCGAATCCTGCTGTGTCTTGTAACGGTCCGCCTTCTGGCGGTGCTGCTGGACCTCGCGGTCCAGTTTGGTTCGCAGAGAATCCTCCCGGTTCAGCGCATCGGAAGCAGCCGCTGACTGCTTCTGCATCGCATCCAGAGCCGATTGCGCTTCGGCGATTTGCGCCGGCAGCGTTCTCGACAATTGGATCAGGCGGCCACGTTCAGTTTCCACGTTCTGCAGCTTCACCAGGTTTTCAATCTGCTCTTGCATGGCTGCCAAGCAGTTTATTGCATCGGCCACGAAAGCAGAAAATCGTGCCAGATGCCTGCCCGCAGGCATCCAAGTAGAAGGATGCAGCAACGGGGGGACGAAGGCATGCCTGGACGCAGAGCGCGGTGGCCCTACTGGGTCGGCGGAAGCGTATTTGCGTTCCTGGCCACCGTGGCGATCATCGTCGACATTCTTGCCCATCGAGCCGAGCCGTTTGTTCGGCAGCAGGTGATTCAGGCCCTGTCAGAGCGCTTCCACGCCCATGTGGAGCTCGACAGCTTCCATCTATCTCTGGGCAACACCCTGCGCGGCGAGTGGGGCGTCTGGGGAGAGGGCAAGGGCCTCCGCATCTGGCCTCCAGCGGAGGTCGAAGGCGTACAGGTTCCGATACCCAAGCCGCCCATGGCGCCACTCGTCAAGCTCGACGAGTTTCACTTCCATGCGCCGCTGCATTACACCTCGGGGCAGCCCATCCACATCACGATGGTCCGGCTCAAGGGCCTCGATATTCACTTCCCTCCGCGCTCGCGAATGCGCAGGGGCGGGGAGCCAAGGCCGGCAGAGGAGTCGAGTAGACCCAGCGTCAGCCTGATTGTCGACGCCCTCGACTGCACGGACGCAAAGTTCACTCACGACTCCGACGATCCGAACAAGATTCCGCTGGAGTTCGTCATTAGCAGGTTCAAAGCGAAGGGCGTTCACTCTGGATCGCCGGTGAACTACGAAGCCGTGGTGCAGAACCCCAAGCCGCCGGGCGAGATTCATACCACTGGCGCTTTCGGCCCGTGGGTGGTCGATGACCCTGGAAACAGCCCTATTCGAGGCGATTACACGTTTAAGCATGCAGATCTCTCGGTGTTCAACGGCATCGCCGGCATGCTGGATTCGAAGGGACACTACCTTGGCACATTGCGGTCGATGCAGGTCGACGGTGAGACGGACACACCGGATTTCCAATTGGAGCGTTTCGGCCACACTATGGTGCTGCACACCGATTTCGACGCCAGGGTGGATGGCACCACAGGTGACACGTGGCTCAACGCGGTTAACGCCACGATGGACAGCTCGCACTTCGTCACCAAGGGGCAGGTGGTGCGCGTTTTGAGGCCGGGCGACGATGGCCGCCTGCATAGCGTCGGTCATGACATCATCCTGAGCGTCGACGTGGATCGGGCACGGATTGAAGATTTTCTCCGGCTTGCGACCGATTCGCCAGTACCGATCCTTGACGGTGGCGTCGAGGTACAGGCTCAGTTGCATATCCCGCCTGGGAAAGTGTCGGTGATCGACCGAATGACGCTCAAGGGCAACTTCCAGCTGAATGACGCGCAGTTCACCAGTCTCACGGTACAAAAGAAGATCCGGGAACTCAGCCTCCGCGGGCAGGGCAAACCCGATGAATTGAAGTCTGCTGAGGACGAGAAGATAAAGTCACAGGTCCAGGGCGAGTTCGACCTGCGCGGCGGAGTACTCACCATCCCCAGGGTGACCTACACCGTCCCCGGAGCGGATATTCACCTGCACGGCACCTACCGCACGAAGGGGCAGACGCTGGACTTTACCGGAACGGCGAAAATGCAGGCGAGTCTCTCCAAAATGGTAGGCGGATGGAAAGGCTTCCTGCTGAAGCCGGCGGATCGATTCTTCCGCAAGAACGGCGCGGGCGCCGAGATCCCGATTTACATTGCCGGAACCCGCGACGATCCGCACTTCGGATACAACGGCGGCGGCGGGAGCCATCCCGACCGGCCCGACAGGTAAATAGCCCGAATGTTGCACGGTGCCCCTGCGCCGATTGCGTAATGTTCACGGCGGCTCACGATCGGTCTGCGTATAATTCTCCGCAACATTCAATTACCTGAATTTGCGGAGGCTCCTATGGACATGGTCGCCCTGGTCCTGTTGCTGGTTATCGGCTTTATCGCGCTCATCACCATTCTGGGCAGCTTCTTCACTGTGAACACTTCGCAGGTGGCCGTGATCACACGTTTTGGCAAGTTCCTGCGAGTTGCCGAAGCGGGGCTGAACTGGAAAACTCCGTATATCGACCGTGTTGCCGGGATGGTGAGTTTGCGCGTGAACCAGATCGCGCTGACCATGGAGACCAAGACGAAGGACAACGTCTTCGTCACGATTCCGATTTCCGTGCAGAATCGCGTGCGCCCGGAGCGTGTGTATGACGCTTTCTACAAGCTCTCCGACCCAGTGGCGCAGATCAAGTCGTACGTGGAGCAGGTGATCTTGGGGCACGTGCCCAGCATGACGCTCGACGAGGTGTTCGCGTCTCAGTCCAGCATCGCCGCGGCTGTTAAGCAGGAACTCGATTCCGACATGGCAGCCTTTGGATATGAGATTGTCAACGTGCTCGTCACTGACATCATCCCTGACACCAAGGTCAAGTCCGCCATGAACGACATCAATGCCGCGCAGCGCGAGCAAGTGGCAGCAACCGCGCGAGGCGAGGCCGACAAGATCCTCGTCGTCAAGAAAGCCGAAGCCGAAGCGGAAAGCAAAGCGCTGCAGGGGCAGGGAATCGCCAACCAGCGCAAAGCCATCATCGAAGGTCTTCAGACCTCAGTCGAGCAATTCCAGAAAGCGGTTGAAGGCGCAACGCCAAAAGACGTCATGCAACTGGTGCTTGTCACGCAGTACTTCGACACCCTGAAATCCATCGGCGAGAGCGACAAGACAAATACACTCTTCCTCTCGCATTCTCCGATGGCCGTAAAAGAAGTCTCAGATCAGATCCTGGAGTCGATGCTGATTGCTCAGAACTCGAGTGTGATGTCGCGGTGATCGCAATCCCCAATCACTCCTGAACGTATCCGAGTTTTCTGCTTAACTCTTCGCCGGGTGCCAGATACAGCAGTCGGTCCGGTACATCGTCTGTGATGCCAATCGCGCCGAAAGCAGAAAACAGGATGAAAGCTGCGATGCCGGTGCCTGCGGCGCACGCGGGGCATGCCGCGGCTAGCACGACAGTGCCCCAGATGCCTGCACCTATGCCGGCGGCCAGCCCGATCAACACCCGCCGCCGCAGGACATCATCACCAGGGAGAATCAAAGCGGCGATCTGGTTCAACCGGTACACGCGGGGACTGCCGATTACCCGAGCGCAAACAAGCTCGTCGCCCCTGAATGACTGGATACGGCAGGACTGTCGGCGGCTCGGCTGATCGAAGGTGACCACATAGACCTTACGGCGAGAGGCTCCGTGAAGCTGGGCGTTAGACCAGGAGTGGCTTTGAGCGGCAGGAGACAAGACATCTGTCGCGGTCTGTGATTGGGAGCGCTCGATCGTCGTTGAGCTGACCACGGTCGCAAAGAGGAAGATTCGGAGGGAAGAGCGCAGCTGCATCGGCGGACTCCTGAACTGGATTGGGACCATGACATCCGAAGTTGTCTTCTTGTGGGCAGATAAATGGTCAGTTTCGTGAGTGTCACACTGGGGGCTTTCGTGTGATACTTTGGCCTGTTCACGCCGCAGCCGCAGTTACGAGTTGCGGAATCAACGCCCATGCACGAGGCAAACTGCAATGCACTGGACCAAGTCTTCCGTAATCGCCGCCGCAATCTCCGCATTCGTACTCACGAGCGGATCGCATGTTTCGATCGCCGCCGCGCAATCTACTTCGACGACCGTCGCCCAGGCGATCAAAGACCAGCCCACAGGGCCTGAGTGGTGGCGTCACGCGGTGATCTACGAGCTGTACCCACGTAGCTTCCAGGACTCGAACTCGGATGGTGTCGGCGACCTGAAAGGCATCACCTCGCGTCTCGACTACCTCCACGATCTCGGCATCGATGCGATCTGGATCACGCCGATGTATCCGTCGCCGGGCATCGACTATGGCTACGACATTTCCAACTACGTCGCAATCGATCCGCTCTACGGCTCCATGGAGGACTTCGACAACCTCGTTGCCGAGGCAAAGAAGCGCGACATTCGCATCATCATGGACTACGTGATCAACCACACGTCAGACAAGCACGAGTGGTTCATCGAGTCGCGCTCATCGCGCGACAATCCGAAGCGGAACTGGTACGTGTGGCACGATGGCAAGGGCCAGACCGCAACGGACAAAGGCCAGCCGCCGAACAACTGGCAGTCGTGGTTTGGCCACTCGGCCTGGCAATGGGATGAGAAGACACGGCAGTACTACTACCACTACTTCTACGTGGAACAGCCCGATCTGAACTGGCGCAATCCAGAGGTGCACAAAGCCATGGACGGTGTGCTCGACTTCTGGATGCAGCGCGGTGTGGCGGGCTTCCGTATCGATGCAGTTTCGCGCCTGTTTGAAGACCCGCAGATGCGCGACGATCCATATTTGCCGGGCCACAACGCATACGGTGATCGCAACATTCAGCACAAGTACACCGACGATTTGCCGCAAGTCCATGACGTCCTCAAGGAAGTGCGCAAGGTAGTCGACAAATATCCCGGCAATCCGGTTCTCGTCACTGAGGCCGATGAGCCCAACGTGCAGGCGTTGACGAAAATGTACGGCAATGCAGACGAAGTGCAGTTGCCGATGGACTTCCAGATTGCCGACGTAAACGAGCTTTCCGCGCCGCGCTTTCGAAACCTCTTCAGCGACATTGAAAATAACTCCGCTCACGGCCAGCCAGAGTTCTTCTTTTCAAATCACGACCAGCGCCGGCAGTGGGACCGTTACGGCGACGGCGAGCACAACGATCAGATCGCGAAGCTGATGGCTGCTCTCGAACTCACCGCCCGCGGCACGCCGCAGATGTACTACGGTGAAGAACTCGGCATGCGCACCACAGATCCAGCGCGCGTAGAAGATGTACATGACCCAATTGGAAAGCTGGGCTGGCCGAAGGAAAAAGGCCGTGACGGCGAGCGCACTCCGATGCAGTGGGATGGAACCCCGGAGGCCGGATTCACAACGGTAAGCAAACCATGGCTCCCCATCCCGCCCACATCGACGAAGTACAACGTCCAGACGGAGAGCAAGGATCCTGATTCGATCTACAACGCGTACAAGCGGCTACTGTCCTTGCGCAAAACAGAGCCGGCTTTGCGCGATGGAGCGCAGATCGGAATCAACAACGACGACAAGGACGTCTTCGCTTTCGTGCGGACAACTGGCGATGCGAGCATCGTCGTCGCACTAAACATGAGTTCCAAGCCTCAGAAGATCACACTCGATTGGAAGAGCGCGGGAGTGAGCGGAACCAAACTCGTTCCGCTGTACAACTCTCCGAAGTTCAGCACCGATACGGGCGACCGGGTAGAACTGCCACCATTCGCGGCACTAGTGGCCAGAATCGAGTAAAACCTCAAAACTCGCCTCCGGCCATCGATACCACGTCCATGTTTCGGATCACTGAAATGAAAGCGATCCAGAGGTATAGTCCGAGTAATTGGAGAGAGGTATGTCAGAACCCTCTCCTTCTTCGCAGGCATTCGAAGCCGAGAAGTATCGTGTGCGCGTGATTCGATATATACGCTACCTGCTCCGTGGAGAGGAGGAAGCTGAGGATCTCACGCAGGAGACTCTGCTTCGCGCACTTCAGCAGCACGCCAATCTGCGGGATCCAGCCGCTATGGAAGGCTGGATCTACCGGATTGCAACTCGCATCTGCCTGGATCGGCTCAGGCAGCGAAAACGCACATCCGGTCATCATCTTGATCTCCCAGCAGAGGAACTGCCGATCATTGATCGCGTGCAGCCTTCTCCGTTTGCGGTCATCCAGCACTCTGAAATGAGTGAATGCGTCAATCAGTATGTGACCGAGCTGAAAGACGGATACAAGGCTGTCGTTCTGCTGCACGATGCGGAGGGACTTACCACCCAGGAGATTGCAACACTCTTACGTCTTCCCATCTCGACCGTGAAGATGCGCCTCCACCGAGGACGTCAGAGGCTAAAGGCATCTCTGAATAGCGCCTGCGATTTCGGCCACGATGATCGCGGAGTCTTGATCTGTGAACCGAAGCTCACCAAAAAGTGAAAGGCAAGGTTCTCGCTATTCATTCGCAGCAAATCGAGTCGTCCTTCTCGGATGCGCCCGCGCGATTTCCCAGGTAGCGAACAAGGATGACACTGATGCCTATGACAATCAATGCTATTGGAAACACAGGCAGGTTCAATCCCAGCACCGACCCTATCCCGGCAATCAGCGCAATTGCCCCAGCCGAGAATGCGATTTCGCTTATCCGAAAACGATGGATAATGCGGGCAAATGTAAACAACAGAATGATCGCCCCAACTGCGATCAGCCAGGATCTGCTGGGCACACGCGCATCAGGAATTAGCCAGAAAATACCGGTGACAATCAGAAGAGAGCCCCACCCGAGATCGTCCAGGAGCCGTTCCGCTCTTGGCATGAGGCGGGCCGTGATCATCGAATTTGCTTTCGCTGTAGTCATAAATCCTCCAATTCCTTATTGGTCGGAATCTGCTTACGGGCCCGCGCAACCGCATGTTTCTGGTTGACGCGGCATCTTCGCCATATCAAGCGTCTTTCGTCCTGCAGCCAGGGGCCTGTTCATACGGGATACCACCTCGGGGCCCACTGCTTTCGCGAAGCAATCAATCTTCTGCGTTCCGGCGGTTATCCGAAGTGTGCGGTCAATATCGAGCCAGTTGCAGCCTTCGTTCAAAGCGCGGGCGATCATTTTCTCTGCGCATTTTTCGCACCCGCCGACGATCACCATGACGATTGGGATCAGTTCCTGCAGTCTCGATTCGGTCTTCTGATCCTCGGACTGAGTTGATCCAGTGTTCAAACCGGTCGAGCCTTGTGCTTTTTTCATCTCGTTTCCTCTTCTATTCCGGTCTCTGAATCTCCGCTTCACTACCAAGGACGAAAGCTGCCAAAAAATGGATACACTTGGCAGCCGCTGAGCGATCTACGTGCTATCAGGTTGAGGCCAGCTTCGAGATCACTCTCCGAATGGCCGCGGCACTTTCAACTCCCGAAGACCTATGTGACTGTGGTAGTTTGGCCTGTTCACACCGTTGCCGGTTTAACGAGCACGGAAACGGGGCCTGCGAACGCCTGTCGATCCCGCCTGCCCCACACACAAAAGGAGACCGCAATGCACTGGACCAGAAGTCTTGCAATCATCGCCGCAGCCGCAATCACACTTGGAACGGGGACACTGAAAGCTGCCGCCCAGGAATCCTCCAGCGCCACAAACGAAAAGAACTGGTGGCGTAACGCAGTGTTCTACGAGATCTATCCGCGCAGCTACGCCGACGCCAACAATGATGGTATCGGCGATTTAAAGGGCATCACCGCGCATCTTGATTACCTGAAGGACCTGGGCGTAGATGCTATCTGGCTCACGCCGATCTATCCTTCGCCGCAGGTCGACTTCGGATACGACATCTCCGACTACGTGGCGATCGATACGCAGTACGGCACGATGGCCGACTTTGACCGCCTGATGGCTGAAGCCAACAAGCGCCACATCCGTGTGCTGATGGACATGGTGATGAACCACACGTCGGATAAGCACAAGTGGTTCCTGCAGTCGCGCTCCTCGAAGACAAATCCATACCGCGACTGGTACGTCTGGCACGACGGCAAGGGCGAGACGGCAACCGACAAAGGCCAGCCCCCGAACAACTGGCAATCGGTCTTCGGCGGCTCCGCATGGGAGTGGGACGACAAGACGCGCCAGTACTACTACCACAAGTTCTACACGCAGCAGCCGGACCTGAACTGGAACAATCCCAAGGTTCGCCAGGCCTTCAAAGACGTGATCGCCTTCTGGCTGAAGAAGGGCGTAGCCGGATTCCGTTTCGACGCGATCACGACTCTCTTTGAAGATCCAAATCTTACGGACGAAGGCGTCGTCAAAGACAAGAACGGCAACCCTGAAATACGCAACGGCGAGCCGGTGCTCGACAACTCTAAGACCGACAACCTGCCCGAAGTTCACGACGTGATGGCGGAGATGCGCGCAGAGTCAGACAAGTTCTCGACCGAAAAATATCCGGGAACGCGCGTCTTCATCGGTGAGACCTATCTGCCTAACATCGCCGAGTTGCTCAAGCAGTACGGAACGCCGGAGAAGCCGGAGTTCCACCTGCCCATGGACACGCAGATTCTGCTAATTAACAAGATGGATGCGAGTGCATTCCGCGCCAAGCTTGAGGACGCGGAGAGCGAACTAGGCAGCAACGTTCCTCTGTTCGTCTTCGACAATCACGACAATCCGCGGCTTGATGCCCGCTATGGCGACGGCGTCCACGATACGGACATCCAGCGCGTCATCTCCACGGTGCTCTTCGCCAACAAGGGTGCGGCCCTCTTCTACCAGGGCGACGAAATCGGCATGAAGACGACTCCGCCGGCCCGCAAGGAAGACGTGAAAGACCCGGTGGGACTCCGCTTCTGGCCGGCCTACAAGGGCCGCGATGGCGAACGTACGCCGATGCAGTGGACATCAGGGCCGAATGCAGGGTTCGACAGTGCCAGCGCGAAGCCGTGGCTGCCGGTGCCCTCGAACAACTCCACCATTAACGTGCTGGCAGAGAAGTCCGATCCCAAGTCGCTCTACTCGTGGTATCACTCGCTCATCCAGCTCAAGAAGACGAATGCTGCCTTTGCTGAAGGAAACGACACCATGCTCGATCGGAACAACAAGAATGTTCTGAGCTGGAAGCGTCAAGCGGCTGGCGCACCGCCGGTGATCGTCTGCGCCAACTTCAGCGCGGAGCCGCAGTCGGTGGACCTTGTGAGCCAGGGCATTCCTGAAGGCGCCATCACCACGCTGCTCAAGACGCCCGGTGCGTCTGACCCGTCCACGCTGAAGCACATCAACCTGGGACCGTATGGGGTCTACATAGGCCAGCTTCAGTTCATGATCAGCCACTAAGGCGATTTTGTTCTGATCCGCACGGCGGCTCTCGGAACGAGGCCGCCGTCGTGTTTTCAGCCGCCGCGCTCGGTGCCTCGACAGTGCCAGCAGAAGCGCTCTAATATGCTTGAACGTCCTCCCGGAAGGACGATCAAACTCAGACCACAAGCTCGTCAGGAACAAAACCTATGGCAGAAACGACTCCCGAAAGGGCAAGAATTTTTCAGGCTGCTCTCGCCGACCATCTTCAGATCGTCAAGGCTCTCAACGACCAGCAACGCGTGCTGGACCAGATTGCTTCCGAAATGGTCCTCGCTGTACGCATGGGCGGCAAGATCCTATGGTGCGGCAACGGCGGCAGCGCGGCCGACGCTCAACACCTGAACGGGCAACTGGTGGTCCGCTTTCGTCACGACCGGCCCGGCATCCCCTCCATCGCACTCTCCACGGACACGTCCATCCTGACGGCTGCCAGCAACAACTACGGCTACGAGCACATCTTCCAGCGCCAGGTGGAGACCCTGGCCCGCAAAGGAGATGTAGTGGTAGCCGTCTCGACGTCGGGTAACAGCCGCAACGTGTTCCTGGCGCTCGAGGCCGCCCGCAAAATCGGGGCCGTCACTGTGGCTTTCACCGGGAAGGGCGGAGGGCAGATTGCCAAGGCGGCGGACTTCCTCTTTGAAGTCCCATCCAGCGACACGCCTCGCATCCAGGAGGCTCATATCCTGGCGGGCCATATTCTTTGTGAGGTCCTGGAACTCGAATTGACCCAGAATGCCGGCGCTCAAAACCAGAACGGGGCAGGGATCAAAAGTCCTCTTCCGTCTCGTTCTCTGTGAAATTCGGGATTGATTCCGGAAAATCATCACCCGCCTCGCGAAGGCGCGAGAGAGTCTTCCGGTAGAACCAGGCCGCTGCAAGTCCGCCCAGAGCAGCCGAAACGGCCGCGATGGCCCCCACCTTCACCCACCCCAAGGCAGCGTCACCGGAGCTCGCGGACGGGGCTTCAGCACGTTGCATCATCTTACCCGGGTCCGAACTGGATGATTTCAGGGTATTTGGCATGGAACGGCGTCGTTCTGACAATTTCGATTCTAGACGTATCTTGAGGCAACCAAACGTGCCTTTCAAGGCTCCAACTGGTCGACATGGCAAATGTCCCGCATGGCGATAAAATATCGATTTTTGTATTTGCTCAAAACGGAATCTATAGTATCGTGTAGATATTCCAGTGATGGAGAGTGGTCTTCCTGATCACGCCAAAGCTGGAAGTAGTTTGCGTCACTGGCCTCCCGGCACGAACAGCAAAACGTTCGTGCCGTCTTTTTTTTGCGCCAAGGCGTCTCACAGCCAGATTGCTGAGATGTGCGCAATCGTTTTCGCCCCCGCCTCGGCAGAATCGCATTCGGCACGATTCCGTTCGCGTTTGGCCGCGGTCTAAAATGAGCGAGAGAGTTCACCGCCCACATGATCTTCAAAAGCAAATTAGTTCTTGGCATCGCGGCATCTGCCCTCACCGCAGGCAGCTACGCTCAGTGGTCCAATCCTGCAAATGAAGTGCCGGCCTATCACGCCGCAGCTCCGTTGAAGGTTTCTGCTTTACCGCCGATTCTGGCCGGCACCAAGCTGACTGGAGAGCACTTCCAGTATCCCTGGCAAGTGCACGTGTACCAGCAGGCAGCCAAAGTCGGCAACGTGATCTATCAGCTGCCCTGCAACTGCCGCTGCGACCGCGCCCTGGGCCATACCAGCCTGCGAAGCTGTTACGAGGGGTACCACGGCACTGAGTGCTCCACCTGCGCGCAAGAGGCCTTCTACGCCTACGCCATGACCAAAGCCGGCAAGACGCCGGCTGAGATCCGCACCGGCATCGCCCAGCACGCCTACGAGCAGATCAACCTCGAGCAGCAGTAGTCTGGCAATCCAGCATCCCATTGCGCCCGGCATCTAACCTGAGCAATGGGAAGCTCCCTCAAAACCTATCCAGCGCCTTGGGAAGGCGAGATCATTCTCGCCTGCAAGAAGTGCCAGAAGAAGCTCAAGAGCGACAAGGACCTGCAATCGCTGGCAAAGCTGAAGAAGACCGTCAAACGCTACAACATAGAGCATCCCGGGCGGCGTCTCTACGTCATCAACGTTCCGTGCATGGATTTGTGTCCCAAAGACGGTGTGACAGTCTGTTGCCCGGCTCGAGATTCGAATCGGCTTGCTGTTCTGCGCAGCAGCGAAGACCTGTCGCTACTGGCCCGCGCCGAGCCGATCAGACCAGAACTGCAGTAAAATAGAAGCTGCAGCACGAGCCAGCCATTCCGGCTCGCACCGAATTGCGCTTCTGAAACATGAAAGGAAGTGCAGCAATTGGGGGCGTCACGGTTTCGACGGGATCGATTGCGGCATGGGAGGCATGTCGGGGTGTGGGCACCCGTAATCGCCT
>Ga0105240_10011328_pt1 | contig 12423 bp, 10 predicted proteins | sample KBSC54metaG_FD_80426 | JGI IMG/M metagenome (GOLD analysis project Ga0105240, IMG submission 80426) | Corn rhizosphere microbial communities from Kellogg Biological Station, Michigan, USA - KBS C5-4 metaG | ecosystem: Host-associated > Plants > Roots > Rhizosphere > Soil | place: Michigan, USA... | reverse complement strand
GGGCCATGGGATTCGCCGAAGGTGGTAACGGTAAACAGCGTGCCGAGGGTGTTGCCGGACATAGCGAAGCTCTACTTTTAATGATCTGAAGATGTGATTTTACCAGACCGGCCCAGTGACTATTTCCACTCGCCGCGCAACTCGCTCACGCGCTGCTGCAAGTATTCCGGCGTAGCCAGTTCCGCCGCAATCGGCTCGCCTACCGCCAGCTCCAGTTTCGAAAACAAGCCACGCTTGAAGGACCGATGGAAAGGATTGCCGCTGCCGCGCGTCAGCAGGCTGCCCCACAATCCGCACAAGGCCATCGGAAATACCTGTACCGGCGTGCGGTCGATGATCTTCTTGATGCCACCCTTGAACTCATTGATCTCACCGGTGCTGGTCAACTTGCCCTCCGGAAAGATGCAAACCAGATCGCCTTCATGCAAGGCTTGGGCAATGTCGATATAAGCCTTCTCCATCAGCCATGGATCTTCCTTGGCCGGAGCGATGGGAATCGCCTTGGCCGTACGGAAAATCCACGACAGTACCGGCGTCTTGAAGATGCGGTGATCCATGACAAAGCGGATCGGGCGTGGGCTGGCCGCCATGATCACGATGGCGTCAACGTAGCTGACGTGATTGCACACCAGCACCGCTGCACCATCCCTGGGGATCAGGTTGGCATTGACGGTACGCACACGATGGATGGTGTGGATCAGCATCCACGCCAGGAAACGCATCAGGAATTCGGGCACCAGCGAGAAAATATAGGTCGCCACAATGGCATTCAGAATCGCCGTGATGAGGAAAATCTGTGGAATCGTGAAACCCGAGCGCAGCAGCACCATCGCCAGCAAAGCCGCGACCACCATGAACAGCGAGTTCATGATATTCATGCCGGCAATGGTGCGCGAGACGTGTTGCGGATCGCAGCGCGTCTGAATCAGCGCAAACAGCGGCACGATATACAAGCCGCCAAACACGCCGATCATCAGGCAGTCGAACAAAATACGCAGGCTGCCGTGCTGAGCGATAAAGCCGCTCATATCGACCGCTGCCGTTGCGCTGTAACTGACACTGGCGAAATACAACTCCAGACCAAACACAGACAGGCCGATGGCGCCAAAAGGCACCAGCCCGATTTCAACCTTGTGACCGGACAGCCTTTCACACAGCAGCGAACCAACGCCGATCCCGACCGAAAACACCATCAGCAGCAACACAAAAACGCTGTGATCGCCGTGCAGGTAATTCTTCGCATACAGAGGAAATTGCGCCAGCACGATGGCGCCGTAAAACCAGAACCAGGAGTTACCGAGTATCGACAAGAAAACAGGACGATTACGACGCGAAAAACCGAGATTGCGCACCATTTCCGAGAATGGGTTCCAGTTGATCTTCAACTCTGGCGCAGGCGCCGGCGACAGCGGAATGGCAAGACTGGTGAGCCATCCTAAAATTGCAAAACCGATGGTTACAAAGGCGATGGTCTCCAGTCCAAATGGCTTTTGCACCACGAGCACGGCGCCCAATACCTCGCCCAGCAAAATGCCGACAAAGGTGCCCATTTCGATGACGCCATTGCCGCCGACCAGTTCCTGTGGCTTCAGCTGTTGCGGCAAATAGGCATACTTCACCGGACCAAAGATGGTCGAATGGATACCCATGCCCGCCACCGCCACCACCAGCAGCCAGAGGTGATGCGTCATCCAGCCATAGGCCGCGATTCCCATGATGACGATTTCCAGCAACTTGACGTAGCGCGCGAGACGGCCTTTTTCCATCTTGTCGGCCAACTGCCCTGCGGTCGCTGAAAACAGAAAAAACGGCAGGATGAACAAACCCGGAATCAGGTTATTGAGCAGACCGGTGTCCAGCGTGGTCCAGCTCAATGCATCGTAGGTGAGAATGGTCAGTAAGGCCGTCTTGAAAACGTTGTCATTGAGTGCGCCGAGGAATTGGGTCCAGAAAAAGGGAGCAAAACGACGCTGACCGAGCAGGGAAAACTGATTGGATTGACTCATGGAGCGAGCAGAATGGGCAAGTGGGACGAATCGGTTAAAAAAGACGCCGTTCGGATAACAAAAAACCGTTCATGACGACATGAACGGTTTCTCGGATAAGCGGCGTACCCTGTTTCAACAATACAGCAGGGACGCTGCCGATGTTTGTTTCAGCTATTTCAGCTATTTTCTTCCTCGGTCGGCCAGTCGCGGATGTATGCCTTGAGCATTTTGTTCTCAAAGCCCTGCGCATCCAGCACTGCCTTGGCGACGTCATAAAAGGACATCACGCCCAGCAGTGTCTTGGCATCCATCACCGGCACATAGCGCGCGTGCTTTTCCAGCATGATGCGGCGTACTTCGTTGAGGTCGGTGTCGGGTGTGACCGTGATCGGATGGTCGTCCATGTGCTTGCGCACGGTATTGGTGCCGACGGATCCGGCATTTTCCTGCAAGGTCTTCAGCACCTCGCGGAAAGTCAGCATACCGACCAGTTCACCGAATTCCATGACCACGAGCGAGCCAATGTCTTTCTCAGCCATCGCACTTACGGCTTCCGCAATTGGCGTGTCGGGGGTAACGGTGAAGAGAATGTTGCCTTTGACTTTAAGAATTTCAGAGACTTTCATGGTGTCATCCTTAAGTTATTGTGGCCTTATCGGGAATGTAGCCCATGCGTGGGCAAAAATCTACAAACCGGTGGCGGTTTCTCCATGGTACGAGGTTTGGCGTCTGCCTACAATCACCATTCCATATTAAAAATGAAATTTTTTCATTGATTACGCCCCGTAGACGGCCTACTCTGAAATAACAAGATCAAGGAGACAAGCATGCCTACCGTTCTGCAACATGAAAAGTACGCCAGCTTTGAGGAGTTCTATCTTACTTATCTCGGAGAGCATTCCAACCGTACGTGCCGTCAGCTGCATTTCGTTGGCTCCACACTGGCGCTGCTGTGCCTGGCCATGATGCTGCTAACGCACAATTTATGGTGGTTGCTTGCCGCAGCACTATCTGGCTATGGCTTTGCCTGGGTCGGCCATTTCAAGTTCGAGAAAAACCGGCCGGCGACATTTCGCCACCCCCTGTATTCCTTCATGGGCGACTGGGTGATGTATTGGCAATTGCTGACCGGTCAGATTTCGTTCTGACCGGCCTAGCGACCGGCGATCATCCCGACCGGGCTTACTTCGCGTAAGTCAGGGCCGTCATGGACTTCTGAAAAATAGGATTCCAGCGTCTGATCCAACACCGCTGCGACGGCGCCATCCACGCGATTGACCAGTGAGCGATCTTCATCGACATGCGCGGCAGTATCGAATACAAACAGGCGGTATACATCGACCAACTTCAAAAACTCAGGATTGATGAGCAAGGTCCAGCGATCCAGTCCATCCACGAGGCGTTTGTTCCAGGCTGATTTCTTCGGGGCCTCACTTTTGAGTGAACCGACCCAGCCCGCGTCCAGCATTCTTTGCAGCAGGTTCTGTAACTCTTCCAACCCCATGTGCGTATGCGCGCGCAATATAGCCACGTCCACTGTCGCCGATTCGCCGTTGGCGCGAGCCTCGTGCAAAATTTTCAACACCTTCATCGCGTCGACGAATTCACTGCCGGGCGAAGCGACATGCCACCAGCGCTCATAGCGCACGATCGGCAAAGCAGCCGTCAGCAACGCGCCCACCAGCGTGATCATCCACAGCATATAGATCCACAACAGGAAGATCGGCAAGGCCGCCACCGCCCCGTACACCATGGTGTAGGTCGGGAATTTCATGACGTAGGAAGCAAACAGGCGCTTGGCGATTTCGACCGCCACGCCTGCCAGCAAACCGCCCCAGACAGCATCGCGCCAATCCACCCATTGATTAGGCACGGCAATGTACAGCAAGGTAAATGCGCTGGTCGTCAGCAGCACCGAGATCAAGGTATAAAAGCTCGCCCCGATGAATGGCACGCTGGTGACTACGCCGTTGGTCGCGGAATACAGATAAGACGTCACACTGATCGAGACGCCGATCAGCAGCGGGCCGAGCGTGATGATGGCCCAGTAGACCAGGATACGTTGCAGCAGCGGGCGGGACTTCTTGACGCGCCAGATCTGATTGAACACGCGGTCGATGGTCGCCATCGTCAGCACCGAGGTCAAAATCAGCGCCACACCGCCGACCGCCGACAGGCGCGCCGACTTTGACGAGAACTGGTTGAGGTAACCGAGAATGGTATTGGCCACGCCCTTGGGCATCAGGTTCTGGACGAAATACGCCTCCAGCGCCGAGCGGAAAGTACTGAACAGCGGAAACGCCGTAAAGATTGCCAGCGCAATCGTCAACAGCGGCACCAGCGACAGGATCGTGGTAAACGTCAGGCTGCCAGCCACTTGCGGCAAGCGGTCGTCGCTCAGCCGTTTGACGGCAAATCGGAACAAATCACGCAACTGGGTACGAGACAAGCCCTGCATAGGTTTAAAAAAAGTAAGCAAAATGAGGCAATCAAAATCATGACGGACGCTGCAGAACGATCGAACGGAGTCTGCAAAAGGACCTATCATGCACCGGAGACTTAACGAGCAAACGCGAGCATTCCAGCGGTAGCAACTGAGAATTAAAGGCCCCTATAATACCAACATGGCGAACATAACTAATACAACGATACTAGTCCTTTATTACTCGAGACACGGCTCCACCCGCAAACTGGCCGAATTGATCGCCCAGGGTGTGGAAAGCGTGCCCGGCTGCGACGCGCGCCTGCGCACCGTGCCGGCGGTCTCTACCGTAACAGAAGCCACCGAACCAGACGTGCCGAAAGAAGGCGCGCCCTACGTCGAACTGCAAGACCTGGCGCAATGCGCCGGTCTGGCGCTTGGTTCGCCGACGCGCTTCGGCAACATGGCTTCCGCGATGAAATACTTCTGGGACGGTACTGCGCCGCAGTGGTTGTCCGGCGCACTGGCCGGCAAACCGGCCTGCGTCTTCACCTCTACCGGCAGCATGCACGGCGGCCAGGAGTCGACGCTGCTGTCGATGATGATTCCCTTGCTGCATCACGGCATGCTGATCATGGGCCTGCCCTACACCCAGCCTGAGCTGATGAGCACCAGCACCGGGGGGACGCCCTACGGCGCCAGCCACTGGGCCGGCGTCAACGGTAACCAGGCGATTTCGGACGATACGCGTGCGCTGGCCATTGCACTGGGCCGGCGCCTCGCACAGAACGCCATCAAATTGCAGGAGACTTGAATGAGCTCGCAACGATTTCGCTTTTTCCATCTTGGTGCTGCTATCAGTCTGGTGGCGCTGATTGTCCTGTGCGTTGCCTGGGAACTGGTGCTGGCGCCCTTGCGGCCGGGCGGGTCGTGGATGGTGCTGAAAGTGATTCCCTTGCTGTTCCCGCTGCGTGGCGTACTCAAGCGAGACGTCTATACCATGCAATGGTCCTCGATGCTGATCCTGCTGTATTTCACCGAAGGCATCGTGCGCGCCACCAGCGACCGTGTCGCCATGTCGGTGACGCTGGGCTGGGTCGAAGTCGCCCTGAGCTGCATCTATTTCCTGTGCGCCATCCTCTACCTGCACCCGTACAAGAAAGCAGCCAAGGAAATCGCACGTCAGGCCATTCAAAAGGCCTCGCAATAATTCTCTGAGGGTCGCCATGACGGCAGCATCACCGGAAACATTCCTGCAAGCCTGCCGCGCCACCATCGGCGCTGCTTATGTCCTGACAGAAGACGCCGATACCAGCGGCTATCTCACCGATCAGCGCGGACGCTTTACCGGCAAGGCACTGGCGGTACTCAAACCCGGCAGCACCGAAGAAGTCGCGGCCATCGTCAAGCTATGCCATCAGCACCTTGTTCCGATCGTGCCGCAAGGCGGCAATACCGGTCTGGTGCTCGGCAGCGTGCCCGACACGAAAGGTAACGCGGTGCTGCTATCGCTGACGCGGCTCAATCGCATTCGCGCAATCGATCCGATCAACAACACCATGACGGTGGAGGCCGGCTGCATCCTGCAGAACATCCAGCAAGCCGCCGCCGCTGAGCAGCGCCTATTCCCGTTGTCGTTGGCGGCCGAAGGCAGCTGCACCATCGGCGGCAACCTGTCGACCAATGCCGGTGGCACAGGCGTTCTACGCTACGGCAATACGCGCGAACTCTGTCTGGGCGTCGAAGTCGTGACCGCGCACGGCGATGTCATGAGCAGCCTGCGCGGCCTGCGCAAAGACAACACCGGCTACGACCTGCGCGACCTCTTCATCGGCGCGGAAGGCACGCTGGGCATCATCACCGCCGCCGTGATCAAACTTTTTCCGCAACCGAAGGCGCAGGTCACTGCGCTCGCTGCATTGCGCACGCCGGAGCACGCATTGCGTCTGCTGAGCCTGGCGCAAGCACGCTGTGGCGCGGCGCTGACCGGCTTCGAATTAATGTCGGATTTTTGCCTGCAACTGGTAGCCAAACATTTTCCGCCGCATCGCGCGCCGTTCGACAAACCGCATGCGCAATACGTCCTGCTGGAGTTGTCGGACAGTGAGTCGGAGGCCCATGCCGCCGACATGTTTGAAGCCGTCATCGGCGAGGCGCTGGAGCAAGAACTGATTGACGATGCCGTCATCGCAACATCGATCGCACAATCGAAAACGCTATGGCAATTGCGCGAACATATTTCGATGGCGCAGGCGCATGAGGGCAAGAACATCAAGCACGACATCTCGGTTCCGATCTCACGCATCGGCGAATTCATTCGCGTCACCGATGTGCTGGTGCAGGAGACTTCACCGGGCTGCCGGATGGTGACCTTTGGCCATCTCGGCGACGGCAACCTGCATTACAACGTGTCGCCACCGGAAGGTGTGAAAGACATCGACTTCATCGCTCAACAAGAAAAGATCAATCGCACGGTGCACGACAGCGTCGATAAATTCGGCGGCTCGATCTCGGCAGAACACGGTTTGGGCGCACTCAAACGCGAAGAAATCCTGCGTTATAAATCTCCGGTAGAACTACAGCTGATGCGCACCATCAAACAGGCGCTGGATCCTCATTCGTTGATGAATCCAGGAAAAGTCATCTGACCGCGCCTTCTCTCGGAGTTTTGCCTATGCAGCACGCCTCACCTCTTTGGCTTTCCGCCACCCTGTCCCTGAGCCTGTTCGTCGCCACGCCGGCATGGGCAATCTACAAGTGTGAAGCGGATGGAAAAGTGACCTATAGCGACGCCGCCTGCACCAACGCGAAAACGATCAATGTCGACACCAGCAAAGGAAACACCGGTATCTCACCGCCCCAAGCCGTCCAAAACACGACCGAATCACAGCGGCTGGCGCGCGAGCGCACGAAGACTGATAAACAGCAAATCAAGGCACAACAAAGAGCCGAGCGTGAAGCCGCCCGCGCCAAACTGGTGGAAGACAAACAGAAGCGGAAATGCGCCCAACTGGCGCAACGCAAGAAGTGGGCGGATGACGACGTACGCACCGCCACTATAAAAAATCTGGAAAAAGCGCGCCGCAAGAGTTCGCGCGTGAATGACCAATATCAGGCGGAATGCCCTGCCTGAAAAAAGCAGGCCGCCGCTGTGCAGTCAATCACTGCAACAACGACGGCCTGGCTCCCCTTCCCCCGAAGTTTCCCGCTCTTCCCCGCTCTTCCCCGGTCTTCCCCGATTACTCCAGACGTGGCGCAGGATTGATATCAATCGTGCGACGCGAATTTGATGCTCCCGGTGCACCAAGGCTGCCGGTACTGGTTATATTGAACACGCTGACGAGCTGAGCCAGCTTGCCGGCCTGCTCTTGCATGGACTGCGCAGCCGCGGCGGCTTGTTCCACCAGCGCCGCATTTTGCTGAGTGCTTTCGTCCATCAGGGTGATGGCGCGATTGACCTCTTCGATGCCGGTGCTTTGTTCCTGGCTGGCCGAACTGATCTCGCCGACGATGTCGGTCACGCGCTTGACGCTGGCTACGACTTCTTCCATGGTCGATCCGGCCTGCTCCACCAGTTTGCTGCCGGTACCGACTTTTTCCACAGAATCATCGATGAGCGATTTGATCTCCTTCGCCGCTGCCGCAGAACGTTGCGCCAGACTGCGCACTTCGCTCGCAACCACTGCGAAGCCACGTCCCTGTTCGCCGGCTCGGGCAGCTTCCACCGCAGCGTTCAAGGCCAGAATATTGGTCTGGAAAGCAATGCCGTCGATGACGCTGATGATGTCGACGATCTTCTTCGACGAGTCGTTGATCGAGCTCATGGTGGCAATCACCTGGCCGACGACGCTGCCGCCCTGAACCGCGACTTCTGACGCCGATACGGCCAGTTGATTGGCCTGGCGCGCGTTGTCGGCGTTTTGCTTGACGGTCGAGGTCAGCTCTTCCATCGCGGAGGCGGTTTCCTCCAGCGAGCCGGCCTGTTGCTCGGTACGCGCAGACAAATCCAGATTACCGCTGGCGATCTGGCTCGATGCAGTGGCAATCGTGTCGGTGCCGGTACGCACATTGCCGACAATGTTGCGCAGGCTGACATTCATGTCCTTGAGCGCCTGCAGCAACTGGCCGGTTTCGTCCTTGGTGCCAACGGTGATTTCGCCAGACAGATCGCCTTCAGCGACGCGGCGTGAAATGCCGACCGCGGTATTGAGCGGACGCGTGATGCCGGTCGTCAGATACCAGGCGCAGATCACCCCCATTGCCAGCACCAACACTTCCAGCACGATCAGCAGGTTGGCGCTTTCCGAGGCGATTTCCGAGACATGCTGATTGAGTTCGTTGATGGTTTTACGCTGCAGTTCAAGCAGGTTTTCTACTTCCGTCTGATACAGCTTTGCCGCCGGCATGAAATCCTTTTCCAGCGCGGCGGCGATCATCACCGGATCCGGATTGGGCTCGGCTTTGGCCTTGTAAATCACGTCGCGCGTGGCCAGATACACTTTACGCAGCGCCATGATTTTTTCATAGAGCTGCTTTTCCTGATCGTTGGAGATCAACTCGAAAATCTTCTTTTGCAACTCGCCCGAGATGCGCGTGGCTTCATCGGTTTCCGGCTTGAAGAAGGCGCTCAGCGCCGGATCCGAACTCTTGGCGACCGCGGTTGTTCGGCGAATCCCCGCATACGTGTGCCGATACCAGTCGCCGATCATGCGCTCCTTGGCCAGCGGTATGTCCATCATGGACTGCGTCGCCTTGGCGACGCTTTGCAAACGCCATACGCCGATGCCGGCAATCACGATGGACAAGCCCAAAATCACTGCAAACCCCAACCCCAGACGCTTGCCGATCTTCATATTTCCGATGATGTTCATTTCCCCTCCTGACATTCATTAAAGACAGGCAATATTAATTTTTTATTAACAACTCTCTAGCACCTACTGCCCATAATGATCCCAACAAAGGGGATTGAATTCGGGGAACAGCGATTGAGTGCCACGTCTGTTCGTGGCTTGCAGAGCTTGCATTGACAACCGGCAACAGCCGTCAGGCACGACCGCATCGCAGCATCCGGGATGCTATCCCGGTGCCGGCAAGCGATGCAATGGAAGATGAGGACGATGAAGGGAGACTGAGCAGCGAAGGCTGCACAGCCAATAATCCAAGAACGATCAGAGGGGTTGAACGACGCTGCTTTGCAGATTGGAGGTCGCTTCCAGGAATTTCTCCGGCGTCATTGGACGCCCCATCAGGTAGCCTTGCAACGCATCGCAGCCAACCGAGGTCAGAAAATCCTGTTGTTTTGTGGTTTCGACACCTTCCGCGACGATGCGCAAGTTCAATGTACGGCCCAGCGCCACGATAGCGGAAATGATCGCTGCATCGTCGTTGCCATCCGAGAGGTCGCGCACAAAGCCGCGATCAATCTTCAGTTCATTGGCGGGCAAACGCTTCAAGTACAGCAAGCTGGAATAGCCGGTGCCAAAATCGTCGATGGAGATATCGACGCCCAGATCAGAAATCTTTTGCAAGGTTTTCAGGCTGTTTTCCGCGTCGTGCATGGCGGTCGATTCAGTGACCTCCAGCGTCAGGCAACGCGCCGGCAAGCCATGACGTGACAGGGTATCTTTGACCAGGTCAATCAGATCAGCATGCGCAAACTGCAAGGCTGATAAATTGACAGCGATGGTCCAGTCTTGGTGCCCCATGTCGAACCATACCTTCATCTGGCGACAGGCTTCATTCAAGACCCACTCGCCGATCGGCACGATCAGGCCCGAGCGTTCCGCCAGGCCAATGAACTCATCCGGCCCGACCAGTCCATGCGTGGGATGCTGCCAGCGCAAGAGCGCCTCAGCGCCTAGCACCGGTCCACTCGGCGAATTGAATTTGGGCTGGTAGTGCAGCACGAATTCCTTGCGTTCCAGCGCCATGCGCAGATCTTGCAGCCATTGCAGCTGGTTGTGCGCGTTGACATTCATCGACGCTTCAAAGAAGTGATAGCCATTCCGCCCGGCACGCTTGGTGTGATACATCGCGGCATCGGCATTGACGACCAGATCATGGCGGTTGTTGCCGTCTTCCGGATAGATGGCGATACCGATGCTGGCCGACACGCGCAGGTCGTGTTTCTGGACGTGGAAACTTTCGTTGACGATGTTCACCAGCTTGTCTGCAATCGTCATTGCATCGTCGGGTTCTTTCAGCTCCACCAGCATGACGAACTCGTCGCCGCCCAGACGCGCGACGGTATCCTGTGCTCGCATGACCGAACAGATGCGCTTGGCGACTTCCACCAGCAGCAAATCGCCGACATGATGACCGAGCGAATCGTTGATCGCCTTGAAACCATCCAGATCGCAAAACATCAAGGCGAAATGCCCCTGCTCGCGTGACGCCTTGTTGATGGCCTGATTCAGCCGGTCTTCCAGCAGAGTGCGATTCGGCAGTTTGGTCAGATTGTCGTGCAACACCAGTTGTGTCAATTCTTCGTTGGCTTCGGCCAATGAGCGCGCCAGCTTGGCCGTGCGCGACTCCAGGCGCGCATCGAGCAGCGACGTCAGCAAAGCGATCGTCAATACCGCCAGCGTCACCACGATAATCAAAATCGCCAGCCAGCCGGGGCTTACCCCATCCCTTACCGCGAGGCAGATGCTGTCACCAGGAAAATTGGCGGCCGCCATCCCGGAATAGTGCATACCGACGATGGCGATACCCATCACCACTGCCGCACCGGCGCGAGCAAATTTGACGTGAGGCGTGTTCTTGCGCAGATGGAAAGCGATCCACAACGCTGCAGCAGATGCTCCCACAGCGATAAGTATCGATGCTGCAAACCACCACGGATCGTAATGGATGGCGGGATTCATCAACATCGCCGCCATGCCGGTGTAATGCATAGCGGCGATGCCCAAGCCCATTGCCAATGCACTGTTGAGCAGACGGCGCATCGGCAGTTCCGGACGGCTCACAATCCAGAGCGCAAAGCCGGAGACCGCAACAGCGATCAATAAAGAGAGGAAGGTAATCCAGGGGTCATACCCGAGATCAATAGGCAGGCGGAAAGCCAGCATGCCGACGAAATGCATCGACCAGATACCGATACCCATCGCCACCGCACCACCGATCAGCCAGGAGCGGCCGGCATAATCGCGCGTCGAGTTGATCCGTTCGGTCATGTCCAAGGCTGTATAAGAGGCCAGAACTGCGACCAGCAGGGACACGGCAACGAGCAAACTATCGTAAGAAGCGGATAACATGATGAGATGGGAAAACTGACTAAAAAACAACTTTTTGCGTAACTATTTGGATAGCTTATCCACATTATCCCGCAGAACGACCGTTCTAATTTGAAGAAACCCTCAAAACGGCACCCTTTACATACTTCAACGTATGAATCGTCGGATTCGAGCAACTTTCCTTATCGAAATTACTCCATATGGCTGATGTTCGCTTATCAATCCATATTAAATCGACAAAAAAGATCAACAATGACAAAGAAGCCTCCCGCCCCCCATTTGCCGTTATGGAAACAACTTTCTCCAATTACATTGCACACCTTGCAACGAGCACTGCTTGCCGCAGGTGCATTAACTATCACGCAAAGTGCAATTGCCGGCATCTCCGTCCTGCAACCACCTAAAGTCATTGACGGCAACAAACCGTTTGTCCTGACACTCATGGTCAGCGAAGACGAACAAGCGTCGCAGGCTTACGCTTTGCCTGATGATCTGGTGATTGCGGCATCGGCTGACATGACACCACCGATCCAGGTGCATTTGAAACGCAATGGCGACGGCCCCGGCCAATTCACCCTGCAACGCGGCGAATTCCGCAAAGTCACCTACAGCGCCGAGTTGCCCAAATACCTGCGTGGCGTCGTACGTATCGAAACCGTCGGCGTTGATGCTTCGCCGGTGCTGGTTGCCATCGTCCGCGCCAAGCCCGGTAACGAACAGGTAGCCGATGCCACTGTCGCGGCGACTGCTACCAGCGTCGAGGGTGGCGCAGCAACGC